>SL_3KL_010_SEDDRAFT_10000207_pt1 | contig 43679 bp, 30 predicted proteins | sample SodLakKL_010_SED_2_FD_10381 | JGI IMG/M metagenome (IMG submission 10381) | reverse complement strand
GACAGCTTTGCCCACGCCTCATCTACACTTAATTCATAGGGAAGGATTTCCGATTCTTTCCAGATATGATATAATTCATTAACCTGCTTTGCCCTTTCGGGATCAGCTTTGATCCAGTTCTCCATCTTTTGTGCATCCTCCCTGTGTAGTTCCCCGGCAAAGTATCTGGCCAATTGTATCCAAGGCATATTCCTGTTCATTTTCTGTCTGTTTCAGCTAATTTTTTGGTTATTTATAAGCTAATACACACGAGAAGAGCGGTACTGTGACAAAAATTTTTATTTTTTTTCAACCCTCGACTGACGAGTTCTTTCCTCGTCTGCCGAGTTCCCGGCAATAACCAGGGTAATGCAATATGAAAAACCGGATGTTAGTTGTTGAGGTGCCGGGCGCATGGCGCTTAACGCTGAGCGTGTTTATCCAAAATTCAATTGTGCAATCCGGAGTCGTACAGCCTGAATCCGACTAAACATCAGGATCGATTCGGCAGCCCAGGAATGCATTGGGCAGACGAGGGGAGACTTCTCGGCTGACGCACCAAAGGCATCCCTCGGGAAGTGCAGTTTTCGTCTGCCGAATTTCCCGCAAAAACAGCCAATCTGAATTTTAGCCTTACAGCAATCTCCCTGTTAAAATAGATCAAGACCTTACCGATTCGTCAGCCCAGAAATGCACTGGGCAGACGAGGGGGGTTGAGCTTTACATTCGTCTGACCGCGGGGAGCGGTCGGACGAGGTTTTTATTAGAAAAAAAAACTGATGATGCTTCCGGAGACAAGTGCGGGCAGGTAGTCAGACAGGGTGTCGCGGAGGGATTTTAATGCCCGGCCCATTTGGGTATTCACAGTGTTAATGGAAATCCCCAGGTAATCGGCAATTTCAGTATAGGTGAGGCCGCTTCGCCGGTTCAGTAAAAAGATCTGTCTGCAGCGGTGCGGCAGCTTTTCAATTCCTTCCTCAATTTTTAAACGTAGTGCTTCGGTTTCGGCGGTTTCAGCTTTTTTAGCTTGATGATGCTCTCTGAAACTTTCAATGACCGACTCCCGAGTTTCTATAACGATTTTTTCATGGCGAAGAATGTTAAGCGCTTCATTGCGAACTGAAGCAAATAGGTATTGTTTCACAGTCCCCGGCGGGTCCCAGTTTTTTCTGTCAGTCCAGATCTTTAAAAAAACAGATTGTACGATATCTTCCGCTGCTGTTCTTTCTTCCACATAAGTGTATGCGAAACCGTGAAGTCTCTTGTAATACTCCCTGAATATCTTTTCGAATGCTTCCCGGTCATCATCTTCACGCACCCGTCTCACCCACAGTTTTTCTTTCATCAATTGTGGCGACAAATGCTTACTATCAGTTGATTTGGGAGAGTTCATATTGAGTAATCTCGGGCAGTGTCAGAAATCATAAATCTTTATTTTAAATAAACAGAATTTAATCTACTAAAATATAATATACTGGATTTCATGGACTCATTTATTTAAGCTGAGTTTATCTGCTTGCAAAAAACGGGCTTCCAATCGAAAATTGGATAATCATCCTTACTATATATAACATGTTTTACAGTTTTTCCAATATGGAACCGGTTCCAAAACGCAGTGATTTTTTAGCAATCCTACATTTCTGAGGCACATTTTATCCAAATAAAAAACAGTTTGGAATAATTTAAGAACGATGATATACACATATAATATTGGAGCTGAACGATTTGCAGGAATTGCACTATTCCTGTTTTTATTCCCTTCCTAAAAGCTCAGCCATTAGAGAATGAGCATCCCGTTTTTTCGCCCAAAACTTATGTAATTCACAAAACAGGCTAACCGGTGACAATTGATGGAAACCTGGATAAAGATGTTTGGCAGCAAGCCGAATGGACAGGCAAATCTACCAACATTCAGGGCACGCAAATATTAGCCATATAGTATTGATATTTCAATCATTTGACTGATGTTTTTTCTAAGTTTAAACATCCCAATTTTACATCATAAAGAGGCGAATGTCTCCCACTCATAAATTATAATGCATGCACTTTGTCCTGGGGCCATTGGAGCCTTACTCCCAAATCCATAAGTGCTTGCTGAAACTCCCGGATAGATTCCATATCGTCATACACCTGGTGGGGTTCTTTTCCATTGTTTTTGCAATAAGCTGCAAAGGCTCCGGCAGACTCCCCGATGTTCCACTCCACAGGCTGCAATCGGTAACAGCCATTGGTAATATGCGTGGTTCCGATGTTTTTACAGGCCGGCAACAGGTTACGGACCCTTTGCGGTATCAGTGAACCAAGTGGTATCTGGAATGGCAGTGAGCTGATGTCTATGTAGTTGTTGCCTTTTGTGCTGGGATGCAGGTCAATCCGGTAGGCGCCAATCCCCACTGAATCATCAAATTCATAAGCTCTTACCTCTTCCTCGCTCAGGCCGGTTTCATGCATCCTGGCTTCAGTGCCAACGTGCTGCTCCAGAACCGTAAATTTGGCTTTGATCCGGCGAGCCTCGCGGATGTAGGCGTGTTTGGCCATGCCATGCTCGGTGTCAAAAATATCGCCCCTGAGGCGAAGTCCCGGCCAGCCATGTCCGCCATCGGGCCGGGGTGCTTCCGTCTGGAGCCAGTAGATAAGTGACATATTCAGCTCTGCAGCCTGTTTCAGATGGTGCTGAACCACTTCTTCGGGTTCATCCACCAATTTACCCTCAAGGTAAGCGTGCTGCGGCCAGTTGATGCACGATATCGGCCCGCGATAAAAACCGGTCTCAAAATTGTTGTGATTGATCACCTGCCGGTAGGCCCACCAGCCATCCTGGTCGAGCGGATCGAACGGAAGCGTTCTGGGTTCGAGTGTCATGGGGTGGGTATAGGTAAGGCTGAAAAGCGGACCCGGCCAGGGAGGGGAAATATTTGGCGTATAACTGCTCCAATAATCGTAATTAGCTGGCTTTTCAATCGTAAAGTTTTCTCCGTCGATATATTCCAGTAAAAAGCAGAGGTTAAAGGCCTGAACATTTTCGGGATCGGGCTGTTCCGGAGCATTGGGCTCACCGGTTTGATTTTGCCCCTCGGCACCAAGTACATATTCTACATTACCCAGTTTTAGGAGGTCGCCTTTTTCGGTTGCATCGATAAACCAGGGCGCTTTTAGGATGATGCGTTTGCCAGTCCGATCATCCATAACCTCAACCGCTCTGATATGATCTCCATCCGTTTCCACAGCTACCGGCGTGTGCTCTTTAAGAATGCGAAGCTACCGGTTACTGATCCAGGGAGACAATATCGCTTCGATCACAGCCACCGACACCTGAGGCTCATGGGCAATGCGCGACACCCATCCATCGCCCGGGTTGAAAAATTCATCATCCCTGAGCCCTTCAATAACCGGGTAATTTTCCTGGTAGTATTGCCTCACATGCCTTCTGTATTGCTGGTATGACCGAGAGGCCCCGAAATCTTCCACCCAGGGATTCTCATCCGGCGGTACCGCCTGTGAAGTGAGCTGGCCGCCAATCCAGTCGGTCGGTTCAGTCATGATAACCGAAAGGCCCATTTTCAACGCTGAAAGTGCTGCTGCACATCCCCCGGTTCCGCCCCCGATAATCACCAGGTCTGCGGAACGTTCGCTGCCCTGCCACCTCAGCGAGTCTCTGTTCTTGATGCTTACAAAGGAAAATGGAGCTGATAATCCGCCTGTGAGAAGGCCGCCGGTAATAATTCCGGTTTCTTTGAGAAAATCTTTGCGGGTTTTGGGCATGAGGAAATGGTTTTACGGTGTGATAGTTAGTTTTACACCCTGAATATAGAATGCAATTTCTCACAGGTCAATGTGATTGATGAAAAGGAGTTACCTAAATAATCAGACCTTCATTTTAAGATGCACACAGCAAAAATCCTCCAGCCTGCTGATTTGCACATTGACCCGGTCGGCTTCTGATGAAATGTCGCAATCTCCCTGGGTACGTAGGACTCGATACGATTCCAGCGAACGGCCCTTCAATCGCAGCGTTACTTTGAAATTATCGACGGGGAGCAGGGTCTTCACCGGACGGCCCGGCCCCGAAGTGGTATTCACCAGCGATAGCACATACTCTCCCGGCCTGATCCGTGATTCCGTCAGGCCAATGTGCACACTTTCCGGGGCATCGCTTTCTACCGGGAGCTTGTTATCGGTTAAATGCCGCACACTACGCAGCAGCAGGTTACGGACATCGGGATGGCCAATGTTATGGCTCACCACATCGGGCTGATTGGCAAAATAGATCACAGAACCCAGCCCGTATTTGTTCTGGACAATCGTCGGATTTTCTGTCGTGAACTCATCAACCCACGACTTATCAGGCGGCTGATTGTGGATTCTCGGCACACGCGTGCAGATCACATCCGCACCCTCCCGCGGCGTACAAACCAGGGTGTACCCGGAGGTAAACAATAGTTCGGTTTTCGGGCTGTCGGCCTTCACAAGCGGGTGTTCACGTTTTTTGATGTACTGGTAGCAGTCCATCCGGGTGTCTTCTTTCTGGCCGGTGTATTCTGCACCAAACAGTTCCGCCAGGCCAAAATCGGCGCGCTGCCTGCCATGTTCGTCGTACAGGCTGGTTTCATACGTGGCAATCAGCTTTCCGCCATTGCGCACATAATTTTTAATCACCTCAATCTCGCTATCCGACATGCACCGGATATTGGACAACAGAACCAGCTTATATTTTTCCAGTGATTCGGGGGTAATGGCGGGATCGTCGGGGATGTAATCGTACTGCACATGATTTTCGATCAATATCGTCTCCAGCCCTTTAATGGATGATTCAAAGAGGTCGCCCTCTACACGCTCTTTTCTGTACGACCTCCGTGTGGGCCGGGAATAGTAAACGCCGATATCTGCCACCGGCACCTGCTGTTCAAAAAGATCGGCATGTTTTTGGGCGAACCGGTACGCTTCGGAGTGAACCATTTCATTGCGCCGGTCGTGAGTGATGGAGGGGATATCCGTAAAATAGCAGTTCCAGAACCGTCCGCCTGCCGCCAACATTTGCCACAGCCAGATTTGCGTATCCACTTGCGGCTCCATGATCATACGGTGCCGGGTTCCGTTGCCGCCAAACAGGATGACCGCTTCCTTTTCAGGAGCCAGCGATTTCAGAAATTTGATGGTTGTTTGTGCATAATGCAGATCTTCGAACTGCGCATGAATATTGTTCCTCACCAAAAAAGCCACGCACACCAAAAAATCGAAGTGGTCGCGAGCGTTGTAAAGGTCAATCCCCGAATTGATACGCCCGGTTACATCGAACTTGCCCCACACTTCGGCGGTGTACACCTTGTCATCGCCGAACGATTTCACGGTTTCCCGCATCAGGGTCATGTTCTTGTCTGCAACGGCCGATTTCCACTCCATGTATTCATCCAGCTCCTCTTCTGATGCCCTGTGCTGCACCGGTATCTCTTTGCCGGTTTTCTGGCTGAACGATTCCCTGCAGCTATCGCAATAGCAGATGCCGCCCACGCCGATGCTGTTGTGCCAGATACCATCGAGCCGGTACTCTTCCATGATATGGCGGATAAAATCTGCGGCGTGCTCATTGCGATAATACCCGGTGTAGCATGAGGCGTACAAATCGGGCCGGGTGTAGCCCAGGGTTAATGGACGGCCTTCCGCATCGAGGCTAAACCATTCGGGGTGCTGCTCAAAAATGTGCTCTTCCACACCCCGAAAATCAACCCTTCCAATTACCCTGATGCCTTCAGCATGGCACGCCGTTGTGATCTCATCCAGAATATCCCTGTCGCCCATAAAGCGGTTCACGTTGGCAGCGGGAAGCGGATTCTGAAAAAAATCAACAATCCCGCCCACATTAATCACCAGGGCGTTACAAGCTGTCTGCTTCAGGTAATCCACAACTACATCAGCATCATAATCCGGGGCATCGATCTCCCTCAGCACCGTTTGCTGAATAGTTAACGGCTTTTGATACCAGTACAGCTCCTCATCGTTTCCGGGTGCCTGTTTGTATGGTTTCGGGCTGCCATCACGCCCGTATAATGATGCAGGAATGACCGTCAAGCCGCCTGCAAGAATAGAGCTTCTTTGAATAAAATTTCTTCGTGTTAGTTTCTTCATGATTTTTTGAATTTGATGATTATCTATGTTCGATTATAATTCAGAACAAAAAGCACTGCCCTTTCTGAGGACAAGTTTAGCAGCTTGAATTCAGGAGATTTCTCCACTCCGTTTTGGCGGAAGATCACAAGACCACTGCAGGCTATACAATTCTGATTTATTGCCTCTGTTCAGGAAGAGGTTCTTCTTCATAATCCGTTTCATTCACCCAGCCGGTTTCCATTTCTTCCCCTTCGATGATGAATCGGTGATAAAAGTTGACATGCCGGGTATCGCTATACGGGTAAGCATCAAACACATACCCGCGGCCAAACATGCGGGGATCCTCCTGCTTCCTCAGCCGTTCAAATAGTTCCAATTTGAGCTTTTCTGCTATTTCGCGGTAGGCAGGATCTTTTGCAAGATTATGGATACAGCCTGGATCATCAGCAATATTATACAGTTCCTGGGATGGGCGTTTTCCAAAGTTCCACTGCCAGTAGTGATGCATCCCCGGTGTGGTTCGGTTTTCCAAAATGAAGGTTTTCGTTGGGCTGCCGTCCGTATTTAAATACCCGGTTTCAGGATTGCCTGCAGGCCATCGTGTTGGTTCAAAATTATGGAGGTAGAGCATGTCACCGCGAATAATGCCTCGTATCGGGTATCCCCAATCATAAGGCCGCCCCACATCATGGCGCTCTTTGCCTAACAGCACATGGTCGCGGTTTGGATTAACATGACCTTCATTTTCGGAATAGAAAATATCAGTAAGGCTTTTTCCAACAGTGGGATGCATCCCGGTTTCCTCCCACCGGAGTCCGGCAAGTTCAATAAAGGTGGGTGCAAAATCCGTAAAGCTGACAAAATCATCGACCACTCTTCCCGGATTCCGGATACCATCGGGCCACATAATAGCCAGCGGCATATGGGCCGACATTTTATAGGTCTGGCCTTTCACCCTTGGAAATGGCATTCCATTATCTGAAGTTACAATCACTACGGTGTTTTCAAGCTCGCCAAACTCTTCAAGAATTTGCAGCATTCGGCCAAGGTGCATGTCAAAATGTTCAATCTCAAAGGCATAATCGAGCAGATCAATTCTTATTTCTTCATCATCGGGCCAGAAGTAGGGTACTTCATCAATATCAGATAGGCTCTTTCCGCCAATTTCTATACCTGAACGGTACTCGTAAGAGCGGTGCGGCTCGGTGGCGCCATACCAAAAAGAAAACGGCTTATCAGCCGGACGGTCTTCCAGAAAAGCCCTGAAATTGGCGGCATAATCATTATCGGAAATAGTGGATGTTGGAGGGTCTGCACGTTGTTCATCATACGCCATGCCGGTGAGGCTTCTGGGCTCACCCTTCTCAGTTAGAGCAACACCCGGCGCCCACTTTTTGCCGGTTGCTCCAACAAAATATCCGCTTTCTTCCAGCACTTCGGAGTACACTTTGAACTTATGTGGAAAATAAGGCCAGTGATTGGCAGCCTCTTCAAGCTGCCACGAGTTGCGCCCGGTTAATATGATGGAGCGCGACGGTGCACATTTGGGGTTGGGCACAAACGCCCGATTAAAAAGGATGCCTTCATTAGCTACCCGGTCAAATGCCGGAGTGCTGACCCACTCCGTTCCATAAGCACTTTTATGCGGATAGGAGATATCATCGGAGATGGCAAACAGAATATTCGGCCGCTGTTTCTGATGATGATCCTGTGCCTGCAGTGATGAAAACGAAAAGAACAGAATGATCACCACTGAAATAAGTATCACATGAAAATTTAAGATTTTCAAATTGCAGATGAGATTGTGCCGGTTCATATCATTCAAATTAACCGAAGAGAGTTTTTGGCTGTTTGATCCTACTGAAAAGAATACAATAAATTTTCTAAATTATTTGAATTTACATCCCTTTTCATCTTCGACTGACGAGTGTTTTTTTCGTTTGTCGAATTCCCGGACCCACCCTCCGGCTCCCACCCTATGGCGAGCTGCACGCCACAAGGAAGAAGGGACTTTTTCGGACCCTTACCCCAGCCCCTTCCCTATCCCGACTGAAATGCGTCGGGACAAGGAAGGGGTGACTTTTTGCGATGGTTTTATCAATAAAATAAAGTCCCTCCTTGCGAGGTGCTTTTCCTCGGAGGGAGGGATTTAGGGTGGGTCCCAGTTGGAGAGAGTTTGGGTTGGGTCCTTTTCAAAACAGCTTCGAAACGATCATACAATCAACTACATTCATTATATAAAGTACAACTAACACAAATTGAAAAATTTATACCATGCAAGAAATTATTATCACCGGAGCTTCGAGAGGATTTGGCCGTCATGTGGCACTGAAACTGGCAAAACCTGGACGCTGCCTGCACCTGATATCTCGCAGTGAATCTGCCGATACGGCCTCACAAGTTATCGAGCGCGGAGCTGAAGCTAAAACCTGGAGTATCGATCTGAGCCGATCAGCAGAAATTGAAAAATCATTTTCACCCGTTCTGGATGCAATTGATACAAAGGAAGCCGGTTTTATCGGATTGATCAACAATGCGGGAACACTCAATCCCGTTGGGCCGCTTGGCAAATACGATACGAACGAATACCGGGCACATCTCGAACTCAATTACGTTTCACCTGCTGTGCTGGCCCATCTTTTTGTAAAACGGTTTCAAAAATTACCGGTTACCAAGCGGGTTCTTTTTATTGGATCTGGAGCTTCACAACGGCCTATCCACGGCTGGAGCCACTACTGCAGCAGTAAAGCCGGTGTTGATATGCTGGCCAAAACCATTGCCCTGGAACAGGACAGCATGGATCATAAAGTGGAAACTGCCGTGTTCAATCCCGGACGCATCGAAACCGACATGCAGGAGTTGCTCCGCACATTGGACAAAGAAGACTTTCCGCTCGTGGATGATTTTATCGCATCCGCCAAAGACGGACGAAACCTGCCGCCCGGCCAGGTTGCCGAAAAGATGGTTCTTCTTTTTACAGCAGATAATTTCCCGCATGGAGAAATCACCGGCAGATAGGGATGGTACGTAGAATTTTATCTTGATTTTAGATATTTGGGTTTTTTCAGTTCTGTCTTTTGAACCCACCCTCCGGGTCCCTCCCTATGGCGAACTGCACGCCACAAGGAGGGAGTGACTTTTTTTCGGAATATTTAATTTGATAACAAAATAAAAAGCCCCTTTCCTATAACGCAAAAGAACGGCATAAGGAAGGGGTGACTTTTTACCAAGACTTTCCCAAATAAATAAAAAGTCCCTCCTTGTCCCGATACGCAGTTTGTGTCGGGATCGGGAGGGATTTAGGGTGGGTCCTTTTTAATCAATCTTTTCACAAAAATTTTTGACTCTCAGAGTAAAGAGAGTTACTATTGTTTAAAGGTGCAACAATAGAAACATTTTGGGCAGAAATATCTTTGATGTAGAATAAAAAGCTATATTGAAAAAGGCCCAAATATATTTACTGACCTCAAAAAATTTTTAACATGAAAACAAAAAAATTATTTACCGAACTCTGTCTGATTGCACTTATCACAGGGTTCATGGCAACAACTGCTTTCTCACAATTTCAGCAGGACCGTCTCACCTCCCCGGTTATCGAAGATGACGGATCGGTTACTTTCCGTTTGATGGCTCCCAATGCCGACTCTGTTAGCATTACGGGAACCTGGATGGAATCACTCCGATACACCGAAGAAATGACGAAAAAAAACGATGGTATTTGGGAAATCACACTCCGCGATTTAAAACCGGATTATATATGGTATTCTTACTGGGTTAATGGAGTTCGTACAATGGACCCTCACAATCCCTGGGTGATTCGTGATGTTGTCAACACCTTCAGCACGTTTATACTGCCCGGAGAAGAAAGCCGAAACCTGATGCTGAGTGACGGAAATCAGGGATCGCTGCATGAAATCTGGTACCCATCACCCACCCTTGAAATGGATCAGCGCCGGATGAAAGTCTACCTGCCGCCGGGATATTTTGAGACTGATGAATCTTACCCCGTCTTGTACCTTCTCCACGGCGGAGGCGGAGATGAAGAAGCGTGGACCGAACTCGGCCTGGCCAACCGGATTATGGACAACCTGATCAATTCCGGCAAAGCTGAACCGATGATTGTGGTGATGGCCAACGGGAATCCGAATCAGACATCCACATGGCACGTAAATCCCGGCCATGAACCGGCACGAGAAACAGATGCAGCAAACCCGATGTCAAACATCGAATTCGAACACAGCCTCGCCCAGGATGTGATTCCGTTTATTGAATCGCGCTATCGTGTAAAAACCGGCAAAGCCAACAGGGCGGTTACCGGCCTCTCAATGGGCGGCTGGCAAACACAAAATATGGCGCTGCTCTATCCCGAAATGTTCGACTATTTTGGTGTTATGAGTATGGGGATGTTTGAAGACGGTCCGTTTGGCATAGATCCCGAAGAGTATTTTGCCAATGCTGAAGAGAGTCTGAGAAACCTCGAAGAAATCGGGTACCAGCTCTATTGGATCGCCTGCGGAACCGAAGATTTTCTGTTCGAAAGCGTGGAATTCATGACTGAATACCTGGATGGCCTGGGCTTCGATTATAAATACCTGGAAACCGGCGGCGGCCACACCTGGGATCTTTGGAGGCTCTACCTGTCTGAATTTGCCCAGAAGATTTTCAAATAGGCATGGTTTTCGATATACGGAATGGACCTTTCAAGATATATTTTCATTTTAAGGTTCATCACTTAAACCCCATTCTGCAAACTGCCCGGCGCTGGGTGCTAAGCGACCCATTCGGTTAAATTCGGACAAGTCCAAAGTTCTGTCCGGAAAAAACCGCGGTGTACGCAGGGCAGAGCAGGGGGCAATAGCTAAGTTTCCTGTCTAACACCCCCTCTACGTTACTCAGCGCTCACTGCGGTTAAAAGTGGCAGGCTCATATTTTTAATAAGTGGTGACTTTTTTCAAAGTTTTGTATGAAACTGCTACATTACCAATAACAAAAAACCCCTCCTTGTCCCGATGCAAAATGTGTCGGGATATGGAGGGGTTTGGGATGGGTCATTGAATTATGCCTGCACCGGTTCTTCTTCAATATACTCGCTTACACCGGCGGCTTCGGTCATTACATCAAATAGTTGTGTGTTTTTCACAAAACCGTTGATCGCCTCACTGCCCGGCCCGAAAGAGGCCAGCTCCACATAATCGGCGGTGTGTGAGCCACTAACCCAGTTTACATCGCAGTAATTGGCTATGATTTGCCCCATCACGGCTGAGGTGCTGTTCATACGCCCATATGCTGCCCGGTAGGTGCCGCGCTCAGACTGCCGGTACAAATCGGCCTGCTCCTCAGTGATTTCATAGCCGGTGGCGTACTCCACACGCTCTCGTATTTCTGACAACGAGCTGTCTTCATTCAGTCCCCAGCGTATCCAGTTGGTGGTTTGACGGTGATTTTGAATCGAATCAAACCGCTCATCGGGAGCACTACTGAAACCGGGATTGGCATTGCCATGATCAGTGGTGATAATCACCAGGGTATCATCACGTCCTTCAGCGAAGTTCATCACTGTTCCAATGGCATCATCAAAGGCGATCTGATCGTGGATCAACCCGCCTACATCGTTGCTGTGAGCGGCATGATCTACCCGGCCGCCCTCAACCTGCATAATAAATCCGTTCGATCGCTGGGACAGGTTTTGAATAGCCAGATCGGTCATCTCGGCCAGGGTAGGCACGGTTTCAAGAAGTTCGTCAGAATGCAGATGATCCAGTGTGTATGGCAGATGTCCGTTGGTAAACACGCCCAGCACTTTGCCTTCGGCTGCACGGCCTCCCATCAATTCTTCTTTGGTTTTGGCCACAAAGTAGCCCGCTTGCCGGTGCTGCTCGTACAGATCCAGTTCGTCGGAGCGAATCTCCGCATCGTAGTGGTTATTACCGCCTCCAAGCAGTACATCTACTTCTCTTTCCAGGTATTGCACGGCAATATCTTCACCCTGACCCCGGCTCTCCACATTGGCTGCAAAACCGGCCGGTGTGGCGTGGGTAATCTCGGTGGTGGTTACCAGACCGGTGGCTTTGCCGGCATCACGAAAAATGGGCAGAATCGGTTTATGGTGGTTTCCATCCGGGTCGATATTGACGGCGCCATTGTTAATCCGGCGGCCACAACCCCATGAAGATGATGCTGCCGAAGAGTCGGTGACAATCCGGTCGGCCGAGGCCATATCCATCAAACCGCGCCTGACAATATTTTCTTCCAGCAGCCGGATCCAGTTGGAGGGGCGACCGTCCCGGCGGCGCAGAAAAGTATCGGCCATTTGCAGCGTTCCGGCACTCATGCCATCACTCACCATAAAAATAATATTCTTCGTTTTTCCTCTTTGGCGGATTGCCTCACACCCACCAGCAATGGCCACTCCCGAACCGAGAAGAAGCGTTGACAGGGCACCTGTTTTTAAAAATTCTCGTCTGCTTTGTTTACTCATAGTACTACATGTTTTGGTTTGATTGAATTTTAAGATTTTGGAGCTGAACCGATTCAATTCGGAATTTGAACAAAATGAAAACCGGCTTGAGCCTTTGTATTTTCAGTTCTTTTATCCAAAAATTTGTGTAACTAACAATCTACTGATTTTAGATGTGAATATGGAATGCAAGGTGTTAAGGTTTTGTAAAACCGCTTCAGAAGCTGAAATCCAGTCAAATAGAAATCATCTTTCACCATTTTCAAAGATCTCCTCTAAAATTTCACCATCGGCATCCTCCATCACCAGCCCTAAAATTCTGGCGGCCGTTGGGGCTACGGAACGGTTATCAATTCTTTCCAGCTCCATGCCTGACCGGATTCCATAACCGGATGCAATAAAGATGGTTTTCATCTCGGGCACATCACTGAGGTAGCCATGCGTTCCGCGGACCCGGTCATGATCTTTTATGTGATTTTCGCCCATCACAGCATTGCCAAATGAAACGTGCTGTGAAGCATTGAGCAGCAGATCACCCATGCTGGAGTTTTCATCAGGCTGAGGCAGGCCATATTGATGATATTCATCCGGTCTTAACACCCTGGAAATACCTTCTGCTTCCGATAAAACATTGTATGCTTCTTCAAGATCCTGCTCTTTGGTATCTGGATTGAGTGCAAACACCATGGCAGTACCCCCATTTGATACAGCATAAACCCGGGTGCCTGTCAGGTTTCCGCTGTCGTCCGATTCGATCAATCCATGCTGTCTCAGTAAAATATTGGGATGCACCTCCTGCTTAACATTCATAAAACCGTGATCTGATACCAGGAATATGGAGGTTTTTTCCCGGATACCTGCTTTATCAAGCGCATTCAAAATCCGCTGTACATGTGCATCTGCCAGGGTAAGGGCGGTGAAACCGGGATGTGTGCCTTCACCGAATTGGTGATGAGTCGAATCCACATTCAGAAGATGAAACAGTAAAAGATTGGGCTGATGGTTTATGATTAAATGCTCAGCTGCGGCCGTCCAGATTTCATCCCGGTTCAAAATGGTTCCGGACCGGAAAGTGGCATCCGTGTCATCTTTCAGAATACCCGCTTCCAGCAATTCACCAAGCAATTGCGGGGTTGTGCTGCGAATGGCTCCAGGTGCATCCGGCATGCTGAAATGAAGCGTTTCGGCGTTGCGGGTTACCGGCCAGTTGACTTCAGCGGTGATCAGGCCGGCTTCGTATGCAACATCAAAAATAGCCGGATGGGACGTCAGGTCGGAACGGTCCAGGTTGCTTTGCCGCCCCACTCCGCGGTGAGTTCGCACAAATCTCCCGTTGGTCAGCACTCCATGTTTATCGGAAAAAACCCCGGTTGCCAGCGTGGTGTGATTGGGCCAGGTTACTGTTGGTGTGGAGGGCACAAAATGGGTTGACCAAACTCCGTTTTCAGCCAGTGAACGGATTGCCGGAAGCGGAAAACGTTCATCCCATAAAGCACTTGCAGGGAAGCCGTCGATGCTGATGATAATAACGTAGGTATCGTCAGCATCGGCATTTTTTTCAACCTGATTTTCAGATAGTTGAATTACCGCAAACCAGCAAAATGAAAACTGGATAGCTGAAAACATAAGAAATGTTTTGAAGGTGTACTTTCTCATAGGGTTATATCATCATAAAACTGTTTATCAAAATTTAATTACTGCCGCAAATGACTGGTTAAAAAATATTGGCTCTGCCGGAGGCTGTGTGGGTTATTAAAAATGCTACGAAATTATAGCTGGGGTAGTTGACAGTAGGCAATAGGCAGTTGACAACTCATTTGAATAAATATGGATGGATATTAATCTTTCCAAATTAATAAAAAACAGATGTTAAACCACATAAACCAAATTAAAAGTTTGTCAACTGTCAAATGCCTACTGTCAATTGAAATTTCACTTTCTTAAAATATCTCGCCCTGGAACACATTAAGTTTCATGCAAATCCAAAAACTAAAAACCATCATTCATTCCACAAATCCGGGATGTGCTCATAACCACGGGCTCTTTCCAGTACATGTTCAAAAGGTTCGATTTCACCTGCGTGTACCTGGTAAAGCCTTTTTGATGTTTCAGATACAGCATCCACCAAATACGGATATGGGCGATCGGTTACATCAATCAAGCCGCAGTTCAGGTTTTCACCATCATAAGCCCGCCCGGTCAGATCCTGATCCGGCCATTGGAAATAGGAAGTACCAATCAGGCCGGGATGTGCATAAGCCGCCTCTGTATAATGGCGGTAGGCAATACCTCTCTCCTCCTGGGTATCCACCTGCCAAAGCGACTGTGACATCCCACGATCCACCGTACCGAAATGGTATTCCCCGATCATCAGCGGCATTTCGGTAATCTCCATAAACTGGTCCATCAACTCATGTGATGGGGCAAGGCTGTAGGAATTAAAACTGAACACATCAAAAACGCCTTTGCACAATTCCAGCACTTCCGGCTGAGCTCCTCCCCCAAAACGGATTCCAAGGTTCAAGTGGCCCGGGCTATGCCTTTGCAGGGCTTCATCCACGGTTTCAATGAAAATGCGGAAGGTTTGATGGACAAAATCGACTCTTCGTTCCGGGGTGTCTTCTTCATCGAGATAGCGGATCAGCTCCTGTTTGATAGGACGCTCATCACTTTCTTCTAAAATCAGGTCAATCACCCTGAGTTCAATCCCCTGCCAGGCCGGCTCGTTTCCGGTAAAATAACCGATCAGCCACGGGTTGTCTCTGTAGCGCTCTGTGGACTGCTCTACGGCCTCATCAATTTGCTCTTCAAAACCGGGAGCGTAAACATCCGCCAGTCCCATCAGGCTGCCGTCGATTCCCAGCCCGCCGAGTTGTGTCATAAACGGAATCCGGTTCTGCAGGCGCACATCATCACTCGACCAGTTAGCTATCGTATTCAACCCCCACCGGTTCATCCGGTTAAAAATATTGTCGATCGCTTTTTCCCGGTAATTCTCACCATACCGGCGATGCAGGTTCCATATGCCAAACGAGGCTCTGTCAGGATTTTCCGGATCAAAGCCCTTGCCTTCCGGCGGCAGTTCTTTCCACAGGTTTGGGCGGTGATCAATCCTCACCGCATTACCGCCGCCGCCAATCTGTACAACATTCACGCCGTGTGATAGAAACAGGTACCCCTCCGGGTCTACAAACCACCAGCGGCCGTCAACTTTTTCTGTCCTGAAAAACCCGGTTCCCTCATCAATTCTCGCATTCAGGTAGCCTCCGTATTTCGAATAGTTATATTCTTCCGTATCAACCGGCAGGTTATCTTCGGCTCCCCATTCCTCTCTCAATTGTTCGAGAGAGTAGATTTTATCTTCCCAGTCGCCCAGGTTCCACTGGCCGAATTCATCCACAGCCGGAGTGTCTTCAAGATATTCATCGCCGGGGTCATCAACGGAGAGGGAAACAGAGCGAATTTTGAATTCCTGGTCACCAATCGGCACACGCATCCGCACGCCGATGGAATCCACACCGGTCAGCGGGCCTCTGTCGCCGCCACCCAGGTTCACCCATCCGGTATGCCGTGGCTGATTGTACATGCCGGCAAGGTCGTGCCAGGCAGCAGGCGGTTCCCGATAATACCGGAGCGGAATGGCCAGCCGGTTCCAGCCGTTCGGAACGTAACTCATCACCCGCAATTCGTTATACCCGTAATCGGTGGTGAAGCCCACATTAAAACGCTGCGGGGTGGTGATCTTATACTCCAGAACCACGTAGTTGTATTCATCCCAGTTGGAAGGCAGGCCGGGAGCAATATCCTCAAGGGCAAACATTTGCCCGGAAACCTCGTGCTCTCTGTTAAAATGTACGGTGTGGTAATCTTGCTGCTGGCAGGCGCTGAAAATCAGAAGCGCTGCGAGTGTGATTATTCCCAAAAAGTTGTTTTTGATATACTGCATTATTGTAAGATTCTGTCTCTTTTTAAAAAATTGGCATTAATAAATATTGTGAAGTTTTATGAATTGCCAATGTACGGATCATGCAAACGCATTATGAAATGTAATAAAAATTCAAACTGTATTTGGTGGATTTCGGGACCCATCCCCAACCTACTCGTATCCCGAATGAAATGTGTCAGGAAGAGGAAGGGGTGGCCTTTTTCATTGATTTTGCCAATAACAAAAAAGTCACTTCTTTGCCAAAATTTTCAGTACGGATGATAAGTTTTCATTAACCGATTGGTGTGAAAAGAAATCAAAAAAATCCCGGATGGTCAGATCCGGGATTAAGTTTTTGTTTTTTGTTGTCCAGCTATGGAATTGGTTTAGAGAGAATCATAGATCAAAAAATCAATTAAGTTTTTTAACAACCTTAAATCCTCTTAAATAGCGCATTATAGATTTTTTTATTTCATGTTTTAAAACTTCATCAAGTTCAATATTTCTTTTTCTCAAATGAACAACTGCTCTTTCTTTTATTTCGATAAATTCATCGGTCGAATAAACATAATGCCCTGCAATAACAGCCCGATCATAGTCGCTGGCATTAGTATCATTCAGCATCCACTTTTTCCATTTTCCCGAATTGTAAGACAATTCAATAAATTGATCAGCAAGGAAGCCAAGAGAATGCTCCTCCATTAACTTCAATAATGTTTTTGTTTCTGTTACAGCAAATTCAGGAGCCACATTGGCCGCATGAATTCCAAGTTCCGGATGCATCCGTATAGCATTATCGGACAAATAGTCACCATTATGAACTTTTATATGAATGCCGGCGCGGTTACAGATTTCCACAATTTCCGGAATCTTCTGGTAGATGTGAGATTTGGATTCCTGAGTATTTATTGCTTGTTCGAGTAATCCGATGTTTTTTGTTTCCATCACACGGGTGCCTATCTGAACTACCACAAACATTGGCAAAGGCACCTCTTTTTCACTGCAAAACTCTTCAATTCGTGATAGCAGATACTCAAGGTCTTCATTGGTTTCAACCAAGCCGCTTTGTTCTTCGGTTCCCACCTCAAAATACACCGGCCGGTTTTTTTCAGCAGCGTATTTTGAGCAATATTCATAGAGTTCAAATACGCGATTGAGTATGATATCTATATCCGGTTCATTATGAATATCTATACTTGGATCTATATGAAGCATCTTGAATCCGGCATCAATATCCGCTCGGTATGAAGCCTTTGCGGATTCCATGGCCTCTTCAATTGAATGATTTCGTCTTACTTCCATGGGATTTTGCCACGGGCCGCCATGGTCACGGGCAAGGATGACTCTTGCACTTTTATCTTTTTTTTGCACATAATCGGCAAATTGATGTGTTGTCCAGTTATTAACGTAACCACCTCCGTGCTTTTCAGAATCCACCTGTCGACGGCTTGCTATCAACATCATGGGAACCTGGTACTGATTGCTGAGCTCTATGGTGGCATCCACACAGTTTACACTAACTGGCCCAACTGCCAAAAGTGTGCATTGATTGTATGAAATATATTTATAAAGTTTAATCCGAAGATCAGGTAAATTTTGAAAATGTTTATTTTTAACGGACTGATTCAATTGCCTGGACCTCAGCAGGTTGATTTATCGTGGATTGTTCCTAACTGGTAATCAAAAAACCATTAGAATAACCGATATTAAATCTGTAATAAACCATATATCTGATTATCTGAATTTTGACTATAGGTTTATCCGACTGCATATTCACGTACGCCGGCAGTATCAACCATCAGATCAAACAGTTCAGTATTTTTTACAAGTGGTTTTAGTTTTTCACTTCCCGGCCCCCAGGCTGCAATTTCAACATAATCGGCAGTATGACTTGTACTGATAAAGTACACTCCGTTGTAATTAGCCAAAACTCCAGACATAACTGCCCCTGCATTGGTTCTTTGACCATAGGGTGCTCTGAATTCACGCCGAAAAGCTTTATGAATTTTACTTCCCTGATCTTTTGTAATCTGAGTATTTGTAGCAAATTCCAATACTTCTCTCACTCGGTTTATAGAAACATTGTCATCAGGTGATTCGTCTGACCAGTAAAAATCAAGTTCTCCATAAAGCCACTCAAAACTACGGCGATAATTTCTAATCGTATTCAACATTATTGGAGAATCTTCATAACCACTTCCATGAGCACTTAACCCCGGATTGGCATTTCCATGATCGGTGGTCAAAATTACCAGGGTGTCATCTCTGTTTTTGGTATAATCCATAACAACTTTTACGGCATCATCGAAGGCTATTTGGTCGTAAACCAAGCCAGCAGCATCATTTCCGTGTGCAGCATGATCTACCCGCCCCCCTTCCACCTGAATAATGAAACCATTTTCATTGGTTTCGAGACGACTTAGGGCTTCAGAAGTCATTTCAGCAAGAGTTGGTATTTTATTTTTAAGATCAAAGATATTTTCATGATCTATAGTGTATGGAAGGTGTGAATCATAAAAAATGCCAAGTAGCTTATTGTTTCGATCTGCCTGTTTTAATTCTTCTTTATTTCTTGCAATCTGATATCCCTTTTGAATCATTTTATGATATAGATCCTGTCCGTCTGAACGTAATTCCGGATGGAAATGCCTGTTGCCACCTCCCATTAACACGTCGAAGTTGCGATCTGAATATTGCTCTGCAATTTCATCTTCCATACCTCTTGAAGGTACATTGGTGGCAAATCCGGCAGGTGTGGCATGTGTGATTCGGGTTGTGGTTACCAATCCGGTTCCTTTTCCTGCATCACGGAAAATTTCGAGTACTGTTCTATAAACCTCATCATTCGGTCCCATATTTACGGCACCATTATTTATTCTGTAGCCAGAACCCCACGAAGATGCAGCAGCAGAAGAATCAGTAACATTCGAATTTAGAGGAGCCATATCCATCAACCCTCTGAAAAATTTTCTGTCTGGATTTCTGTAGAGATTGACCCAGTGGGTTGGTTCATCTTTTTGGCTTTGCTTAATTAAATCAGCAATCGTCAGGGTCCCGATACTCATTCCATCTGAAACAAGAAAAATAATATTTTTCACTTGGCCTGGTTCAGTTTTTGAATTTCTTGACCCATTCCTGCTCCCATAAATTCCAGCTCCAAAAGCAATTGATGATAAGGCACTGTTTTTGATAAATTCTCTTCGCGATTGTTTAGACATATATTTTATTAAGTTAATTGTAGAAAAATTATTTAATCAGCTTTATACAAACTTAAAAAGTTTTAGAAACATCCAGATATTGTCTCAATACTATTTATCCCAAGAATTAAAAAAGCAACTTCGATTACTGATACTATAACCGAAGTTGCCAAAAGAACCGGAGTTATATTAAATATATTCGGCTTCTAAAAGATTGTTATCTGAAGTTTTTACCACCCAGGGTTCTGTTCAAGATTTGGATTTGTCAACAGATCAGACTCTGGTATCGGGTATAAATAAAAGTGGTCTTGCCATACTTTATTTACACTTTCTCGCCATGTCAATTCACCATGAGTACCGTTGGTTAATTGCCGATCTGCTGCGACATTCAGATAAAAAACACCATCCTGCCGGTTATCACCTGGATCTTCTGTATAGAAATATACGTTTGGATTTCCGTCATTGTTAATGTCGTAATATTGATTGGCCTCTGGCACATAAAGACCTCTCCAGACTTCTGCCATTAATTCACCTCTTTTCCAACGCACCAGATCATAAAATCGGTGGCCTTCCATTGCCAGTTCTATTCCTCTTTCCCGTCTGATTTCAAGAAGAACAGGATCGGTAATATCAGGAAAGTAATTTTCCTGAAGATATGAATCGATTGAAGTTGGCAATGCATCCAAACCACCAGTAATACCAGCTCGGGCACGCAGTTTTCCAATAGTATTTGCCCAGTCTGAGGCCGTAAAAGTTCCAAGTTCTGCTTTTGCTTCAGCATAATTCAATAAAACTTCGGCATAACGGAATATCGGAACACTATTGGTATTTACAGTTCCTTCACCTAAGGCCTTGTCTGGCTCACTCCATTTTGATGGTTGATAACCAGTGTAAGTGTACGCCCAATCAGGTTGCTGTAACCGATGATCACCATCACGCGGGCTGCTGTAATATGGTGTGCGAATGGTTTGATACAACCGATTATCCCTGTTCTCAATTTCTTCATGAAATAGCATGGTTTCGTACCCATCTTGATCGGTGAATGGAGTACCGTCAATATTCAGGTAGGTATGAACAAATGGCCTTACAAATGTAAACCGAACTCCGGTTGTAGCACTATTAAGAATCCAATTGGCTGTATGGCGTACACCAATGCTTCCATCCAATTGGTTTATCAGTATATCCTCAGCACTGTTTGGAGAATCAGTTAAAAACAGCTCCTGGTATGACCAGTCTCCAGCTCCTGTATAAATACTGAAATTGCCTCTCTGCATGATCTGTTCAGATGCATTAACAGCTTCCTGCAGCCATTGATCAGCTGTATTACCAAGGCCTGATGCCAATCCATCACTATGGTATTTACGGAATGTACCTTCGAAAAGAGCAATTCGGGATTTTAGTGCCAAAGCAACATCTTTAGTAATAAGTGTTCTTGATCCATCGGTTTCTTTTCGAATATTTTCGATAGCAAAATTGACATCTTCAAGCACCCTTTCCATTACAAATGCCCGATCATCACGTCCTGCAAACAGCTCTTCATCCTCAATGTCAAGCGGCCTGTCAATCCAGGGTACATCACCAAACCTTTTTACTTTTTCAAAGTAGAAATAAGCTCTGAAAAAACGGGCAAGGCCATTAAAATGCTGGCGAACATCCGGAGCCACTTCATCACCTTCGTTATTTACAATGAAATAGTTGATATCCCTTAGGGTATTCCAACCCCAATGAACATCTCCACCGAGTGCGACTCTATCCCAGCCGGATTGTGAGGTGTCATCTGAAGTTGTAGGGCTGACACCATTACGTAACAGTGGAGGCACATCCCGCCTTGCTCCATAGTCTGAAACATAATCTACCCTGATAATATCGTTAGCACTTGGAAGCCAATCGTAAAGTGAGTTGATATAAAGTTGCAGACCTTGTTCACTTCCAAAAACTGCTTCCTCGGTTGCCGTATCTCTCGGTGCTTCAGTCAAATCACATGATGCTAACATTATTCCGGTAAGCATCACTAAAAAAGCGAGTGTTTTTATTTTTAATAATTTCATGGAATTATATTGTTTGTTTAAAAAGTTAGTGACAGTCCTAAGTTTATACTTCGCAACATTGGATAATTATATCCATCACCAGCATTACCACCGATTAGTGGATCTGAGGGATTAACAGCATTTTCTACATCCATATTGGTTACGGTGTTATAGAAAGGTGCCCATGTCCAAAGATTTTCACCTGACATGTAAACCGTGGCAGATCTCATACCCAACCTGTTGATAAGATCATAAGGAAGATTATATCCGATCTGGAAGTTTTTCAGCCTGATATATTTCATATCCATGAGATATTGGGTTTGTGGGGCATCCCTGAGAATAGCGCCACCACGATTTGCCAATCTTGCTACATATCTTGGCAAAAAAGCATCTTGTGAAGGGTTTTCTTCCGTCCACATCATTCCCTCTTCAAGATGCCAGCTTGGAATATCACCATATGGCCTGTTATACATTCCCCAAAACAGTGCTGAATCGTGTCTTGGATACCAGTCTTGCCGTAAAACACCCTGGAAAAATGCTGACACAAATATATTATTCCATTCTGCACCAAGGTTAAACCCTATTCTATATCGTGGTTCAGTGTTTCCAATGATTCGCCTGTCACCGGGATTATCTACGGTATTGTCTCCAGGGCCAATAACCCCATCACCATCAAGATCTCTGAGTTTTATATCACCCGGAAAAATTTCACCCCAGGATGTAGACCGAAAACGGCTCTGATCAGCATGGTTGTCAATATCGGCCTGATCAGTAAAAAAACCATCGGTTTCATAACCCCAGAATTCACCAACTATCATCCCTTCATAATAGTCATCCAGGAATCGATCCGGATTGTTATATCGGGTTATTTCAGCTCTTGAGTCAGCAAGTGAGAAACCGATATTGTAATTAAAAGGCCTTCCTGCAACCTGAAACTGATCTCTCCACCTTGCTTGAATTTCCCAGCCTCTTGTTTCAAGGTCGGCAAAATTTCCCATAGGAGGTGTCGCACCAAATGTTGCAGGAGGTGTTAATGCTATGGTAAACATATCGGTTGTTTCCCGAATAAAAACATCTCCTGTAAAAGTGAATCTTGCATCGAACATTTCAAGATCGAGACCAAGGTTTTTGGTCGTTGCGGTTTCCCATGTTAAACCCTCAGGAAGCACATCGGGACTTGATGATTTCCTCGGGCGGTCACCATCTAATATTCTGCTGGTTTGAGTAATTCCAAAAGTCTCCATAAATACGTAAGGATCGATATTACCATTTCCCATAGATCCATAAGATGCACGAAGCTGCAAATGATTAATCAGATCCTCAGAAACATTCCAGAAAGGTTCCGATGATATTCTCCAACCAACAGATGCAGAAGGAAAGAATGCATATCTTTCGTCTTCTGGAAACTTTGATGATCCATCATAACGCCCTGATAGTTCTACCAGGTAGCGTTCATCAAAAATGTAGTTTAGTCTGTAAAATCCTCCAAGAATAGCCCACCTTGAAAAACCACCTCCGGTATCCACATTTGTTCCCAATGCCAGATTTAAATCATCTGCACCTCTGAAAATCAAACCATCTCTGAAAGCCCGCAATCGGGTGCTTTCCGATTCTTCGTAATTATATCCTACCATTGTTCGGATATTGTGCCGGCCAGCAAAAGTGTCATTAAACTCGACATAAATATTTGTGGCCAAATAATTGGTTTTATCATCAGTTACTCTAAGGTCATTAAACTCATCCCTTAGCGTAACAAATCGATCTGGTGCATCACTGTAAGTAATATCATACCTATAGCGGGTCTCTTCGTTTAAAGTTCTCTGGAATGAGAAATCTCCCACAACACGTAGTCTGTTTTGTAAAAAGACTGCCTGAACTCCTGCTGTATTACGAAGTACATTTCTCTCTAAATTAAATCCACCGGCATCAACATAGTGGTTTCCGACTGTGTATGCTGCTGAATGTGTTAACGAACCATCCGGGTTCAGCATTGGAGCCAGAGGATGGCCTTCATCAGCAATATTCCGCCAGATATTGCCACCCTCTCCAACTGTTAATGGATTGAAGTAGGTTCTATTTGAATAGTTAAAGTTGTTGTTTACTTCCAACCAGTCAGTTACATCGACGGAAGCACGAGCCCGAAGATTAAGTAGTCGATAATCATCCGGGCTGTAGCGATACAATCCATCCTGCCCCTGATAGCGGCCTGAAAGCACAAAACGTGTATTTTCAGTTCCTCTCGATATCGTTAGATTTTGATCATTTGAGTGTACAGTGTCAGTATAGAGATGATCATACCAGTTATTAGCATGGGCATAACGGTAAGTCCCGTCATCGGCAATCCATGTGCGTGGCAAACTCGGATCATTCGCCCTTCGTTCAATTTCAGCAAGATATTCTTCTGAAAATGGCAGTGTTTTATTAATATTGCGTGGAAATGTGCCTTCCCAATTTTGAAATGCTTCAGCAAATCTACTCGCCCAAATATAAGGATCTACTTCAAAATCACCTTGATTAACTGTGGGTCTCATGAACCCAAAATTCGAAGAGTATGTTACTGAAAAATCATCTCTTATACCTTCTTTTGTCTCAATTAACACTACTCCAAAAGCACCTCTTGCACCATATACAGCTGCTGAAGAGGCGTCTTTAAGTACTGAAATAGATTCAATATCATTTGGGTTTAACATCGATGGATCACCTTCCACTCCATCAATTAGTATAAGAGCATTACCGCCTTGCCCTATCGATGTAACACCCCGAATATTGATTTGCGGCGCTTCAATCGGCTTCCCCTGTCCGGGATCAATATTTACATTTGGCATCATACCCTGTAACCCTTGGGTAAGATTTTGTATAGGCCTTCGTTCCAAATCCGCTCCTGCAACCTGATCAACAGATCCGGTCAGATTAACTCGACGTTGAGTACCGTACCCGACTACCACAATATCATCCAGTAACTGCACGTCAGATATTAATTGAATATTCAATTCAGTTCTTCCGTCAATACCAACAACAAGACTTTCATAGCCTATGTAGGAGAATACCAACGTTTCCTGCAAATTGGGGACCTGCAGTTCAAACTCACCATCAATATTGGTCGTAGTACCCATGTCTGTAGTCCCCTGGACAAGAATATTCACCCCCGGAAGCGCTTCCCCGGTTTGTGCATCAGTAACCATGCCCCTCACCGTATCTTGAAAAATTTCCTTTTCTGCCGGCAGTTCCTTTTCTCTTATCACAATCACATCTTTGCTGGGAGGCAACACCGGTTCAAGATTTGTTCCTTCAAGAACTTTATAGATCACCCTATAGGCAGGTGTATAAACCATATCTAATGACACGGTTTTATCCGGCATGATTTCCGGTTTATAGGAAATACCAACCCTGATCTGCTGCGCAATTTTTTCAAGTGCCTCGGCAATCGTGAGGTTAGAAATTTGAATCGTAATCAAGTTTACATTATTCGATACTTTTTGTTTATCCTGTAGCTGCACCATTAAGTTATCCTCTGCATCAACCGTATTTTGGCTGAATGCTTCCTCAAAGCCTGACAGAAAAATCAAAACCAATGCAAGAATTCCTGTAAGCAATGTTTGAAACCGCTTCCGTATGTTTGTAAAGTTAATTTTAGACATATACCTGGATGTTTAGTGATTGTTGATTTGTTATCTTAATAATTGAAAAAAGATAAATGTGAGAGTTTATGGTAGCATTAAGTTAAAATTAATTGATTGTTAATAATTACAATCAATGCAGATAACACATTGTGAATTTTGGATTTTTTCTTTTTTAAAATTTCTTTTTCATGAGTCATAATTTTATGATTTTTTAAATTTCTGACTCAGTATCATAAAACCAATGAACCTGTTCGTTATCAATGCTGTAATCGATTTTAAGCGTCAAGGCTATCACCGAGAGTGTTTTTTCCAGTGAGTCATTAGAAAAGTTTGCTGTTAACTGAAGATCTTTGAGCTCTTCATTCTTATAACTGCACTTTATTTGATAGAGACGATGCAGTTGAGTACAGACCTGGCTGAGTGTCAACTCTTCAAAAACCAGCCGGCCGTTTTTCCATGCCAAGTAATTTTCTATGGCAACTTCATCTACCGCAATGGTCTGCTCCTCCAGATCCAGATACCCATACTGGCCTTTTGAAAGCACAACCGACAACTCTTTTTCATCATGTGTTTTATTTGCGAATGAGACTTTTCCATCTACCACCGCAACCTGAACATTGTATGTATTTGATAGAGAACGGACATTAAAAGCCGTTCCAAGTACCTCTACGGATGACTGATTTGCATGAATAATAAAAGGCTGGTCAGCATCGTGTTCAATTTCGAAGTAGGCTTCTCCGGTAAGAGTAACTTCCCTGGTTCTGTCAAGAAAATTCTTAGCGACAACGAGTTCTGAATCATGATTCAGGCGAACTACAGAACCATCTCTCAGTGTGATAATACTTTGCTGAACATCATCCGTTTGAAAAACTACAGGTACCGATTTTGTAACTTCTTCAACATTCTCAACTGTTTGAGTAACATATAAAATAGATGTAGTGATGATCACAGCGAAAATTGCAGCCACTTTTAATACCGGAGTCAACCAATCAGACTTTCTTTTTCCGGGAAAAGACTTCTTTTTTACTCTCTTATTAATAGACTTGTATAACTGTTCAGAGTCGAGTTCAGGGACGAATGGTTTTAGTTCATTCCTATCCATAAGGTCAAAATCAATATCCATTCTCTCTTGCAGGTATTTTTGCCCCTCAGGTGTTTCAAACCACTCCAGTACTTTTCTTGTCTCCTCCGGAGTAGTTTGATTTCGAAAATATTTATCAATGATTTCTTTATTCATATTAATTTTTTAATTCTTGTGTCATTACATCTACTACTATTACACAGCAGAAGCGCAAAAGTATTAGACAAATTTGAAAGTTTTTTCACCTCGACTGACGAGTGCATTTCTCGTCTATCAAATCTCTCTTCAGTGTATCCCCTATTTCAATCTTGTCTTTAACAATTATTCGTCAGCCCAGGAATGCACTGGACAGACGAAATCCCGCGCTCTCGGCTGAAGAGTGCTTTTCTCGTCTGCCGAGTTCTCTATATTTTGAACCCACCCCGAAGTCTCTTCCTTGTCCTGATGGTGTTTTTCCCTCGGGATAGGGAACGGGACGGAGAATGGGTTCGCCAAGAAGGAGCCGGGGCCTGCCTATCGAAGCACAACTACGTTTAAAACTTCGTTATGTGAACTTTATCGTATGTTGGGATAGGGCTAAACAAAGAAATGAGACCGATTCTACTAAATCAGAGAAAAAGTACAGCTATACTGCTTAGTGATATGAGTAAAAACAAAATACCCGCATGATTTTTAAGGTAAGCACGGATAAATTTGGAACTGTTGTAATAATGAGTTTTAACCGTACGGATATTTATTTTGAGAAGCTCGGCAACTTCAGAGTTTGAATGCCCGCTAAAAGCTTTTAGTTCAAAAACTTCTCTTTTTCTATCGGAAAGCTCGTTCAGTCCTTTTTGAACTATGTCGTGATACTCTTTATAAAGCAATTCGTCATCTGTCAAATTCTTTCTTGGCAAAATCTCCATCTTCGTGCTCGAAATCGAAATAATTTTGTCTTTTCTATCTCTGATCATGTTTAAAACATGATTCTTCAACATAGTGAATAAAAAGCCTTTTATTGATTTTGTTTCATCAATCTTTTGCCTTTTTGTCCACAATTTTACAAAAATATCCTGCACGGCATCTTCAGAAAGGCTTGAATCTTTGACGTACTTCTTTGCTATGAAGTACATTTGGACGTGATAACGGTCATATATTTCTCTGAACGCTTTTTCACTTCCTTTGCGGATTTTTTGAGCTAATATTGTATCGTTCAGATCATGCATTCATTTCTAAATAATGGCAGATTTGTAGACATTTCAGAGTGGTATGTACGCTTACTTAGTTAACATAAATTAATATAAATATCAAATGAAAAATTCTCATTCTTTGAGATTTTTGACATTTTTTCCTTTACCAAAATTAACTTTAGACCATCTCGTCTAAATAAATACTCTCATCCTCTATTTAATTCTAAATTCCTGTTTTGGCTTTTACTCTCAATAAGCATTGTTTTTACATTAGAAAACATTTTTAATAATTAAATGAGTTTCAGTCATTCTAATGTCCTGATCTCTTCAGATTAATAGATTCTGCAAGAATGGTTTTGGCAGAGTTTTATTTACTTAAAATAAACCAGTCTGGCATTTCGAAAGCTTTCAAAGCAACTGTTTGGAGTTGCCGTTTCGGCAGTCTACTTTAATGTGAAATAACAGAATTTAAAACATGGGTTCAGATCCCAAAACTAACACTATTCTAAAAAGTAACTCAAACCCAATCCATTGAAACCAGACATGAAAAACATCACCGTACTCGGAGCCGGAATGGTGGGCGGCGCCATCGCTGCGGATATGGCGGCAAACCACCGGGTTACCCTGGCCGATTACAGCCAGGATGCACTGGACAAGGCTAAAGCAAGATATCCTGGCCTGGAAACCCGTCTTCTGGATGTAACCGATACCGGCCGATTGCAAAAAGCTATCCGAAATGCAGACCTGGTAATCAGCGCCGTTCCGGGCAGCCTGGGTTTTAAAACACTGCACACCATCATCAGCGCCGGAAAAAACGTGGTGGATATCTCTTTCACTCTGGAAAATCCTCTCGATCTGCATGAACTTGCCCTTAAAAAGGATGTCACCGCCATTGTTGACTGTGGTGTTGCTCCCGGAATGGACAATATACTTCTCGGTTATCACAATGAACGGTTGACCATTTCGGAGTTTGTCTGCCTCGTGGGTGGGCTGCCAAAAATCAGAAAGTGGCCTTTTGAATATAAAGCGCCTTTTTCACCGGCGGATGTAATTGAAGAATATACCCGTCCCGCCCGATATGTAGAAAACGGCCGGTTAATCGTTCGCAAACCACTTACCGACCCCGAACTGGTTGAATTTGAACGCGCCGGCACTCTCGAAGCATTCAATACCGACGGGCTGCGGACGCTGATTCAGACCATGCCCCACATTCCCAATATGAAAGAGAAAACCCTGCGCTATCCCGGCCATTCCGAATATATTCGTGTTCTGAAAGAGAGCGGTTTTTTTGATTCAAAAAAAATTCGAATCGGCCAAAACACGGAAGTATCTCCGCTTGAATTCACGGCAGGGATTCTGTTTAAAGAGTGGAAACTTGAGGATGATGAGGAAGAGATTACCGTGATGCGTGTGGTGATTAAAGGGTCCAACAAGGAGGGCCGCCGCGAAACCATCACATATGACCTTTTTGACGAATATTGCCACAATACAAGAGTTTCATCGATGGCCCGTACCACCGGCTATACGGCAACCGCCGCGGCCAATATGCTGCTTGACGGGGTATTCCGGGAAAAAGGCGTGATTCCGCCCGAGAATCTTTGCAGAGAACAACAGTGTTTTGAATATCTGATGGATTACCAAAAAGAGCGAAACATCGTTTATCAAAAGCGGATTGAACGGGATGATTGAATAGTTAAGTTGACAAATCAGTGAGTGATATATTCTCGATATTTTTTGGAATAATCGATTCAACAGTTCAACAAATATTAACATAATACAACACTATTTTTCGTATCCAACATCACACAGCAGCTTGAAAAAACTAACCACCAAACAAATCCTCCGCCGAAACCGGCAACGCAGCTCACCGCTTCGCAGTCAATTCATTTTATGGCTTCACGACATTCGCAGCATGCACAATGTGGGGGCGGCTTTCAGATGTGCGGACGCATTCGGCATCAAAGAGCTGTGGCTTTCGGGGTTCACGCCCACACCGCCCAGGCCCGAAATCAACAAAACCGCCATCGGCGCCGAAGAACATGTGGCCTGGAAAAAAATTGAAGACCTAAGCCGGGGTATTCAGGAACTGAAAGAGAACAATTACCGCCTTTTAGCTCTTGAACAGACAGATGCCAGCATTCCCATTCAGGATTACAAAGTCGGCAGTCAGCCCGTTTGTTTGATTTTGGGCAACGAAGTCACCGGCATCGACGCTGAACTGCTCGCACACATCGATGATGCCATAGAAATCCCCCAATTTGGCATGAAGCATTCGTTGAATGTCTCCGTTGCCGCCGGTGTTGCACTGTATGCTTTTTTTCAAAAGTTCAATAACCCCGGCTGAAAATCCCCCTCGGCTAACGAGTGCTTTTTTCGTCTGCCGAGTCCTCTGCAAAACCCGCCTCAACACAATCTTCTCCTCAATAACAATTCGTCAGCCCAGGAACGCACTGGGCAGACGAGAGGCCATCCCCTCGGCTGACGAGTGCCTTCCTCGTCTGCCGAGTTCCCCGTAAAACCCACATCAACACAATCTTCCCTTTAATAAAAATCCGTCAGCCCAGAAACGCACTGGGCAGACGAAGGGCCATCTTCACTGGTCAGACGAGGTCAAAAAAGTCCATCAATCAAATCATCAGGAAGAGTTTGATAAGAAAGAGCCATGAATTTTTTATAATCTGATGGCAGCTTGAGTAAATCAACAGCCAACTCCTTATCGCAAAGTGAACCATTTCGTAACCCAGCATAATCTTGAAATGAAGAAAAATTCCACTTTTCCAATTTGTCTGCTAATTTTGCTTTCACAGGGTTTTGATGAATGTATAAGAAACAAATCAGCGGATATTGATCGTCTCTATCTTCGTTGAGATCTAATTCTTTGGCTTTTGTACGTTTCTGAAACAGAGACCCTGTACGATCATATTTTCGATTCATTGCTTTAGTATAAGAACTCAGCAAAACTGAAATACTTCGGTTAAGAGGCTGAATATTCGGAGCACCTTTTTCCTCTTTATTATCATCAGAGTTTTGTTCATAATTATCATGAACCCGAATCATCCAATGAAAGTGGTTTGGCATCAAACACCAGGCTAATATATCGCAGTGATCCGCTAAGTGAGATCGCATCTTATTAAGAAAAAAGAAATAATTCTCCCTCTCAAAAAAGATTTTTAGACGGTTATTCCCCCGGTTGTAAACATGATAAATTTTCCCTTGATAAAATTTCATTTAAATCGATCTTGATTGAAGTTGATTGGAACTGAAATAAAATAGTTCAAAAAATTATTTTCCAAAAACTTTGGCCAAAATCCCCTCGGCTGACGAAGGCCCATCCACTCGGCTGACGAGTGACTTCCTCGTCTGCCGGGTTCCTTGCAAAATCCGCCTCAAGCTGATCTGTCCTTCAACTACAATTCGTCAGCCCAGGAACGCACTGGGCAGACGAAGATTCACTCTGCATCTTGTCTAAAACCAAGTGTAAATTCCCTGAAAAAATACTACTTTAACAATTCGGATTATGACATTGTCTGATAGTGCAGCATGACTGAAAAAACAATCCGAAAAGCAAACCGTTTTTTACTCATCAATAAAAAACAATCTTTGATGACTATGAGTAATTTAGTGGATAGAATAACCATAGACCCTGAGGTTTGTAACGGCAAGCCAACAATTCGAAACTTACGCATTACTGTAAAAACGGTATTGGAATACCTTGCTGCCGGAGAATCTATCGAAAATATTCTGGAAGCCTACCCGGTTCTTGAAAAAGAGGATATTCTTGCTGCAATACAATATGCTGTTAAGATGTCTGATCATGAGGTAAACACATCATCCATTTGAAAGTAACCATGAGGTTTCTGATTGATGTAAACCTGCCCAAAAAGTTTTCTTTCTTCAACAGCGAAGAATTTATTCATGTCGTTGATATCAATCCAAGAATGAAAGACAGAGATATCTGGGAGTATGCAACAGAGAACGATTTGATCATTTTGACGAAAGACACTGATTTTTACCACAGGGCCCTACTCGAAGATGCCGGGCCGGTTGTTGTATTTTTTAAGCTTGGAAATAAAACTTTATCAGAATTGCATGATTATTTTTCTTCTTATTGGCCTCTGATTCTAAATAAACTTCCTGAGGCACGATTCATTATTGCTTATTCAGATAAGATCAAAGTCATTAATTAATTTAAAGTTAATCTGTAGTTTGTCAGGCTCCACCCACACGGCAATACCAGATTAAACAATCGATAACATACCTGGGTTTAGTTATTTGATTGCCAGGCGCATTGCGCTTAGTGCTAAGCTTTTCTGCCCATGACTCATTACAAAACGGGTTTTTGCCGCCTCAATACTATTTAAAATCATACCAATTCGTCAGCCCAGAACTGCACTGGGCAGACGAACGGCCAGTATCCCGGAAGACGAAGATTCACTCTGCATCTTGTCCGGTTAAGTGTTAATTTTAGAGGCTAAATTAAAATCAGCTCAATATATTTTCTGATTCAATCACTTTTGTATGCCTAAAAGAATTTTAGTTACATCTGCACTCCCTTATGCCAACGGCCCAATACATCTCGGGCATCTTGCAGGGGCTTATCTCCCCGCTGATCTTTATACCCGCTATCAGCGGCTTAAGGAGAAAGATATTATTCACATTTGCGGCTCAGACGAGCACGGTGTACCCATTACCATTGCCGCAGAAAAGGAAGGAATCACCCCGCAGGAAATTGTAGAACGGTTTCATACCCGAAACAAATCCGTTTTTGAAAAATTCGGAATAGCATTTGATTACTATGGACGAACGAGTTCCAAAGTCCATCACCAGACATCGCAGGATATTTTTCTGAAACTGCATGAACAGGGGGTTTTTAAAAAGAAAACCCAGGAGCAGCTCTATGATGAAGAAACAAATATGTTTCTTCCCGACCGCTATGTAAAAGGCACCTGCCCGGTTTGCAGCCATCCGGAAGCTTTCGGTGATCAGTGCGAAAAATGTGGCTCCTCACTCTCTCCCACCGACCTGATCGATCCCGTCAGCTCCATAACCGGCAACAAACCTGCAATCAAAAAAACCGAACACTGGTTTATCCCGCTCGGTGATTTTCAGGAGCGTCTTGAAAAATGGATCGACTCCCGGAAAGACTGGAAAGCCAACGTTACAGGCCAGTGTAAAAGCTGGCTTGATGCCGGACTGGGCGACCGTGCCGTAACCCGTGATTTAACCTGGGGCGTACCCGTTCCACTGGAAGATGCCGAAGGAAAAGTGCTCTATGTCTGGTTTGATGCTCCCATCGGCTACATCTCTGCCACGAAAGAATGGGCTGAGGAACTTGGAGACCCCGAACGCTGGAAAACGTACTGGCAGGGTGAAGACACGTCGCTGATCCATTTCATCGGAAAAGACAATATCGTTTTTCACTGCATCATGTTCCCTGCCACACTGATGCAGCACGGCGATTATATTTTACCGGAAAATGTGCCGGCAAATGAATTTCTGAACCTTGAAGGCCAAAAACTATCCACCTCGAAAGGATGGGCTGTATGGCTGGAAGAATATCTTGAGCAGTTTGAACCCGATCTGCTCCGTTATGCGCTGGGCACGATATTGCCAGAATCCAAAGACTCCGATTTTTCCTGGAAAGATTTTCAAAGCCGGGTAAATAGTGAACTGGCTGATATCCTTGGTAATTTTATTTTCCGCACCAGCAGTTTTACAGAGCGTTTTTACAATGGAGAAGTTCCTGCTCTGAATAATCCTTCAAAAACCGACCTGGAGGCACTGGCATCCATCGATAGGCAAAAAGAAAAAATTGAAAATGCCTACAATTCATTCAGGTTCAGGGAGGCAATTGCGGAAACAATGAACCTTGCTCGTATCGGCAACCGCTATTTTACAGAAACCGAACCCTGGAAAACCCGGAAAGAGAATCCCGAGGCGTGCGGCAACACACTATACGTTTGTGTGCAAATATCTGCGGCTCTTTCAGTGCTTTTTTCGCCCGTACTTCCCAAAAAAATGTCTGATCTTCGAGGCCAGCTTGGCATTCCTGAAACGGCCTTTTGGGATCATGTAAATGACCATATGGTGCCATCGGGGCAGATTGTGAAACCCGGTGAAATTCTCTTTGAAAAAATTGAAGACGAAACCGTGGACAAACAGGTCGCCATTCTTGAAAAGCGGGCAGCCGAAGCTGAAGACAAAACCGCAGAAAAAAAATATCCGCCGCTTAAAAAAGAAGTCTCATTCGATGCTTTTGCCTCTCTCGATATCCGGGCAGGAAAAATTATCCGGGCAGAAAAAATCAAAAAATCTAATAAACTGCTGAAAGTGCAGGTTGATCTCGGTTTTGAAAAAAGAACCGTTTTGGCCGGTGTGGCAGAACAATTTAATCCAAAAGAACTTGCCGGGCAGCGTGTTTGCGTGGTTGCCAACCTTGCACCGAAAAAAATGATGGGAATTGAAAGCAACGGAATGATTTTAATGGGTGAAGACAACGAAGGCAATCTACACTTTCTTGAAACCGAGGCTGAACCGGGAAGTATTATTCGATGATAAAGCAACAACTTGAAAAAGTGAGTCTCGGTGTAACCCTGTCGGATGACACCACTACATTCTGTTTTTATTGCCCTGATGCCAAAAGTGTAACCTGTATTGTGTACGACGAGTACGATGCCAGAAAAGGAACTGAACTTCCAATGGCAAAGAGCAAAAGCGGCGAGTGGATGCTCACTGTTCACGAAAACCTTAACGGCAAATGGTATGGCTACAAAGCTGAATTCAGCAAAAAGAAAAAACCGAACACCCCTTATGTTCATGAAGTTTTTGCCGATCCCTACAGCAGGCACGTAACAGTCAAAAATAATTATCGCCAGCAGGCACGCTCTTACATTTTCGAGCACGATTTTGACTGGGGTGACACCGGGCACCAGTTCCCGGATGATCCGCGGGACCTCATGATCTATGAAACCCATATTAAAGACCTGACGGCACACCCTTCCAGCCTTGCAAAGGGAACCGGCAGTTATAAAAAATTTATCGACCCCAACCAAATCGGCGGCCTCTCCCACCTGAAAAAACTGGGGGTAAATTGTGTTGAGTTTTTGCCGCTTCAAAAGTTTTCTCCCATCGAACCGCCTTATGGTATTAAAACACCCGAAGGATTTCAAAACTCCTGGAATGTGTATTCGGCAAATTATTGGGGATATATGACCTCCTTTTTCTTTGCTCCCGAATGCTCCTTTGCCTCAGATTTTACCGGCAACCATTCGGGTAAAACCACAGCGGCCATCACCGAATTTAAAGATGTGGTAAAAACGCTGCATGCCGAGGGTATGACCGTTTTGATGGATGTTGTTTACAATCACACCTCTCTTTTTGATATCAACCCGCTGCCACATTTGATGCCGGATATTTATCTGAGGAAGGACAAAAAAGGAAAACTGTTAAACCGCAGCGGCACCGGGAATGAACTCAGATCAGAAAAAAAGATTGCCAGGGAATTGATTATTGATTCGCTACTCTATTGGATGGACGAATTTAAAATAGACGGTTTCCGGTTTGACCTCGCCGCACTGCTCGACAAAGATACATGGGATGCCATCAAAAAAGAGGTACATAAAAAATATCCCAATGCCGTGCTGATTGCCGAGCCCTGGGGCGGTTACTATTCACCACAACTCTTTTCTGAACACGACTGGGCTTCCTGGAACGACCGCATCAGAAACAGCATCAAAGGCTCTGACCCGGTTCACGACCGCGGTTTTATATTTTCTGACTGGCAGCACGAAACCAACCGCGAACGGCTCGAAAATGTGATGAAAGGCACGCTTAACCATGATGAGGGCGGACTTTTTCAAACATCGGAGCACAGTGTAAATTATCTTGAAAGCCACGACGGATTTACTTTAGGGGACTTTATCCGCATCGGGCTCAATCCCGAAATTCATGACCAGGTGGTTCAGGATCGTAAAAAGCACGTTAAGCTGAACGATCACCAGATGAAACTCGCCAAGCTTGCCGCTCTCTCACTCTTTACTGCACAGGGTATCACCATGATACACGCCGGGCAGGAATTTGCCCGTTCTAAAGTTATCGCCAAAACACCCTGCGAAGATCCCGATGAAGGTAAAATGGATCACAACAGCTATCAAAAAGATAACGAAACCAACTGGCTGAATTTTAACGACCTGCAGGCCAACCGTGAGCTGTTTGAATATTATCGCGGGCTGATTAAAATCAGGCAGGAATCACCCGCCTTGCGAAAATGCAGTGAAAATGAAATCTGTTTCGATTATTTTGGTGATCCGCTCCTGCTCAGTTTTTATGTAAGCGGCAAATCTACTAATGATATTTTCGACTACTATGTGGTATTAAATGGAAATGCCTTTCAGCATAATGAACAACAATTGCCCAACGGAACCTGGGAGGTGCTTGCAGACCACAACATCGCATCTACGCAGGCCATTAATTTTGTAACCGGAAGTGTAAATTTGCCCTCACAAAGCGGAATGTTGCTTAGAAAGTTGCGACATTCGCACACATAGAATATTTTGTTCCGATTCAATTAGTAAATTTAAACCTTCAACAAATTGGCAACTTCAAAACCTAATATTCGGGGAACCTGGAACTCGAAAATCGGATTTATACTGGCCGCGGCCGGTTCTGCAGTAGGCCTGGGTAATATCTGGCGGTATCCAACAGTAATGGCAGAAAACGGCGGTGCGGCTTTTTTGTTTATTTACGCCATGCTTGTATTCATTGTTGGATATCCGGTAATGGTTGCCGAATTAAGTGTTGGTCGGCGCACACAGAAAAATCCGGTCGGCGCTTTCAAAGCTCTCAGTAAAAATAAAATATTTACCATCGCCGGATTCTGGTGCGTGCTTTGCGGCATTGCCATTCTCTCTTTCTACGTAATCATTGCCGGATGGACAATCAGTTACTTTTTTGAACAGATCTTTTTTCATGCCGGACTACACGACTGGGCAGCATGGGTATCCGATACCGAAAACGGCTGGCTTAATGCCGCTGTTGCCATTATGTTTATGGCCGTTACTATCACCATTGTCCTGGGGGGAGTCAGCCAGGGAATTGAGCGTGCAGTACGCTTGCTGATGCCGCTACTCGTAATCATCATCGGTATTTTAATTGTTTATGTAATGTTCCAGCCCGGGGCAAGCGAAGGCCTCACGGAATATCTTGTACCTGATTTCAGCGCTATTAACACCGATCTGATTCTGGCCGCTATGGGGCAGGCATTTTTCTCTCTCTCGCTGGGCATGGGGGCGCTCATCACCTACGGTTCTTATCTGAGCAAGAAAGAGAATATTCCGGAAGCAGCCGCCATGGTAACCGTGTTTGATGTGGGAATTGCTTTTATGGCCGGACTGCTGATCATGCCTACAATTTACATGGCACAGGCTCAAGGCGTTGTAATTTTTGATGCTGATGGAAATCTGGTTGCCGGAACGGCACTAATTTTTCAGGTTCTGCCCGAACTTTTCCATGAAATGGGTGGGCTAATCGGTTTGATCTTCGGAGCCAGCTTTTTCTTCCTGCTTAGTATTGCCGCCCTCACATCGGCCATTTCACTGCTCGAAGTTCCCACATCTTATGTCATCGACGAACATGGAATCCGACGAAAAAAATCGGCAATCTTAATCGGCGGCATCATCACTATCATCGCGTTGTTCGTCGCATTTGATACCAGCCTGATCGGCACAATCGATTTTATATTCAGTGTAATCGGGCTGCCGCTTGGCGGGCTTTTTGTAAGTATATTTCTGGCATACTTCTGGAAAACAGAAAATGCTCGGCTGGAACTGGAAAAAGGATTTGATGATATCAACAGTACCATATTCTGGCCGGTATACAAAGTCTTTATAAAATATATCTGCCCGGTTCTTATCGCGGCCATTCTGATTTCCACCATTGTGGAGGCCATCAGATAATTTTATTTATGATGTGAGAACCTGAGAAAAGCTTTAAAAATTATCCTTACATTTGATATTGGGGAAAAATCAGTATTACAAAAATTTTTAATGACTGATTGTATAAAGTGAACAAGCGCAAAATACAGCCGCATATTTGTTACTGAACTGCACCCGCTGTATTTTTGAAAAAAATTTGATTTAAAAGATTATGGCAAAAATTGACACTACCGATTTTCGCAACGGCCTGAATATTTTGATAGATGGAGAAATCTACTCAATTGTTGAATTTCAGCATGTAAAACCTGGCAAAGGCCCGGCATTTGTCCGCACCAAATTAAAAGGTGTTGAAAACGGAAAAAATATTGAAAAGACCTTCCGCGCCGGAGAAAATGTTGAATCCGTCAGAGTTGAACGCCACCCGTATCAGTTTCTCTATGCCGATGGCGATCTGTTTTACTTTATGCATAAAGAAACCTATGAACAAATTCCCCTTGAAAAATCAAGGGTTGAAAAGTCGCAATTTGTAACAGACGGTATGATGTGCACACTTGTTGTAGATGTTGAAAACGAACGCATTTTATACGCCGAACCACCGGATCATATTGAAACGGAAGTAATAGAAACAGACCCAGGTGTCAGGGGTGATACTGCCCAGGGAGGAAGCAAACCTGCTAAAATTGCCGGTGGAGCAGTTGTACAGGTGCCTCTCTTTATCAATGAAGGCGAAAAAATTCGGGTGGATACCCGAACAAGTGAATATATTGAAAGAGTAAAATCATAATAAACGACATTAAAACAATGCTTTGAATACCACTTTCAAAGCCCAAAAAAAATAACCCAATTTTGTACAATGGACTTAAAACTCGTAAAAAAATTACTCGACCTGATTTCAGAAAGTGACATCAATGAAGTAGCCATTGAAGAGGGAGATTTCAAAATTCAAATCAAAAAAACGTCCGATCAGGCCCCTCAGGCACTTCACTACCAAGTGCCTTCAGAACCTAAGCAGCAACCAGCCAATCCGCCACAGACTGCCGCCACAGAAATATCAAAAGAAACTAAACCCGCCGAAGAATCTTCTTCTGCCGACGGAGAAGTTGTGAAATCACCAATCGTGGGAACATTTTACCAGGCTCCCTCTCCCGACTCTGATCCTTTTGTTTCAGTTGGAGACCATATCAAGGAAGGAGAAACCCTCTGTATTGTAGAAGCGATGAAAATTATGAATGAAATTGATGCAGAATTTTCAGGTACAGTTCAAAAAATTCTGGTCTCTGATGCAACACCGGTCGAATTCAACCAGCCTCTCTTTATTATCAAAAAAGACTAATCGCTTCTATGTTTAAAAAAATATTGATTGCAAACAGAGGCGAAATTGCATTGCGCATTATCCGCACTTGTAAAGAAATGGGAATTAAAACGGTAGCTGTATATTCTACGGCAGATGAAAACAGCCTTCACATAAAATTTGCAGATGAAGCGGTCTGTATCGGACCGCCACCAAGTAAAGACAGTTATCTGAAAATTCCCTCCATTCTTGCCGCAGCCGAAATCACTAATGCCGAAGCCATTCATCCCGGATACGGATTTCTGGCAGAAAATGCCAAGTTCAGCCGTATTTGCGGTGAACATGATCTGAAGTTCATCGGCCCGTCTCCCGAAATGATCAGCACCATGGGCGACAAAGCCACTGCCAAGGAAACCATGATGAAAAACAAAGTTCCTGTGGTTCCCGGCTCAAACGGTATTGTGAGCGATGTGGAAGAGGCAGAAAAAATTGCTGCTGAAATCGGCTTTCCGGTCATGATTAAAGCCACAGCAGGAGGCGGCGGACGCGGCATGAGAGTTGTTCACAGACAGGAAAATTTTAAAAAAGGATTTATCACCTGCCGTAACGAAGCGGAATCGGCCTTTGGGAATGCAGAAGTTTATATCGAAAAATTTATTGTAAACCCCCGGCACATCGAAATTCAGATTTTGGGTGACCAGCACGGTAACGTAGTGCACCTGGGTGAACGCGAATGTTCGCTTCAGCGCCGTCATCAAAAAATTCTTGAAGAAGCACCATCACCCGTTATGACCCCCGAAGTTCGGAATAAAATGGGACAGGCTGCAGTAAATGCCGGAAAAGCAATCAACTACGAAGGCGCCGGAACTGTAGAGTTTATTGTGGATAAAGACCTGAATTTCTATTTCATGGAAATGAACACACGCATTCAGGTGGAACATCCCGTGACTGAAGAAATTACCTTCAGCGATCTGGTTCGCGAACAAATTATTGCTGCGGCGGGCGGTAAAATCAAAACAAAACCGTATAAAATGCGCGGCCACGCCATAGAATGCAGAATTAATGCAGAAGATCCCGCTCACAATTTCAGGCCGAGTGCTGGGCTCATCACCACATTCAATATACCGGGCGGGCGCAGTGTTCGGGTTGATACTCACGCTTATGCCGGATACAATATTCCGCCCTATTACGATTCAATGATTGCAAAGCTGATTGTCAGTGCCCCGACCCGCGAAGAAGCTATCAAACGAATGAAAAGGGCACTCGAAGAATTTGTAATCGAAGGAATAAAAACATCCATCCCCTATCATTTGCAACTGATGGATGATCCGGGATTCTTAAAAGGTGATTTTAATACCCAATACCTTGAACAGACATTTATTTTTAATCCAGAAACTGATTAACCAAAACCAATATGAAATTTCCTGAAGATTTAAAATACACCGAAGAACACGAATGGGTTCGCGATAATGGCGATGGCACCGTTACTGTCGGCATCACCGATTTTGCCCAGGGCGAACTTGGCGACATCGTTTTTGTAGAACTTGAACCGGAAGGAAGTGAATTTGAAAAAGATGATGTAATGGGCACCGTGGAAGCCGTTAAAACCGTTTCCGATCTTTTTTCTCCCGTTTCAGGTGAAATTGCAGAAATTAATGAAAAGCTGGAAGACGATCCCGAGCTGGTAAACACCGACCCTTACGGCGATGGCTGGATGGTGAAAATTAAGCTAAGCGATGCCTCAGAGCTCGACTCACTGATGACGGCCGAAGCATACAAGGATATGGTGGCCTGAACGTTTCCATCTTGAAGGCAGATTACAATTTTTCAAATACCCTGAGCGGTTCGTAAAACAACGAAATTTTTGGGGTATCAACTCTTTAGTATCAGCACTTACCATCAACAAATAAACAAACATGCATACTCATCATGATGAGTGGATACTCATCCTTGATTTCGGTTCTCAATACACTCAACTGATAGCCCGGCGAATTCGCGAGCTGAATGTTTACTGTGAAATTCACCCTTTTAATGCCGACATCAAACCGTTTAAAGAACATCCGCCCATGGGAATTGTACTGTCCGGCGGGCCAAAAAGTGTGTATGATGAAGGCGCTCCCGTATTGAACCTGGAATACCTGGATTTAAATATTCCTGTGTTGGGAATTTGCTATGGGCTTCAATCGCTCACTCATTCTATTGAACCCAACAGCGTTGAAAAAGCCGACAAGCGGGAATTCGGGCGTGCACGTATTTTAATCGATGATGACTCCGATCTCCTGAAAAATGTTAAAAATGAATCTGTGGTCTGGATGAGCCACGGCGATCACATCAAACACCTGCCTGAGCCTTATAAAGTAATTGCCCATACTTCGAATGCTCCGGTTGCGGCAGTGCGGCACCGGGAAAAGCCGATATTCGGTGTACAGTTCCACCCGGAAGTGGTGCATACAGAAGATGGCAAGCAGGTCTTGAAAAATTTTGTGAAGGAGATTTGCGGCTGCAAAGCCACCTGGACGGCTGCTTCGTTCATCGAAACGGAAATCAGGGAAATCCGGGAAAAAGTTGGCCGGGAAAACGTGTTATGCGCTTTGTCGGGAGGTGTTGATTCTACCGTTGTGGCAACTCTCATACACCGGGCTATCGGCGATCAGCTTCAGTGTATTTTTGTGGACAACGGCCTGCTCCGGAAAAATGAATTTGAAACAGTTCTCGAAACCTACAAAAAACACCTTAAACTGCCGGTAAAAGGTGTTGATGCATCCCAACGGTTTTTGAAAAACCTGAAAGGCGTGTCTGATCCCGAGAAAAAACGCGTCATTATCGGAAATACATTTATTGAAGTTTTTGATGATGAGATCACCGAAGAAAACGGTTTTAAATACCTGGCACAGGGCACGCTCTATCCTGATGTGATTGAAAGTGTCTCTTTCAAAGGCCCGTCGGCCACTATCAAATCGCACCATAATGTAGGCGGGCTGCCCGAAAAAATGAATCTTGAACTGATTGAACCGGTGCGTGAACTTTTCAAGGATGAAGTTCGGGTTGTTGGCCGTGAACTGGGCATTCCGGACAACTTCATCGGGCGGCACCCGTTCCCCGGTCCGGGGCTGGGTATCCGTGTTTTGGGGGATATCACAGAAGAAAAACTCACCCTGCTCAGAGAAGCTGATGCTATCTTTATCCAATCATTGAAAGACCACGGATTTTACGATCAGGTATGGCAGGCGCTTGCGGTTCTGCTGCCTGTGGAATCCGTTGGTGTAATGGGTGATGAACGTACATACGAAAATACTGTTGCTCTTCGTGCAGTAACCAGTGTTGATGGTATGACCGCCGACTGGGCACATCTGCCTTACGATTTTCTCGCCGGAGTAAGCAACCGGATTATAAATGAAGTGCGGGGTGTGAACCGTGTTGTTTATGATATCAGCTCAAAACCACCGGCAACCATCGAATGGGAGTAATTTGATCTTTTTAATGCAGGAACAAATTATTGTTGATTCCATTTATTGAACTGAATTCAGTGACCATACACATGATAAAACAGACATCTTTTACTCTGATTTTTCTTTTACTGTTTTTTTCCAGCGCATTTGCCCAGTCTTTTGATGATGCAATGGATCTCTACAACAGCAATCAGTACGGCGAAGCTGCCCAGATATTTTCGCAGCTCGATGATGACAGGGCAAGGCTGTTTGCAGGGAAAAGTTATCTTGCAATATCGGAATACACCACATCAAACAAGTTTTTGTATGATGTTTTGCAAAATGCCGAAGAAAGCTTGCAGCACGAAGCCATGTACACCCTGGCACTCTCTCATTTCGAATTAAAAAACTACGACAGAACTCTTCGGTACCTTTACTCACTTGCCGAAAACAGCAGGTCAGGCCTCAGAAGTGATGCACGCAATTTTTATAGGCAAATTCTGAATTACCTGAGTGCACAGGAACGGTTTGATGTTTTATACCGTCTGGATTCTCCGGGCATCCGGTTCGACCTTGTCAGAAGTTCGCGGTCGTTTCTTGATCCGGATATTTATGACATTATGGTTGCCGAACTTTATAAAATGACAGCGGATAAAACCGAAAAAAACCGTATTGAAAATATACTGATGGTTTCACCAGAACTCAGGCCTCTTGCGTTTCAGTATCCCACAGCCCCGGAGGGCACACTTTATAACATTGGTGTGATACTTCCCGAATTTGATGAGGATGACCCAGATTTTACCATCCCAAGAAATCTCTATTTCGGGATGCTGCTTGCCGCTGATGATTTTAACAGCCGCAATATCAATCAAAAAGTAAAACTGACTTTCAGAAATTCTCACGAAAATCCGGATTCAACGGCTAAAGCTCTTACTGAACTTGCATGGGTTAAAAAAATTGACGCGGTGATAGGCCCGCTGTTTTCTGAACCTGCAGAGCGCATGGCCCGGCTGTCTGAAGAGTTCAGGGTTCCCATGCTGGCGCCGCTGGCCAATGCAGACGACCTGAACCAGGATTACAATTTTCTATTTCAGCTCAACCCCACGCTCGAGACACACGGCAAACTGATGGCCCGTTTTGCTGTACAGGATTTAAGGCTAAGAAATATCGCTATCATTCTTGAAGAAGATGCGCCCGGGCGTCCATCAGCGATGGCTTTCCGCCGCGAAGCAGAGCGCCTCGGGGCAAAGATTACTTACTTCATCGAAGAAAATTTTGCGGCTACCGGTTACGATTTTAGTGAAGTTACCGAAGTCTTTACCCGTGATGAGGCCTTGATTGATTCGCTGAATATTACACAATCCCAAGCTATTTACGCCCCGTTCAGCGGCGAGGCTGCAACCACCAAAATGAATTTGCTCCTTAACGATTTGGAGGCCATGCAAAACAATCTGGTGATACTGGGTTC
>SL_3KL_010_SEDDRAFT_10000205_pt1 | contig 43799 bp, 43 predicted proteins | sample SodLakKL_010_SED_2_FD_10381 | JGI IMG/M metagenome (IMG submission 10381) | reverse complement strand
CTTCTTTCTTTGATTCCTCTACTTCTTTCTTTTCCTCCCCGTCTTCTTTTAAAAGGTCATCTACTTTTTCTCCCTCTTCGCCGATGATTGCTATCACATTACCAACGGATGCTCCCTTTCCTTCGGGCACTACAATTTTTAACAACGTCCCGCTATCGAACGCTTCAAGTTCCATATCTGCTTTATCGCTCTCAACTTCAGCGATCACCTCACCCTGCTCTACCTGGTCGCCTTCCTTTTTTAGCCATTTCAGGATCTTTCCCTCTTCCATCGTGTCGCTGAGTTTCGGCATTTGTACTTTAATTGCCATTAGTTACCTCACTCTTCAATGTATAAGACTTTTTTAATTGCTTTTTTAACGCGGGCAACGCTAGGCAGAGATGCTTTTTCGAGATTCGATGCGTAGGGCATCGGAACATCCGCCTGATTGACACGCTCAACCGGTGCATCGAGATAATCGAATGCCTTCTGCTGCACACGGGTTGCAATCTCCGAACTTACGCTCGCAAAAGGCCATCCCTCTTCAACGATGACTATACGGTTTGTCTTCTTGACCGAGTCTATAATCATTTCATCGTCAAGCGGACGGATCGTTCGCGGATCAATGATCTCAACATCAATATCCTCTTCTTGTAACTCGTCTGCTGCCTGCTTCACAACATAATACATCTTCGACCATGTTACAACCGTAACATCTTTCCCTTCGCGCTTTACATCTCCTTCTCCGATCGGTATTGTGTGCTCCTCTTCGGGTACCTCACCCTTTTGGCCATACATCACTTCGCTTTCGAGAAAGATCACAGGATTATCATCGCGGATTGCAGATTTCAATAATCCTTTCGCATCGGCCGGTGTCGATGGTGCGATGACATACAAGCCGGGCACGTGTGCATAGAACGATTCAAATGACTGCGAGTGGGTTGCAGCCAGACCGTGAGCGGCACCATTCGGACCGCGAATAACCATCGGCATTTTAAACTGTCCGCCCGACATATACCGCATCTTTGCGGCATTGTTGAATATCTGATCCATCGCAAGAATTGAAAAATTAAACGTCATCATCTCGACGATCGGACGCAACCCGACCATTGCCGCGCCGATACCGATACCGGTAAAACTCGCTTCAACGATCGGCGTATCGATGACACGCTTCTCACCGAATTTTTGCAATAGGCCTGCAGTTACTTTATACGCTCCCTGATACAACCCGATCTCTTCTCCCATAATAAATACATCTTCATCATGCTCCATCTCCTCAACCATTGCTTGATTAAGGGCTTCACGCCACGTAATAATTGCCATTCTTTTCTGTTCTCCTTCATACTTACATTACAATATTAATCTACATATACATCGGTATACAGGTCATCGAGCGGTGGTTCTTCGCTCTCTTCTGCGTACTCGATCGCTTCGTTAACGGTTTTCTTAATTTCTTCGTCCATACTCTTCAAATCTTCATCGGAAAGAATGTCCTCTTTCTTTAAAAGCTCCCCGAAATTAACTATCGGGTCTTTCGCCTTCATCTCTTCCACTTCTTCCTTTGTACGGTAATGACCGTGAATCGGATCGGACATCGAATGACCGCGGAAACGATACGTACGTGCTTCAAGAAACGTGGGGGTGTGTTCGTTCCGTGCACGGTCAACAGCTTCTTTTGTTTTTTTATACACATCGATGATATCCATACCATCGACAACGTCGCGCGGCATATCGTATGCCGAAGCACGTTCGTAGATATCCCACACAGCAAATGCCCGCTCAAAAGCAGTACCCATACCGTAACGGTTATTTTCGCAAACATACACAACGGGCAGTTTCCATAATGCAGCCATATTTAAGGTTTCATGGAAAACGCCCTGATTTGCAGCGGCATCACCGAAGTAACAAACCGTCACATCCTGCTCCGCTCTATATTTTGATGCGAAAGCAAAACCGGCAGCGAGCGGAATATGACCACCAACGATGGCGTGTCCGCCCATCATACGTTTTTCTGCATCGAAAAGGTGCATCGATCCGCCTTTTCCCCGCGAGCAGCCGGTAACCTTACCGAACAACTCTGCCATTACCTCGTTTGCAGAAATTCCACGCACGAGCGCGTGGCCATGATCACGGTATGCCGTCAAAAAGTAATCCTTTTCACGGGTTGCAGCATTGCCACCGACGGCGACGGCTTCCTGTCCGTTATACAGATGGCAAAAACCCATGATCTTTTCCAATCCATACATCTGTGCTGCCTTTTCTTCAAATCTTCTAATGAGCAGCATATCCTTATACATCTGTATTAATTTTTCCTCGGATAGGTCTACTCCCTTTAACGGATCTTTTTGTTTAGATAGTGTTTTTTTTATCGGTTTGTCAAATGAAGATTCTTTCTTCTTGTTTTTTTTAGGTGCAGCAGATTTCGCCATTCGTTTCTCCTGTTTAAGTAATAAGTTGGTTCAAGAAAAATAATATCAATTACAGATCAGCATTTTATCATACGTGTTTCTCGGCATGATACGAACTCCGGACAAGCGGTCCCGACTCGACGTGTTTAAACCCCATCCCGCGTCCTTTTTCACGGTACATCGTAAATTCATCCGGATGAACGTAACGTTCGATCGGAAGATGATTTTTTGTCGGTTGGAGGTACTGACCGATGGTAAGGATATCGCACTCAACATCACGGAGGTCCTGCATTAGTTCAAGAACTTCATTAGGATTTTCCCCGATGCCGACCATTATACCGCTTTTCGTGAGGAAGTTTCGCTTCTTTGCCCTACGTAATAATTCAAGTGATTGCTTATACTTTGCCTGCGGTCTCACGATACGGTACAATCGAGGTACCGTCTCAACATTATGATTCAAGACGTCCGGTTGTGCATCGAGCACTATGGTTAGTGCTTCTTCAGATCCTTTAAAGTCGGGGATCAATACTTCGATCTTGCAGCCGGGTACTTCTTCACGGATAAGCCGGATGGTTTCGGCAAAGATCGGTGCACCGCCGTCTTTTCGTTCATCGCGGTTTACCGATGTGATTACTGTGTGACGTAACCCCATCTGCTTCACTGCATCGGCAACCCGCCGCGGTTCATCCCAATCAAGGATTCCGGGTCGACCGGTTTTCACTGCACAGAACCCGCAACTACGCGTACACGTATCGCCGAGTATCATAAACGTTGCGGTTCCGGCACTCCAGCACTCACCCATATTCGGGCACCGCGCCTCTTCACACACGGTGTGAAGCCGCTGCTGACCGACCAGGTTTTTAATTTTTGAATATTGCTCACCGCCGGGTACGCGCGCTTTCAACCACTCTGGACGCCGCCGCTTGGGCTCCTCCGCTGTCGTGTTTGCTTGGTGTATCGGTGTTTCCTGTATTATAAATGTCATTTCTTTGTTTTGTGTTTTGTATAGTTATGTTACTAGTTATCGGTTATCGGTTAACAGTCGGTCATCGTAAGTTTACAAATAACTAATAACTATTAACCATTAACTTAATCATATATTCTGCTTAACATCAAAATTCTCCAGGTTCTCAACCACGTTCTGCAGGAACATCCCGCCAAGCGCGCCGTCGATCAAACGATGGTCGTACGACATACTGATATATACCATCGGTTTGATCGCGATCATATCGTCAACAACAACCGGTCGTTTCTTGATAGCACCCACACCGAGTATGGCAAGCTGCGGTTGATTGATGATCGGTGTTCCCCACAGGTTACCGAAGATACCGGGATTGGTTATGGTAAAAGTACCACCCTGTACATCTTCTGGATTTAATTTTTTATTCCTGGCACGTACCGCGAGGTCGTTTACCGCACGTGCAATACCGGTAAGATTTTTCTCGTCGGCATTTTTAATAACGGGAACGATCAAACCATTCTCAAGCGCGACCGCAACCCCGATATTAATATATTTTTTCATCAATATTTTATCGCCCTCAATCGATGCGTTAATCATCGGGTATTTTTTCAACGCTTTGATAACTGCATCGACCATAAACGGCGTGTAGGTCAGCTTAAATCCTTCTCGCTTCTCAAATGTCCCCTTGTGCTTTTCACGGAATGCATATATGCGTGACATATCCGCTTCGGTAACCGAGCTGACGTGCGGAGAGGTCTTCACACTTTGCACCATATGGTCGGCGATCTTCTTGCGCATGGTATCCATCGCCACAACATCAACACCGTCGCGTGAGACTTCGACCTGTGGTGCGGCAGGTTCCGGTGCCGGCCGCTCTTCAACTTTACCCGCTTTTTTGACCTCGATATACTTAAGTATATCTTTTTTAGTTACCCGGCCGCCGGCCCCCGAACCCGGAACGTTTTCAAGCTCTGCCATACTAACATTTTCTTTACGCGCTATGTTCAAAACAAGTGGTGAATAGAACCGGTCTTTCGGTTTATCTTCTTTCGGAGCCGGTGCAGCAGAGGGTTCTGATTTCGGTTCTGCCGCTTCTTCGACAGGCTCCGGTTCCTTTTCTTCTGCCGGTGCTTCCTGCTGTGCCTCCTGCTGAACCTCACCGTTCCCCTCGGTCTCAATGTGTGCAATCACTGTCTGCACCTCGACGGTTTCGTTTTCCTCAACGAGTATTTTCTTGAGCGTACCCGATGTCGGAGACGGAATTTCTGAATCCACCTTATCGGTACTTATTTCAAGCAGTGTTTCATCTTTCTGTACTTGATCGCCGATTTTTTTGTGCCACTTGACAACTGTTCCTTCGGCAATGCTCTCGCCCATCTGGGGCATAACAACTTCAACGGTAGCCATAGGGATCTGGGATTTTTATTGATTATTTAATATTGTTTGTTGATTATTTAAAATTCTAAGAGTTCTTTTACAACCTGCACTACTTTTTTCTTGTTCGGTAAAAATTCTTCTTCGAGCGTCGGCGCATAAGGTACGGGTGTATCAAGCGAGCCCATTCTTTTTATGGGGGCATCGAGATACTCGAACGCATGCTCCGTAATAAAAGCAGATATTTCGCCTCCGATACCACCTGTTACTGTGTCCTCATGAAGAATGAAAACCTTATTCGTTTTCTTTACACTTTCAAGTATTGTTTCTTTATCGAACGGCATCAGTGACCGGAGATCGAGTACTTCGATAGTGTACCCGTCATTATTCGCTATTTCTTTTGCTGCGTCGAGTGCTATATGCACTGTCGGTCCGTAGGTGACTATCGTTGCGTCTTCACCTTCACGTTTTAGGTCCGCTTTGCCGATCGGTACTTCATAATCATCCGACGGGACATCACCTTTTATCCGGCGGTATAAATACTTATACTCAAAATAAAGAACCGGATCGGGATCGCGTATCGCTGCTTTCATTAAACCTTTTGCATCATATGGTGTTGACGGAGCTACAAGTTTCAAACCGGGTTGATGAAAAAACCACGCTTCCGGATTTCTCGAATGAAACGGTCCGCCATGAATATTGCCGCCGGCGGGTAAACGCACCACCATCGGCACCGGCAATCCCCACCGGTAATGAGTCGTTGCGGTATTGTTCACAAGCTGATTGAATCCGCATGTTACAAAATCGGCAAACTGCATCTCTGCTACCGGTCGCATGCCAACCAATGCAGCACCCGTCGCTGCACCGATTATAGCAGATTCGGCAAGTACGGTATCAATGACACGGTCTTCGCCGAACTTATCAACAAACCCCTTCGTCACTTTAAATGCGCCGCCGTAATCGGCAATATCTTCACCAAGGAGAAATACCTCCTTGTCGCGCTCCATTTCTTCCCAGAGCGCAGAAGAAATTGCTTCTATGTAGGTTTGTATCGGCATAGTTACGGTTTTGCAAATACCCCATCGGTTACTTCGGAGCCGTGCGGATATGATTCCTTGACCGCTTCTTCTGCGGCTTCACCGAGTTTCCGGTTTATGGTGTCGTAAATATTTTCTTTTTTACTGTCGCCAATAATATTCCACTCGAACAACTTCTTTTCAAATTGTTCCACGGGGTCGCGTTCCCGCCAGCGGTCAAACATTTCTTCCGGCACATACGATGCATCGTCATGCGCCGAATGACCATGCATTCGCATCGTTACCGACTCGATTATCGTGGGCCCTTCACCTGCCCGTGCACGATCGACTGCTTTACGGGTTTCGGTATAAACGTTAAGTACATTCGTACCGTCAATGGTTATTCCGTGTATACCGTACCCGATTGCCCGGTCGGATAGCTTTTCACAGGCATATTGTTTGTGCACCGGTGTTGAATACGCAAATTGATTGTTCTCGATAATAACTATTAACGGAAGCTTCATCACCGATGCCATAGCCAGGGCTTCATGAAAATCACCCACGTTGCTTCCGCCATCACCTATATACGTAAGCACGACCGATTCTTCTTTTCTGTTTTTTGCCGCAAGTGCAACTCCGTTTGCAACCGGGATCATAGCTCCGAGATGACTGATGTTACCATAGATACGGAGTTCTGTGTCGGCATAATGACCGGTACCATCGCGTCCCCGGGTTAATCCACTCCCGCGGGCAAGGTGCTGTAGGTACAATTGCAGCGGTGTTTGACCTTTAACAAAGTGTGCCCCGATATCACGATGCATCGGGAACAGATAATCTTTTTGCCCCAGCGCATAACAACTACCGACGGAAGTTGCCTCATTGCCCCGTCCGGTATATGCACCGCCAACGATCTTACCCTGCCGGTAGAGTTTTAAGATGGAATTCTCAAACTCACGCGTGAGCACCATAAAATAATACAATCGTTCTGCATCATCCTCGGTGAGGTTGAGACGCTCAAGATCCGCGGGTAATGTTTCTATCGATTTTTCTTTTACACCGGTTACGGTCATACTTCGTTATCAGATTAATCAAATTAAGATAAAACTAGTATACATTGGTTTTACTAAAAATCAGCCAGATCCCGCAATGCTTTCGAAATATCAGCTTCACCCGGCAGCATATCCTGTTCGAGCGGCGGTGAGTACGGAACCGGTGAATCCTTTGCGGCAACACGCTTGATAGGACCGTCGAGATATTGGAAACAGGTGTCGGCAATACGTGCTGCAATTTCACCACCAAAGCCGCCGGTATATGTGTCTTCGTGTACTATGAGAACTTTACCGGTCTTTTTCACTGAATTATATATCGCCTCTTCATCAAGCGGGTTCAACGTTCGCAGGTCGATCACTTCAACACTTACATCTTCAAGTTTTTTTGCTGCTGCCAGTGTACGGTGTACCATCATGCCGTACGTTATTACAGTAATGTCGTCACCCTCCTGATTCACATTTGCCACACCGAAAGGCATGAGATAATCTTTATCCGGTTCGGGTGCAGCGGCAAATCCCTGCCGGTACATACCCTTATGTTCGAGGAATAAGACCGGGTCGTTTTCACGGCAAGCAGTCTTTAAGAGTGCCTTTGCATCTGCACCGTTTGAAGGGAATACAACACGAATACCGGGTATGTGCGTGAAGAATGATTCAATCGATTGACTGTGATATAATCCGCCGCGAATATAGCCACCCACCGCAACACGGATAACCATCGGACACGCAAAGTTACCGTTTGCCCGGTAGCGCAACATAGCTACTTCATCCCGCAACTGCATGAACGCTGGCCAGATATAATCACCAAACTGTATCTCAACCACCGGTTTAAAACCCCGGACTGCGAGACCGAATGCCGTACCGATAATACTTGCCTCGGCAAGCGGTGAATTAAAAACGCGCTCCCAGCCGAATTTATCGGTGAGTCCTTTTGTCGCGGTGAACACGCCGCCCTTTTTCCCCGCAACATCTTCACCGTAGATCAACATCTTCGGGTTATGCTCCATCTCTTCGGCAAGTGCATGATTAACTGCATCCACAAGAACGACGGGTTTTCCACCTGTATCTTCAGGATCATGGTAATTTTCTTTTTTTACTTGTAACTCGGGAGCGTAAACATGCAGTTGAGATGTTTCCGGTTCCGGCAGCGGTCGTGATTCAGCCCAATCTGCAGCTTTATCTACAAGTTCTTTTATTTCCGTTCGGATTTTTTCAATATCTTTTTCGGTGAGAATCCCTTCGCTGACCAGGAATTTTTCCATCTTTGGTATGGGGTCGCGTTTTTTATCTTCTTCAATTTCGGCCGGATCACGGTATTTTTTGTGATCATCCGACGATGAGTGCGGCAACAAACGAACGAGATCGGCATGGATAAGACTCGGTCCCTTTCCACTTCGTGCATTGGCAACTGCTTCCTGAGCTACCCGGTATGATTCAAAAAAGTTTGTACCGTCGGTAAGGTACCGGTTTAATCCTTTATACCCCTTTACCATCTCATATACCGATTCGCCTGTGGTTTGCTCCTTACGGGTTACGGAGATGGCATACTTATTATCCTGAATAAGAAAAATTACCGGTAGCAGTTCACGGCTTGCCCAGTTGATCGCCTCGTGAAATTCTCCCTCGCTTGTAGTTCCCTCACCTGAGGAAACATATACAACTTCATCGGTTCCATCTTTCACTGCACCAAGTGCTGTGCCAACTGCTTGCAAAAATTGCGTACCGGTAGGGCTTGACTGTGCAACGATACGCAAATCCTTATCACCATAGTGAGCAGGCATTTGACGTCCGCCCGAGCTTTTACCTTCAGCGCGGTGCATTGTCTCGAGAAAAATTTCTTCAGGAGTTGAACCGTATTGCAATGAAAATGCGATATCACGATAATATGGGTATGCCCAGTCGTGACCGGGCTTCATCGCCCGTGCAGTAGCAATCTGTGCCGCTTCGTGCCCTGAACCGCCGATGTGGAAGAATGCTTTCCCCTGCCGCAAAAGAATCATTGTCTTATCATCCATCATGCGGGATGTAAGCATCATTCTATATACATCGATTGTTTGCTTTTCATCAAGTCCTAATTCTTTTATCGCTTTAATCGATGCTTTACCGTCTTTTCCCTTTGCCACGGTTTCCTCAACCACATTTTTATTTGTCTGAGCAGACATGCAAAACCTCCCGATTTATGATCTGCATTAATTAAACTGCTTCTTGTTGTTTACCAATTGCAGGATGCGCTGCAATTTCAGATTTCTCTACCCGGGTCAATACAACATCAAATACTTCCTCAAACTCCTTAACCAGAAACGGAAGCACCTGATGAATTTTTATCTCCTGATTGAGAACATCCGTCATCGATGTTACACCTTTATGAAAAATACCGCACGGTATTATTTTACCGAAATACGTCAGATCGGTATTTACATTGAATGCAAATCCATGCATTGTGACCCATCGGCTTACTTTTATTCCTATCGCTGCGATTTTTTCGCCGCCGACCCACACACCGGTTTCGCCGTTTGAGCGTATTCCGGCTATATCAAAATGTTTTAATGTTCGAATCAGCACTTCTTCCAGCTGGCGCAAATACCAGTGAATATCTTTCCTGTACCGTTCAAGGTTCAATATCGGATACCCAACAATCTGTCCGGGACCGTGATATGTTATATCACCACCTCTGTCGATTGCGTAATACTCGGCTCCGGCTTGCTTGAGATCATTATCATTCGCGAGCAAATGATCTGCGTTCCCTCCTTTACCGAGTGTAAAAACATGATTATGTTCGTTTACCAAGAATATATCTTCACGACGTTCTTCAGCCACAGCCGAATGCAGTGATCTCTGTAAATCCCACACTTCACCAAAGTGTGTTCGACCAAGATCACAATAATGAACGATATGTCGATCTTGTTGCACTCTGCTACCTGTCTCTTTTATATAGATTACGTATGAATCGACTCACCATATGCATCGCCGGCTGCTTCCATTATTGCCTCTGCGAGCGTCGGGTGAGCATGAACTGTACGAACGATTTCTTCTTTTGTTGCTTCAAGTGTTTTCGCCATGCCGAGTTCAGCGATCAACTCGGTGGCTTCACTGCCGACGATATGTGCACCGAGCAGTTCTCCGTATTTTGAATCAAAGATCAGTTTCACAAATCCGTCGGTCTCTCCTGCTGCTATCGCTTTTCCATGCACACGGAACGGATACCGCCCGACTTTAATAGCATATCCTTTTTCTTTTGCCTGGTCTTCGGTTAAACCGATCGACGCAACCTGCGGTTGACAATAGGTACAACCGGGAATATTATCATAATTTATCGGATGTGTTTCAGCATCTGCAATTTTCTCAACACAAACAATACCCTCATGCGAAGCAACGTGCGCAAGCCACGGTGCTCCGATCACATCTCCTATAGCATATATTCCATCGACATTTGTACGATAGTATTCATCGACTTTAATGTGTCCTTTTTCAGTCTTTACTCCGACTTTGTCGAGTCCTATATCTACGATGTTACCCTGTACCCCGATAGCCATCAGTGCCACATCCGCTTTGAGGTCCTGCTTTTTCCCGTCTTTACCTGACACCGTAACTTTGACGCCTTTACCGGATGTATCGATTTTTTCAACCTTTGTTTCGGTATGAATATCCATACCTGATTTTTTAAATTTATCGGCAACGACTTTAGTCACTTCTTTATCTTCCACCGGAAGAATCGTTGGCATCATCTCAACCAGGGTAACTTTCGTTCCAAAAGCATTGTAAAAATAAGCAAATTCAACACCTATAGCACCGGCACCGATAACGATCATAGATTTGGGCACCTCTTTCGGCACCATTGCCTCAAAATAAGACAGTATCTTTTTACCATCAATGTCTACATCGGGAATTGAACGCGGACGTGCGCCTGTTGAAATGATAATGTGTTTTGCAGTGAGTGTTTTTTCGGGCTTTTTGTCTTCTTTCTTTTTATATATACCGACTTTACCCTTCTCATTAATTTTACCAAAACCGGAAATATGTTCGATTTTATTTTTCTTGAATAGAAATTCAACACCCTTGGAAATACGCTCGGAGATCTTCCGGCTCCGTTTGATCACCTTCTCGAAATCAAATGAAAGATCTTTTACAGTAATCCCGAATTCTTCGGCATTATTCATCAGATTGTAAAGTTCGGCATTTCTCAACAGCGCTTTAGTGGGAATACATCCCCAATTCAGACAAATACCCCCCAATTTATCGCGTTCTACCACAGCGACCTTCATACCTAACTGACTTGCCCTAATCGCCGCTACATAACCACCGGGACCGCCTCCGACAATTACAACATCAAAATTCGTCTTGGATTCTGCCATATCTGTATTTCCCCGTATTATTTTCACTTCGCTCAAATGATTAAAAAACAATTAATTAATGTTAATTAGTAAACAAAAAAAGGGAACATTGTATTCCCTTTTCCTTCAAATTAATTCGTTTCGCTCATTGATTAAGAAAGAATTAATTTTCAACGCCCGCAAGTAGTTTCTGATGACAAATTTTTGTATCTTTAAAATTGCGAAAAATGTAAAACAAATGAACATAAAATATACTGAAAAAGCAGAACACTGTCAATTTATTGTTTTTTATAACTGTTTTTTTTATTATTCACCCAAAATTTACCAATGAGCGCAGGTAGCGAAAACGGAAAACAACGCGTCATTATAACCAACCGAAAAGCGCGGCATGAATACCACATCGATGAGGTGTATGAGGCAGGTATAGCGTTGAAGGGTACCGAGGTTAAATCACTCCGGCTCGGAAATGCGAACCTGCAGGACAGCTATGCATTTGTCCGGGCTGGTGAGGTTTTTCTTGAAGGAATGCACATCAGTCCGTATGAATTTGGTAATCAGTTTAACCATGAACCCAAACGCGAACGGAAATTATTGCTGAATAAACGGGAAATTCGCAAACTCATCGGTAAAACGAAAGAAAAGGGATTTACGCTCGTCCCGCTCAGTGTGTATTTTAAAAATGGTAAAGCAAAAATCGAACTCGCCCTTGCACGTGGAAAAAAGAGCTACGATAAGCGAAAAACAATAGCAGAACGCGATGCAAAGCGTGAACAGGAACGTGAACTCCGACAGAAATTTTAAGGAAAGGAATGCTGTGTATCCATCGGTAAACGAACAAATGGATGAAATCCGGCGGGGTACGGAGGAAATTATCCCCGAGGACGACCTTGTCAAAAAAATTGAGAAATCAATCAAAGAAAAGAAACCGCTCAATGTGAAGCTCGGCTGCGATCCCAGCAGACCCGACCTGCATCTGGGACACTCGGTAGTGTTGCGTAAACTACGCCAGTTTCAGGATCTTGGCCACAAGGCTATTCTCATCATCGGCGACTTCACCGGGATGATCGGCGACCCATCAGGCCGGAGTAAGACACGGCCATCTCTCACTATCGAGCAAACCAGGGAGTATGGCGAATCATACTACGAGCAGGCAACACGCATCCTTTCGACCGATAACATACGGATGGTATATAACTCTGAATGGCTTAACAAGATGACTTTCGCCGATGTTATAAAACTCGCGGGGAAATATACGGTGGCACGAATGCTCGAGCGCGATGATTTTCTGAAGCGTTATAAAGAGGGCGCTGCAATAGGAATACACGAGTTCCTTTACCCCCTTGCACAGGCGATGGACTCTGTTGCCATTGAATCGGATATCGAGTTGGGCGGTACCGATCAAAAATTTAATCTGCTCGTTGGCCGGGATATTCAGCGAGAGTTTGGTATGGAGCCGCAGGTGATTCTCACTGTACCATTGCTCACCGGCACTGACGGGGTTGAGAAAATGAGTAAGTCATTAAATAACTATATCGGGATCACCGAGTCTCCGAAGGAGATATACGGCAAGACGCTCTCAATTCACGACAATCTTATTTACACGTATTATCTGCTTACGACAGACATCTCGCTTGAGAGACTTGAAGAGATAAAAGCTATATTGGAAGACGGCACATCAAACCCACGCGATATAAAACGGGAGCTTGCACGAACGCTCGTCCGTATGTATCATGATGAAAATGCTGCAAAGCAAGCAGAAGAAGAATTCGACAGGGTCTTCATAAAGAAAGATATTCCCGATGATATTCAGGAAGTGACACTCGAAATGAAAAACGGCGGACTTGGCATCGTCGACCTGATGCTCAAGACTTCACTTGTTTCATCAAAGAGTGAAGCCCGGCGTTTGATTCAACAGGGAGGTGTCAAAGTCGATAACGAAAAGATCAGTGACATTAACGATCGCATCGAAAAAGATGAATCATTTATTGTGCAGGTAGGTAAACGAAAATTTGTGAAAATAGTACCGAAGAAATAATTAACCGAGGAGGCATTATCATTGTACGTTCCAACAAGAATATTCTTTACTAAGGGAGTGGGCAGGCACAAAGATTATCTGCAATCGTTTGAGCTTGCGCTGCGCAATGCAGGTATTGAAAAATGTAACTTAGTAACCGTATCAAGCATATACCCCGCCGGGTGCAAACGGATTTCGCGCGAAGAAGGGTTGAAACAACTGCAGCCGGGTGCAATCACCTTTTGCGTGATGGCACGCAATGCGACCAATGAACCGAACCGGCTTATTGCGTCATCGATCGGCGTTGCACAACCTGCCGATGAATCGCAATACGGATATTTATCGGAACACCACCCATACGGTGAAACTGCAGACCGCGCGGGCGACTACGCCGAAGATCTCGCCGCAACAATGCTCGCGACAACACTCGGTGTTGATTTCGACCCGGACACGGGCTGGGATGAACGTGAACAGATATTTAAAATGAGCGGTAAGATTGTAAAAACTTTTAACATTACACAATCTGCAGAAGGTGACCGGCAGGGTCTCTGGTCGACGGTGCTCGCGTGTGCAATCTTACTACCCTGAAGAAAAATAAACTGGTATATTCAAACTACAATATACGATAACATATTTCAGCACAGACAAACACTTACCCGATAACATCATTAAAGTCTGAAGATTTCTTGATAGATTGCTTTTAAAATTATTTTATTTTACCTTTGGAAAAAATATAGGTAAGTCCATTACAATTTACCGAGCCGGCCTATAGCCGACCTGACTTAACGATTCATGCACTTTTAAAAATATAATACGGGATACAATAGAAAATGGCACTGATTCCATCGTGGGTGGAGAACGCATTCAATAAATTACTATTGCCTCTTACTTATTCCGTTAAAGCGCTGCACCTTTCACCGAATACAATATCCACAATAGGCGTCATACCGAGTTTTATTGCAGCTTTTTTTCTTGCCAACGGCTGGTTTGTCACCGGCGGTATTTTAATTCTTCTCGGTGGTATGCTTGATATGATCGACGGCAAACTCGCCCGTCTTATTAACCGCACATCAAAATTCGGTGCTCTTTATGATTCTACACTCGACCGGATTGCCGAGATAGCAGTGTATACCGGTTTGGGATATTTTTACGTTTTTCAGGAAATGAATCTCGCTTCTCTCTTGGTAGTAATAGCCGCAGGCGGATCGATTATGGTGAGTTATGTCAGAGCACGCGCAGAGTCGCATGGTTTCTCCTGTAACGTCGGCTGGATGCGGCGGGGAGAACGGATTGTTCTAATCGGTGGCGGCGCTTTATTCAGTTTCTATCCACAACCGTTCGACTCACTCATTCTCGGTTTGTTAAAAGTTATTCCGTTCGATATATATTATTTTTATCCACCCATGCCGCTGACACTGGCGATTGCACTTGTTGCACTGTTCACCCCGATCACCGTTGTTCAGCGTGTATATGAGGTATGGAAACAGGCAGGGACTCAAGATAATCCTATCTCGAAAACAAATAAGATACAATCTGTTGCAACAAAATCAGTACGAAAGGAAAAAGTATGAAAGATAATATTCCTTCGCCGAAAGGAAAACTCGGCGTACTCGTTGTTGGTATGAACGGCGCCGTCGCGACCACATTTATTGCAGGACTTTTAGCAATTAAGAAAGGATATGGGAAACCATTCGGTTCACTCACCCAGATGGGAACAATACGGCTCGGTAAACGGTCGGAGATGAAATTTCCGAAAATAAAAGAATTTGTACCGTTGGCCGGTGTGGAAGATATTGTGATTGGCGGCTGGGATATATTCGATCAAAACATTTACGACGGTGCTCTGGAATCGAAAGTACTTGATCCGAAAGATCTTGATCCAATACAAGACGAACTTAAGGAATTGCATCCAATGCCCGCTGTGTTCGATAACTATTATGTGAAACGACTGAACGGTACGTATGTGAAAGAAGGTGCAACAAAGATGGAGCTGGCCGAACAACTCCGGGCGGATATCAGAGAATTTAAAAGTAAATCCGGTGTCGATCGCCTTGTTATGATCTGGTGCGGTAGTACCGAAATATTTATGGGACATAGTGAAACACACGACTCGATCGATCAGTTTGAACGAGGTCTCCATGAGAATGACATTAATATCACACCGAGCATGATTTACACATATGCTGCTCTTATGGAAGGACTCCCCTACGCAAACGGAGCTCCCAATTTAACGGTAGATATCCCCGCTCTTGTTGATCTCTCAAAAGCTAAAGTTCTCCCCATAGCCGGGAAAGATTTTAAAACCGGACAAACACTTATTAAGACCGTTCTCGCACCAATGCTAAAGGCGCGTATGCTTGGCTTGCAGGGATGGTTCTCCACCAATATACTCGGTAACCGGGACGGTGAAGTTCTTGATGATCCCTATTCATTTAAGACGAAAGAAGAGAGTAAGCTTTCAGTTCTTGAACACATCCTGCAACCCGAACTCTACCCCGAACTTTACAAAGATTTTTATCACAAAGTCAGGATCAACTACTATCCCCCGCGTGGAGACAGCAAAGAAGGATGGGATAATATCGATATATTCGGGTGGCTCGGTTATCAAATGCAGATCAAGATCGATTTCCTCTGTCGTGATTCGATCCTCGCAGCACCGATCGTCCTTGATCTGGTGTTATTCCTCGATCTGGCTAAAAGAGCTGGCATGAAAGGAATTCAGGAGTGGTTGTCATTTTATTTTAAAAGTCCGATGCACGCTCCTGAAGTCTATCCCGAACATGATCTCTTTATTCAGCTAACAAAGCTGAAAAACACGCTTCGCCATATGATGGGTGAAAAACTAATAACACACCTAGGCATAGAATACTACGAAGAGTAAATTATAAATACAATGCGGTTGGAATCTATAAGTTGTTGTTCTATAATGAGTACTCGAATCTAAATTGAAAACCACCATCCGATTGTACCGCACCGATGCCAAGACCATACAAACTGAGCATTATGGGTATCTCGGTAGCAACAGGAATACCATTGGATGGTTCAGGTAGAATCTCCTCACGCTGCTCTTCGAGATAGGATTCAAGTTGATTAATAAGCACCGCTATCGTCGTACCGACTAAGGCACCCACAAGCACGTCGCTTGGGTAATGCAATCCGAGGTAAACCCTGCTATAGCCGACAAATCCTGCCCAGAGATATAACGGTATTACTGTACCTGCATCGGAATATCGGAGTGATAAACTGGTAGCAAGTGAAAATGCCATTGAAGTATGCCCTGATGGAAACGAATGCCGGTCTGCCGACCAGATGTTCGATGCCCGGACACCGTATAAACGAAGGAACGGTCGTTCACGGCGTACACTATGTTTAATTACTTTGGTTACACCGTATGTTAATCCGGTTGAAGCCAGCGTTAATATCCCGGTATCCATTCGATAATATCTATCCTGTGTGTAGCCGTTTATGGTCATCACTGCCGGAACAATGATACCGGCCGGCATAACAATATCATCGTGTCGGTTAACAACACGATGTAAAGGTCCGAAATGATGTTTATTGATTGATCGGAATAGTGTAGTATCAATGGCATGAAGGGATGATTGCGCCTCTGACCCTGGAGTAAAACAAAATGTTAATACTACAATAAATGCGAAAACCTTCAGAGCACATCACCCCCTGCACGTGGTGTTTTTAATCGAATAATACTTTATAATGCTGATAATATCCCATCACACTTTCAACATAATTAATAGTCTCGGGCCAACCGTAGAAATAACCACCTGAAGGTCTCCCGTTCTCCCACACATATTGATGAAGCGTATAGTATCTGCGGGACATCATCGGAAGCAAATCCTTTATTACATCCCAGCGGTAGGGATCCAATCCCAGATAAACAGCCATTGCCTGCGCATCGTAGACTCGTGTTCGTCCGCCATTATATGCTGCAAGCGCAAGTTTAATAATATCTTCTTCTGTTGCGCTTGTATGAATAACCAATGAATCGGGTGGCGTAAACATTGACTTAACACGCCACAAATAGTAAACTCCACCTGCAATATTATCTTCAGGTTGTTGGACACTTTCAATACCGAGGGCTGCCGATACATCCTGTCCCGTTCTGGGCATAATTTGCATCAATCCATATGCACCCCGGTGGCTTACGGCCTGCACCCGGAACCGCGATTCCTGGTTCATCACAGCGAGAATCAACCGCCAATCGAACCCGTATCTGTTTGCGTACCTCTTTATTGTATTTTCATAGGAACTCAGAATCCGTTCGATTCTGGGATATCCAAGATCGTTTCTGACGTGGTAATCGAGCTGAGAAACATCTAGTATTTCAATAGCAGGTCCGATTATTTGCTCGGTAAAATGTCCCTCCGAAACAGGTTGAGATACGTTTTTAATTGAAAAATGCGAAGTATCAGAATCAGATACGAATTCATTATCTGTCTTGTGCGTGTTGGTGGCGCAACCGACGATTAGTATCGTGGCTGTAAAAATCCATAAAACTGCTGCATACCCCCACATTAACTTCATTCAACCCCTTATTAATAGTTCTACAATATACTATATATTTGTGCATCTAAAATAACCCTTATGATCTTGTATAGCGTTGACAAAAATCACATTATGTTTTAACCAAACATCAGGGAAAAAAGTTCACGGTACAACACACAAAAACCCCCGATTGGGGGCTTTTGCTAATAGGTATACCGTATAGAAGGAAAATTCTATTTCAGAATCCCTTGTAATTCTTGTACGTAGGTATCAAGTTCTTGTTTCAACCGCCGCTCCGTTACAGCGATCATCAGATCGTTCGGTTCTCCTCCCCAAGTACTGAGGGGAATACCGGCAAGGATTTTCTTTTCTGTTAATTTACCGACAACCTCTTTTGCCGGTTTCGGGAGGGTAACAATAAATTCATTAAAGAACGGGCGATCATATTTTAATGAACAGCCGTCAATTTCCGTAATTTTTTTCGCAAGATAATGGCTTTTTTGGAGACATAATCGTGCAACATCGCGAACTCCCTGCTTTCCAAGTAATGCCATATATACGGTTGCCGCAAGCATCATTAATCCCTGATTTGTGCAAATATTCGAAGTTGCCTTCTCACGTCTTATTTGCTGCTCGCGGGTCTGCAAGGTAAGTACAAAGCCCCGCTCTCCTTCTTTATCAACAGTTATGCCAGCCAGACGACCGGGTATTTTCCGCATCAGGAACTCCTTAACGGCAAATATACCCAGATACGGGCCACCGAAATTAAGTCCCACGCCTAAAGGCTGACCCTCACCAATGGTAATATCCGCGCCGTATTCTCCAGGGGGACTTAATATCCCGAGTGAAATTGGATTTACTACCGATATGTACAGCGCTTTTTTAGATTTTGCAATTTCGCCGATCTCGTTTACATCTTCAAGACAACCATAAAAATTTGGATGTTGAACAATCACTGCCGCAGTATCTTCGGTAACTGCGTTTTTCAGTGCCGATAGATCCGTCACACCATCTTTAATGTTTACTTCCTGTATATTAATATTCTGACTCTTACAGTAGGTATCAATAATTTGCCGGTAGTCGGGATTTAGTGCACCGGCTATTATTATACCGGTTCGCTTTGTATGAGCTGCAGCAAGGAGTGTTGCTTCAGCAAGCGCACTTCCGCCGTCATACATCGATGCATTAGATAGATCCATACCGGTAAGCTGGCATATCATTGTTTGGAATTCATAAATGCTCTGCAATGTTCCCTGACTTACTTCTGCCTGGTATGGTGTATAAGCAGTATAATATTCCGAACGGCTGGTGATTGCGCTTATTGCAGCAGGCACATAGTGATCGTAACTACCGCCGCCAAGGTAATTGCTGATCCCCGCATGCAGGTTGGATTCTGCAATACGGTATAATTCTCGCATGGTTTCGCATTCCGATATTCTCGGCGGGAGGTTTAAATTACCTTTAAACCGGATATCATCGGGAATATTTTTAATAAGCTCGTCGAAAGATTCTACCCCGATCGCATTGAGCATTTCTTTCTGTTCATCGTCAGTTGCCGGATAATACGTCATTATTCTACTCCTCGTTTTTGCCCAGTTTTGTAAAAAAATTTATGCTTCAGCGACGTGTTCTTTATACGCAGCGCTGTCCAGGAGTGCATCCACCTCTGAAGGATTACTCATCTTTATCTTCACCATCCATCCTTTCTCATACGGGTCCTGGTTCACCGACTCGGGTGTGTCGGCAAGTTCATCATTCACTTCGATCACTTCTCCACTTACCGGTGCATACAGATCTGCAACGGTCTTCACCGCCTCGATTGTTCCCATCGAGTCGTTCTGCGAATATGAACTACCTTTTTCCGGAAACTCGATAAATACAATATCGCCAAGTTCCGATTGGGCATAATCGGTTATTCCGACAACCGCTACATCATTTTCAATACGCAACCACTCATGTTCTTTCGTATATTTTAAATCATCCGGGAAATTCATAATAGTCTCCTGTTTTCAGTGTGGGGGTTTTAATCAGTAAACAAAAATGTATCAATAAATGTGGTATCAAAATTACTGCTTCTGAATCGTTCATCTTTCATTACTTTTTTATGAAATGGTATCGTTGTTTGTATTCCTTCAATGATGAATTCATCGAGTGCAACAATCATCCGTTTAATTGCATCTTCTCTCGTCGGTGCATGGACAATCAATTTTGCCAGCAATGAATCATAGTACGGCGGCATTACATAGCCGGCATACGCATGTGTATCAACCCGAACTCCAAGCCCGCCGGGTATGTGCAAACTGGTAATTTTCCCGGGTGAAGGGCGAAAGCCTTTATCGGGGTCCTCGGCATTGATACGGCATTCAATTGCATGGCCGTTAGGTTTTATTTTTTTTCGTGATAACCGCTTGCCGTTCATTATCTCAATTTGTTCGCGGATCAGATCATAGCCGGTCACTTCTTCAGTAACAGGATGTTCAACCTGAATCCGTGTATTCATCTCCATAAAATAAAAATTACGATCTTTATCGACGAGGAACTCGATTGTTCCAGCACCTCGGTAAGAAACACTTTTTGCTCCCCGGATTGCGGCATCCCCCATTTGTTCGCGGAGTTCGTCATCCACAATCGGTGATGGTGACTCTTCGATGAGTTTCTGGTGACGCCGTTGAATTGAACAATCGCGTTCGCCAAGATGGATCACATTGCCGTGTATATCGCCGAGTACTTGGACTTCAACGTGGCGTGGTTGCTCAACAAATTTTTCGACATACACACCGGAATTGCCGAAAGCCGATTCGGCTTCTGCACGTGCGGTCTGGAAAAGCTTTTCAAAATCCTCAGATTTTCGCACAATACGCATTCCCCGGCCACCGCCGCCGGCAGATGCCTTAATGATTACCGGATAGCCGATCGAATCAGCAAGTTCACGTGCATTATTTTTATCTTCGATAACACCATCACTGCCCGGCACAACGGGTACTTCAGACTTCCGCATCGTCTCTTTCGCGAATGCTTTGTCACCCATTGCATTAATCATATCAGCCGTCGGCCCGATAAATGTTATTCCTGATGTTTCACAAATCTCTGCAAAGCTTGCATTTTCTGAGAGGAATCCGTACCCGGGATGGATAGCGTCGGCGTTGGTAATTTCGGCTGCGGCAATAATGCGGGGTATATTAAGATAGCTTTCTTTAGGTGATGGCGGTCCGATACAGACTGCCTCATCTGCAAAACGAACATGCAATGCTTCACGATCGGCTTCTGAAAAAACAGCAACCGTTTTTATACCCATTTCCTGACATGCACGTATAACACGCAGGGCAATCTCCCCGCGATTTGCAATTAAAATTTTGTTCAGCAATTAATCTACCTACTTAGTCGGCTCTATTAGGAACAATGTCTGATTGTACTCCACCGGCTGAGCATTTTCAACCATGATTTTGACGATCTTACCTTTAACATCGCACTCGATTTCGTTCATCAATTTCATGGCTTCAACAATACAAAGCACCGTACCCGGTTCTACTTCCTGTCCCACTTCAACATACGAATCGGCATCGGGAGCGGGCGCCCGATAAAATGTGCCTACGATAGGAGATCTCACCTCGTGATAGGTGACACTCGGTTCGGCCTTCTTCTCCTCGGTTTTTTCGGCAGCAGGAGTCTCGGGTTGTTGTTGAGCAGCCGGAAGTTGTTGTTGCTGCGGCATCGGAGCCGGCATCTGGTAAAAAGGCATAACCTGACCGTGTAGCCCTTCGGCTTTACTATTCGTTTGTTTTGCCAGACGTAGTTTAATCCCCTCTTCCTCAATCTCCATTTCGGTCATGTTACTCTGATCGAGAATTTTGATCAGCTTTCGAAGGTATGTTAAATCCATTACCCGCCTATCGATTAGTTTAACTATTTTGCTCTTTCGATGTATGCACCGGTTCGTGTATCAACCTTAATTACATCGTTTTCATTAATAAATAAAGGAACGTGCACAACTGCACCAGTTTCCAATGTTGCGGGTTTCGTACCGCCTGTTGCAGTGTCGCCCTTCACTCCGGGTACAGTCTCTACGACTTTCAACTCTACACTCAAAGGTAACTGACACCCAACAATAGTATTCTGATATGTTTCTACTTCGACTGTATCTCCTTCTTTTAGAAACTTCTCCTTGTCAGCCATCATCGATTGATCGAGATGGAACTGATCGTGATTATCCTGATCCATAAAATAATATGTATCGCTGTCTCGATATAAAAACTGTGCCGGGCGACGCTCTACGCGGGCAACCTCAATTTTGTCACTCGAGCTGAATTTATGCTCGGTTGATCTGCCGCTTTGTAAATTTCTCAGCTTTGTTTGTACAAAACCACGTTTATTCCCGGGTGTACGGTGTTTATAATCTTCTACCACATACAAATCTCCGTTAAAAACAATAATCATCCCGACACGAAAATCAAGCGCTGTTGCCATAAATCCTCAAAGAATACTTGTAAATTACAATTCACGGTTATATATTAAATAATTATCACAAAATATTAATATACTGCCATATATTCTCAATGTCAACCGTATCAATTCAATTGCAGATAGTATTAGCCGTTATTATTATAGTTTTCTTCATAATCGGCTGCAGTGAGCCATCGGATAAAAAAATCTCTCATCGGAAGATGGTCGACATGTATGCCGACGTGCTTATCGTGACCGGTTCATATGAAGCCGGTGAAGAACCGGTGGATTATTTCGAGCAGCTTGATTCGGTATTAGCTACGCATAATGTAAATCGTGAAGAATTTTTTACTACACTCGATTATTATCGTGAAGACCCATACCGGTGGAAGGATCTTCTTGATCGTGTAATTGCAGAACTCGAACGACGCAGGGATCAGGCGCTCGAATCGTCTACTACCCGGTCTTCATCCTGATTACCCATAGCCGGTGAAGTATAATAATATGGTTTGATTTCCTTACCCAGAAATGCAAGTGTAGCCGCGATGACACCGAAATCATCAAGATAACCGATCAATGGTAACATATCAGGAATCGCATCGAATGGCATAATAAAATATACGAGTGCCGCTACAACTACTGATTTTTTATACCAGGGAATCGCTCCGTCCGTCATATACCGGAACAATGCAAGCACATGTTTCGCCAGTCGTATACCGCCACGCAGCGATTGCATCTTCTCTTCAAAATTCTCGTGAACATACTTTTCCTGAGCATTGTACTCTTCCTCTGTTTCCGGAATATCGAGTTGATCAAGTTCCTCTGGACTGTCGCCATTTTGCGGTCGTGCCATAGAAGTCACTCCTTCTTATGGTTGAAAATTACATTGCTTTCTTAAGGGTGAATCGGAATGTCGTCTGTTTCCCCGGTTCGCTCTCAAACCAAATCTCTCCGCCGTGCGCGGTAATGATCTCGTGCGATATCCAGAGACCAAGTCCCGATCCTTTTATATTTTTAGTTTGGTCACAGTTCACACGACCAAACTTTTTAAAGATTTTATCAGCATGCTCAGGGTGTATACCGACTCCCTGATCGGTGACCGAAACGATGATACGATCGCCGTAGTGATCGTGTACATTTACTTTCACTATTCCCCCTTTCGGGGAGTACTTTACTGCATTTGATATCAGATTGTGAATGACCTGCCGTACTTTCGACTCATCAGCTTTGATGTACGATACGTTCTCATCAATCGTACATTGCAGCGAGTGTTTGTGCGAAAATTTAACCAGTGCGACCGCATCCTCAACCAGCCGATGTAAATTAACAACCTTAAAATTATAAGTCAACCGTCCGCCTTCCAGACGGGTAATAGACAGGATTTCCTCGGCGAGATAATTCAACCGCATCGCCTGATCTTCAATAATTTTCAAATATTCGGTTACTCGTTTATTATCCTTAACATCGTCGTTTTTTATAAGTGATTTAGCCGCAAGGATAATACTCGACAGAGGAGATCTGAAATCATGCGAGACAATGCTCAGGAATTCTGTTTTCATCTTATCCAGGTCTACAAGTTTCTCGTTCGACCGGCGCACCTCATCATACAACCGGGCATTTCGAAGTGCACTACCGAGCTGATCGGCAAGTGTTTCGAGCACAATCATATCCATCTTATCAAATGCATTTAACCGTGTATCTTCGACATTTATAACCCCGAGCACCTTATTACCAAAGCTGATTGGTACTGTTAATTCGGAATTTGTATTGTGATATGCATAGGTCAGATACCGGTCATCCATCGAGACATCGTTCAGTACTACCGACTGATTGTTTGCAGCAGTCCATCCGATTATACCTGATGAAATATGTTGCTGGTAGCCGTGAGGCAGAAAATCAATATAATTACCGGAATGAGCAACAAGTGTTAGATATTGGTTTGAATCGTCCAGCAGGAATATGGTAACATCAAAATAATTAAAGTTCTTTTGAATGATTTCGGCCGCTGATGATAACAGTTCGTTCACATCAAGGATCGATATCATTTTGTGTGAGATATTGTTAATCATCTCAAGCTGCGTCAGCCGTTTTTGCTGGTCGTCATAGAGCCTGACATTACGCAATGCAATCGCTACCTGGATAGCAAGAAATGTTGCATTGGATAGGTCCTCTTCCTGATAACAATCAGGTGCTGTAGCTGCAAATATGAGTGCACCATTAAGCTCGTTCCCGGTTTGCAATGGCGCTATAAGTAAGGATCGCACCCCGATATTCTCGAGATACCCTTCGAGCCCCGGATCGGTATTCGGCGCCGATCGTAAATCTACAGAAATCGGTGTCCGGTGTTTCATTACCCATCCGGGCATACCGGAATTGATCGGAAAATGTTTATAGTTGAATTCCAGCGGACTTTTAGCTGGCGTGACTACACTGAGGTTATAATGGCTACGTTTATGGTTGACCTGTGCCAATATTAAAAATTGATAATTAATATAGCGGGAAGCAACATCAGGAAGGATACACAAGATCTCGTCCCTGGAATCTGCAGAATCTAATGCGAGAATTATATCCTGCAGATATGATGTATTTGTTATCTCAGGTTTTGCAGTATCGTATTGATGGGACATAAGTAAATCCAATTCAATAAATGTATTAATACTAATTATGTACTACTTCTCCCATCACCACTGCCTTCTCTTCCTTTTTGCTTAAAATTGTTATTATTTTTTCTGCATCTTCTTTATCTGCAACAACGACCAAACCGATACCCATATTAAAAACCCGCCGCATCTCATTTTCCTCGATACTACCGATTTTCTGAATAAACTTAAAAATTACCGGCACCTCCCACGAATTCCAGTCAATTTCTAATGCAGTCTCATCCGGTAAAATCCGTATAGTATTTCCTACTATACCTCCGCCGGTGATATGTGAAAATCCTTTGGGATTTGTTTCGTTTATCAACTGCTGGATATGATGTAAATAGGAACGGTGAATCCGTAACAATTCCTCGGCAAGAGTACAGCCAAACTCGTCAATATGGTCATCAACCGCATACTGCTCAAACAATATCGATCGTGCAAGCGAATAGCCATTAGTATGCAAACCATTAGAAGGGATACCGATAAGCACATCACCTGCTTGTATAGCAGAACCATTAATTATATTTTCTTTATCAACAATTCCGACAATAGTACCGGCAAGATCGAAATCCTTGTCTTTATACATACCCGGCATTTCGGCTGTCTCACCGCCAATCAGTGAACAGTTATTTTCTTTGCACGCTTGTACAAATCCCCGGATAACATCCTCAAAGACATTCGGTTCAAGTTTCCCCGCGGCGAAATAATCCATAAAAAACAACGGCACTGCACCGCTTACGGCAATATCGTTGACACAATGATTGACAAGATCGCTACCGACTGTATCATATTTGTTGGCAAGAATCGCAACGTGTAATTTTGTACCAACCCCATCCACACTTGAGACTAATACCGGATCCTTATATTGTTTGAAATCCGGACGATAAAAACCCCCGAATAATCCGATATCGGTCAGTACATTTTCCGAGAAGGTCGAACGAATCAGCGATTTTATAGTACGCACCGAAGCGTCTGCAGCATCTATATCGACTCCGGCTTGTTTATAAGTTTTACTCAAAAATTATCTCCAATTCAAAAAGACAGGCGAATTCGATATTTTTCAAATTTAGGTTAAAATTACTGAGAATGTTTATGAAAATCAAGGGCTTGAATGTGTGAAAAAGCTTCTCTATATTTAATCTTTTCGGGTATTTATAAAAATTGTTAGCTATGGCTGTCATCACCGTTGAACCGGAAAACGAGCATATAACCGCCAGGACCGTATATTGTGTAGGGAGAAATTATGCAGATCATGCACGCGAAATGGGTGCGGAGGTTCCATCTGAACCGGTGGTCTTCATAAAGCCGGCAACTGCTGTTATAAACGGGGAGGCGCCAATTGTGTTACCTACGTTCAGCAACGATATTCATTATGAAATTGAACTTGTGGCACTGGTGGATGAGGTTCCGAAAAATATATCGATTGAAGCAGCAGATCGGTATATTATCGCATATGGTGTAGGACTCGATTTAACAGCACGCGATATACAATCGGTTGCAAAGAAAAAAGGACTGCCGTGGGCAACTGCCAAAGGATTCGATGGTGCAGCCCCGGTTTCACGGTTTAAAAAAAAAGAAAGCGGACTAATTAATACGACTACAACACTACGCTTAACTATAAACAACCAGGTTAGGCAGCAGGATTGCATCGGTAATATGATATTTTCGATACCTGCTATTATTGCACATCTGACAAAATATTTTTCCCTTCGACGAGGTGATCTCATTTTCACGGGAACACCTGAGGGTGTTGGACAGCTTCAACCCGGAGATTCAGTTAAAGCAGAAATAGTCAATATTGTTTCATTTAGCACACGGGTACAGAAGTTATAATATGTCAAGGAAGAAAAAAGTCGTCGTCACATCATTTACCTTGATCGGGGCCGGTGTCTTGATCGGATTTATAATTTTTTTATCAAGCGGATTAACGTCAAAACCGGAATCGATCGATGCTGAAATTACCTGGCAACCACGAAGTATTGCGGATATTTACAGTCCATTTGATTCACTTGAAATACAAATCGACGATTATATCTGGCCGACCGATATAACAAGAACACTCACCTCCGCTTTTGGTGAATTCAGGTCGACTCATTTTCACGCCGGTATTGACATCAGTACCCGTGGACAGATCGGGGCACCAGTATTTGCAGCTCAGGATGGATACATAGAACAAGTAGGTGTATCGCCATTTGGCTACGGTAAATATATCCTCATGCGACATCCCGACGGGAATGCAACGCTTTATGCTCATCTCGATTCATTTGATGATCCAATAGATGAAAAAGTATATGAACATCAAAACGAAGCAGCTCAATACAGCGTTACTATACATTTTGAACCGGATGAATTCGTGTACAATCGAGGTGATATCATTGCACGGTCAGGCGCCACCGGCGCGGGGCCGCCACATATACACTTTGAGATTCGCGATCCGAATAATAACCCGTTGAATCCTAAATTTTCAAACAATATCGAAATACATGACCGGATGCCGCCGATATTCAACCGAATTGCGGCAATCCCTACCAACGCCTCAGCTTTTGTTAATGATCGAATCACGCCGGTAACTATGCCAGCAGTTGCTATCCATCCGGGTGAGTATGTAATTCGTAATCCGATCAGAATATCAGGCGTGGTTGGTCTTGCAGCAGATGTACACGACCGGAACAACGATACGTGGTACAGGCACGGTATTTATTCTATGGAATTTTTCATCGAAGACAGTCTTTATTACTCCCTGCAATATGACCGGATTCCGATGGCTCACCGGCATCAGATACGCTTACATTACGATCATCATTTGCTGGACACCGGGCGAGGCCGATTCCAGAAGTTATTCATCGAAGAAGGAAACGTCCTTCCCTTATACGGACACCAAAAACACGGGGGCGGATTAATTCGTGCACAAAATTTTGAGCCGGGTACATATGATTTCACCATCAAAGCGTATGACTTTTCCGGTAACGTTTCAACGTTAACGGGATCACTTGCAATCAACAATTCACCTAAGAAAGAATTACCTGCTATCAGCCCAAGACTTGACAATAAACCACACAGACCAATCACTAAAAGCAAGCTGAAAATAGCAAACGAACTTTACCGTGATATGTTAATTATCAACATAACACATCCGGAATATCCTGACTCATCAATGCCCCTTGTAGTTAAACATGGCAATACACGACATACCGTTCCCTTTATACATAATCGGGGATACACACATCAGGGACGTTTACAATTAAATCCTTCAGCAGGATCGGATATACATCTTTACTATGTCTATAACGATACCGTATATACACATACCGAAACGATATATTCTATACGTCCTGATGATGAGGGAGAGCTTTATATCGATGGGGGCAATCTGAAGCTATCGTATGATCAAGGATCGGTCTATTACCCCGTTTATTTTACTGTCGAACGTAACGAGAATATGGATGGTTATTATTATTCGTTTAATTCAACAAGCTCGGTGCTTGATAGAGGTATTCGCTATACCATACGTGTGCCTGACGAAATAGAACCGTTTGAGCGAACCACTATATTTTCACGGTCACGATCACAATGGAATGGGATAAACAGTATTCGTGATCCTGAGGCTCGAACGTTATTCAGCAGTACCCGCAGAATGCTCAACGATATTACGGTCGCTGTTGATACAACCGCACCTTCAATAAGCAATGTAATTGTTGACGGTAATCGTAATATGAGATTACGTTTCAGGGTACAGGACAATGAATCCGGTATTGATCATGCTTCACTTTCCATAACATTAAATGATGATTTACTTATCGGCCGGTATGATCCCGATCTTTCAATGGTCATATACCGAACACGTGAACCACTTGAACCGGGAGAATATGATCTTACGATTACCATCGCTGACAGGGCAGGAAACACGACAACCCATGAACGTATAGTGAATATACGCTAAACAGACAACCGGAGTAGTATTAATTATGAGTAAAAAACAAAAGAAAAAACTTGATTTACCCAAAGCATATTCACCAACAGATGCCGAAACAAAATGGTATCCATATTGGTTGCAGCATAAGTTTTTTCATGCAGAAGTAAAAAAAGATAAAAAACCATACACTATTGTGATTCCGCCCCCGAATATAACGGGTGTGTTACATATGGGACACGTTCTGAACAATACAATCCAGGATGTATTCATACGATGGAAACGTATGGATGGTTACGAAGCGTGCTGGATACCCGGTACCGATCACGCCGGGATTGCAACACAGCATGTGGTCGAACGAAATTTACGTGATGAGGGTAAATCCAAACACGAGCTTGGGAGAGAGAAATTCCTGGAGCGGGTCTGGGCATGGAAGGAGCAATACGGCAGAACTATCATCAAGCAATTACAAAAACTTGGTGCCTCGTGCGACTGGGACCGCGAACGGTTTACTATGGATGACGGTCTCTCTAATGCAGTCAAAGAAGTTTTTATCCGGTTATATGAAAAAGACTTAATTTACCGGGGAAAATATATCGTTAACTGGTGTCCGAACGATCATACTGCATTGAGTGACGACGAAGTTAATCACTCAGATACCAACGGCCATTTATGGCATATAAACTATCAAATCAAAGGATCGAAAAAAACCATTACCGTTGCAACGACAAGACCGGAAACAATGCTTGGCGATACTGCTGTCGCAGTCAATCCCCAAGATAAACGATTCAATGATCTTGTCGGGAAAACGGCAATCATTCCGATAGCGAACCGGGAAATTCCGATCATCGCCGATGAGTATGTCGACCCTGAGTTTGGTTCGGGATTGGTGAAGGTAACACCGGCACATGATCCCAACGATTTTGAGATCGGCCAGCGGCACAACCTCGAACAAATAATTGTAATGGATACTTCCGGGAAGATGAATGAAAATGCACCGGAACAATACCGGGGAATGGATCGGAATGAATGCCGGAAAGCACTCGTGGAAGATTTGCAAAAGCAGGGATATCTAAACAATATTTCCGATCACGTTCACACAATCGGGCGATGTTATCGCTGCGATACAATTATTGAACCGTATCTTTCAGATCAATGGTTCGTGAAAATGAAGCCGCTGGCGGAACCGGCACTCAAAGCTGTTCTTGACGGCAATATACAATTTCATCCTGAACGTTGGGTAAAAACGTATGATCACTGGATGACAAATATCCGCGATTGGTGTATCAGCCGGCAACTGTGGTGGGGACATCGTATTCCGGTGTACTATTGTGACGATTGCGGTCATATTATGGTCCTTCGTGAAGACCCGGAAAAATGCCATCACTGTAGCAGCATAAATTTCAGACAGGACGAAGATGTACTGGACACCTGGTTTTCTTCCTGGCTCTGGCCATTCTCAACATTGGGTTGGCCTGAGGAAAATGAAGACCTCCGCTATTTCTACCCTACCGATACACTCGTAACCGGACCCGATATTATCTTTTTCTGGGTCGCGAGAATGATTATGGCAGGACTCGAGTTTCGTAGTGATGTTCCGTTCAAAGACGTATACTATACGAGTATCATACGTGATATCGAGGGTCGAAAGATGAGTAAATCACTCGGTAATTCACCCGATCCGCTTGATGTAATTGATGAATACGGCGCCGATGCTTTACGGTTCACCGTGTTGTATCTCGCGCCACTCGGGCAGGATGTATTCTATGCCAATGAGAAATGTGAGATTGGGCGAAATTTTGCCAATAAGATATGGAATGCTGGAAGATTTCTCCTCATTAACAAAGAACAAGTTGATTTCACCTTTGAAGATGAGCAACTTTTTTCTGATTCGGTGGATCATTGGATTGAAAGCAGATTGCATACAACTCTAAAAAATCTTACACATGCACTCGACCGCTTTCACGTCAACGAAGCTACAAAGATACTTTACGATTTTATCTGGCATGACTTCTGTGACTGGTATCTTGAAATGATAAAACATCGATTCTATGAATCGTCACAGCCGGAGGTTCAAAAAGCAACGATCGCACGGGCTTTACGCATTTATGAAACCGCATTACGGATGCTTCATCCATTCATGCCGTTCATTACCGAGGAATTATGGTGGGGAATATTCGACCGCAAAGAAGGTGAAAGTATTATGATCGAACCCTGGCCATCAGCCGAAGAAAAGAAAATCAATGCCGATGCAGAGATAAATGTGCAGACAATCCAGGATATTATTTCGGCAGTTCGAAGTATACGGGGTGAAATGAACGTACCGCCGGGGAAAGAAACTGAAATACATTTAAAAATCGAAAACAAAACGAAACAGAAAATTGTTAACAAATATAGCGCTTATCTTGAACGGCTTGCAAAAGCATCGAAACTTATCGTCGGTGCAGCAATTGAGCGTCCTCCCTATTCAGCATCTGCGGTTGTGAACAGTACGGAAATATTTGTCCCGCTAAAAAATATTATCGATATTGATATCGAACGTAAACGAATAACAAAAGAAATCGACCGGCTGGAGAAAGCTTCAAACAATATTGAAAAAAAACTATTGAATGAACAATTTCTCGCAAGAGCCCCAAAAGAAGTTGTACAAAAAGAAAAAGATAAGCTCGAATCTTTCACTCAAACACTTGAGAAACACCGACGAACACTTGAAGTACTGAGCAATTAGGTGGAAAATTAATAAATTATACAATATATTATAACGATGGACCCAAAAATAGATTCAATAATCCGTGAAACGATTGCCAGCTATCGCGATGAAACATCAAGATGCAAGGACGGTATTTGTACCGACGGCAATTGCGTAGTACATAACAGTGAGGGTGTACAATCTATTATCGCAAACGGTGCGTCGCGTATCTCAGCCGGTATTGGCGTTTCTGATAAAGGAATTTTTTCAAGTGATCTGTCACAATTTATTGATCATACACTACTTAAACCTGAAGCAACAATTGACGATATTCAAAAACTATGTGAAGAAGCAAAACGGTTTCATTTCACAAGCGTTTGTGTAAACCCTTCATATGTATCACTTTGTGCCCGCTCACTATCCGGTACGGATGTGAAAGTGTGTACCGTTGCAGGATTTCCTCTCGGTGCAACAACAACCGAAGCAAAAGTAGCGGAAACGAATCAAGCGATCAAAGATGGCGCACAAGAAATTGATATGGTCATAAATGTCGGAATGCTGAAATCGGGGGAATATGAATACGTGAAAAATGATGTATTCCAGGTCGTCCGCACAGCACATCAGGCCGGCGCAATCGTTAAAGTGATTATTGAAACTGCATTGCTTTCAGACGAGGAGAAAGTAAAAGCCTGCCTCCTCAGTAAATGGGCGGGGGCAGATTTTGTTAAAACTTCCACCGGATTCAGTAAAGGCGGTGCCACATCCGGCGACATTCGCCTTATGAGGAAAGTTGTAGGTTCTACCATGGGTGTTAAAGCATCCGGCGGGGTTCGTTCACGTGAAGATGCAGAAGAAATGGTTGCAAGCGGTGCGACTCGAATCGGTGCAAGTGCAAGCGTTAAAATTGTAAGCGGAAACGGCCCGGGAGTACCGGGCGGCTATTAATTACCTTTTAAAATCAATAACCATCGCAATACAGGATTCTACACATGAAATTTATACAAATCAAAATGTATATCACAATACTCACTGGGATAGTAATTGTCATATCGGGATGTAAAAGTCCTGAGGTGGTAAGTGATAAGGTAGATGATTCAGCTGTCGAGGAAAGTGTCTTTTCAGCACGACAGGATACAGTCAGAGTCCAATCATATACCGATGGAACACTCCCCGAATATGCTGATGTTGATGAATTGACAGAGTATTTCACCGTACAGATCGGTGCGTATGAAGACCCGATGAATGCTGAGCAGGTATATCGTAAAGCCCAGCAGCGTTTTAATTTTGAGACAAACACCGAATTCGACGCTGAGAAAGGTTTGTACAAAATTACAGTTGGTAAATTCATTAATTATGATCAGGCCCGGGCATTCTGTGACAGAATAATGCGGGAATATTCAATTGATTATTATGATGCCTGGGTCGTTGAAATAACACAACGTCAGCGAAGAAAGCTTCAATAACAGTTATGCGATTTAATAATTTTATTTTCGTAGTATCATTTCTTGCTCTGCTCATTGCGGGTTGCTCTCCACGGGAAGTAATTCGTGAAGATGAGGATAATGCATTTGCGGACGATCTCCGGGATTATGAGCGTGAATTCGATCCATCAGACTACAATACGCCATTTATTATTCAGGTTGAGGAAGAAGATGATCCGGTCACAGAACCGGAACGAACCCCTGAAATAGAAGAACCTGACACTCCTGAGTATATTCAGGGATTTCGAATCCAGCTTTATTCCACATCAGATATGGAAGCGGCACAGGAAATTCATGATTTCGCCGATACATTATTTACCGATCACTGGATATATGTGGTCTATGAAGTACCATTTTATAAGGTACGTCTCGGTGATTTCGAAACACGCCCTCAAGCAAACCGCGCGTTGGCAAATGTCGTCGATGAAGGTTTCCGGGATGCGTGGATTGTACCTGATAGGGTACTCCAGGATCCACCGGAAAAAATTCTGGAAGAAGATGAGGATGAGGACGACGATATTGACGATGAAAATGAAGTAGAGAACTTTGATGAATTAAGACGTGATGACCCCGAGTTAGAACGAGATTAATCTCTGATTCACCGGTTATTCGTCCGGAAGTCCTGCTGCTTCAATATCCAATTGTTCGACATCATCATACCGTCTCATATCCAGAATAATACCATCAACCGTCCAACGCGCCCTGACCCGCACCGTATCAGCATACGTCACAAACGGTGCGGAACCTTGATACGGAAAAACAGAACCGTAGTTATACTCCCCGCTTTCGTCAATATCCCTGAATGTCCAGAGTGTATATTCCCCCTCCGGAACATGGCGCACCGTAAAGCTACCTCCTCCAATCCTTGTCACCTGATACCGGCCGCCGTTACCGGTTCGGCCAACCCGATTCACGTTGATTGTCAACGGATCATTTTGGTCTGAAAATACTTCTCCTTCGATAGTACCCAACAGATCTCTATCAAGAGACGTAAAGGTGCTGGTATATAAACTATCTTCGTACTGTAAACCGTACTTGGCAGGTAGTGAATCAAGTTCAACCACAACGGTATACGGCATTTTACTTTCAAGTAACCGGCTGGGTTTGAACGTTACTATGGTTTCATTTTCCCAGAAAAAATCACCCGTAAGTGCAACTTCATTTGTATCGACAACCCAAATGGCACGCTCGCTTCGCTCGGTTCTTACCGGATATGAAAACTGCAAGGTAATATCCGCAGTCGGTTGAATATTCCTCTCACCATCTGCCGGTTTACTATATTCGACGACCACAGGTTCTTCCGGGTCAGCAGGATTACCGTCAAACACCTCAGTTAGTTCATCCGATCGAATTGTATTACCATACAAATCTGTTAGGGTTGAATCAATTGTCAGGCTATACTCACCATCCTCCTGTTGTGCGGTGAACAAATATATTTCCGAGGGATTCGATTTGCGTATCGAATAATTATTTACTGCCAGCGACTCTTCAGTTTCATTATGTATGATCTGAAAGGACGTTGCGTGTAATGATGCCGGATCAATTGCTTTACTAAACCTTAAAACTATTTTGCTGTGATGGATAGCAGTAATACGTGACAGGAATGGTCGCGTAAAATCAGGTTTATGCATCCTGATATTGACTTCATCCTGGTTCGGCTCATCTTCGGTGAGGGTTAAATCCCTGATATAAACACCGTATGGATCTGCATCACGGTCATATAATCGGTTTTGAAATTCATCATGAACAGCTATAATGCGATACATTCCCATACGAAGATACGGCAAACGATATCTTCCTCCGTCACCTGTTTGAGTAATATAGTCAGGAGATTGTTCTGCGGGATTGAGAGTATCGGCCATCACAGAATCTTTTAATTCATAAGCAAAAATCAATGCCCCAACCGGATCGTCATGGTATATGGTACCTGCAATCTGTCCCTGATCTATTTCATCACCCGTTGAAAAAGCAAGTGTAAACGCTTCGCTCATTCTCGTACCTTCACGGGTATCACGAAGATCGGTTCCGATTGTTATCGAGTAGGTTGTGTTTTCGCGCAGTGGTTCATTAAGCGTCAGTTCAACCCTTCTTCCACGCCAGTTTGTTTCAATATCGTCAATGATCGGAGAAATAAATAGTGCCTGGTCAAAACTTCCACGATCTACGTGTTTACTGAACTCAAACCTGATAATATCGGTATCGACATTTGTGGAGTTTGGTTCAGGGTATACACCGATAATATTGGGTGGTGTTAGATCTTCCGGGCCGCCATCGGGTGATACCTGACCGGCACAATTCCACCATACTATTGATAATATTACACTTACAAATACTACTAATATTCCACCCTGCCTCATAATTCAGGAACTCTTCATCTTTTGTGTTGGTTATATCTATACAATTGTAATATAATCAAAAAATCGCTCATCTTAAATAGGGAGGTTGGCTATGAAGCTAATGACCATTCTTTTCGCAGTCCTTTTTGCCAGCAGTTCTGCATTCGCACTCGATCATCACGGTGATGAAAAGGAAAAAAAGAAAGACAGAGAGAAAGTTCTTAATGTTTCCGGTATGATGTGTGGTAATTGCGAGAATGCAGTTTCAACCAAGCTTAAAGAGCTAAAAGGATTAAAGGATATTAGGGCATCGCACGAAGAGAACAAAGTAAAATTCGTTCTCGCAGATGAACATGCTACCGATGATGAAATAGTGAAAGCTATTAAGGAAGCCGGCTTTGAAGTTATAAAAGACGAGGATAAAAAGGAACGAAAGAAGAAAAGGGATCGTGAATACTAGAAAACTGGATTTTTTTCGGGGATGAGGGGGCATCCCCGAAATATTTTTTGTAATAATTACCTTATTCGAGCCGCCGAATCAACCTCCGGCAACTTTATAGTGTCCATTTCCAATTCATACTGAAGACCCGCTTATCTTTGTGTACAACATTTGAATTTTTTTCTGCCACTTTTTAGTGAGGTTGGTATAGTTACCTGTCGTTGATGTATCACCGGTATCTTCAATATTGATAGTAAAAAATTCCGATTGAGTAATAAATGATTCTTTATGTTTCCGGTAAGCTACAAATAGCAGCTCCTGGTTTTCACCTCCTTCTCTTTTAATGCGCTGCAAATTATCGATAATTTCATATTGACAAAGTTGTGCTAAAAGTGTCATGTTTTCTTCGGTATAATAATACCGTGCGTGACCGGGCCAGTGCCCGACCGGGGGTAATGAGTGAATCATTATCCCGTCTGATTTACACATATCGTGCATATTTTTAAAAGCTTGATATTGATTATTTATATGTTCGATGGTACCATAATTCGTTATTACATCGAAACGGTTGTGAAGAGAGGAGGGCACGGGATCATCAAGATCCAGCGGAAGAGCTTTATTCTTACCGTTGATATCGATAGATATGTGTTCTTTGACACCCAATTCATAATAAAATTTCTTTGAAGATATACGTGGTTTACGAAATTTTATTTTCTGGTTCCCCAGTTCACATAACGCAATGTCTGCCCACTTTAAACCCAAGCGATCAATGATCTGTTGCTCGAAATTACGAACCTCTATGCCGATACCCATTTTATATCTTTACTTTTTTAAAAAATTGTATACTTATTTTATTATCCGCCAATTTGCGACATCGTCCTGTCCGGCCGTTTGAATTCCGGCTGATTAATGAGATGACCTTCCTCTTTATTCCAGACCGCTTCCCCTATGACTGCTTTTATCGTATCGTCTTTTTCATTGTTTCTGATAAGTTTTTTCAGATCGGTTTCTTTATGAGAGAACAAACACGTCCGGAGTTTTCCGTCGGAGGTAATGCGTACCCTGTTGCAATGCTCGCAGAACGGTTCGCTGACCGAGCTGATAAAACCGATCTCCCCTTTCCCGTCCTCAAAAACAAAACGATCCGATGGCTGCGTACCGTGGTATTCGACGGGCACTAATTTCATTTTTAGTTCATATTCAATTCGTTCACGAATCTCCTGTGAAGGTAGCACTTTCCCGGAGTTCCATCCGTCATCGCATCCGATGGGCATAAATTCTATGAAGCGGATGATATACGGTTTCTCCCGTGCAAGAATTGCAAACTCGGAAACTTCATTATCATTTACACCGCGGATAATGACAGCATTGATCTTTATGGGAGCGATACCCTGCAAAGCGATTGTTTCCAATCCCTCCAATACACGGTGGAGATAATCCCTTCGTGTAATCTCTTTGAACTTTACCGCATCGAGGGAATCCAGACTGACGTTAATACGATTCAACCCTGCTTTGGCGAGAAGTTCGGCTTGATCGTTCAAGAAATACCCGTTGGTCGTCATTGCTAAATCTTTTATTGCGTCAAGACCTGAAAGCATGCTAACAAGCGAATGGACATCTTTCCGCATCAGCGGCTCACCGCCGGTGATTCGTATTTTGGATACCCCGAGTTCGGAGAAAATCCGGACGAGCCGGTGAAGTTCCTCATATGTGAGTAATTCATTTTTATCCATCCACACCATTCCTTCTTCCGGCATACAATAGGAACAACGGAAATTACACCGGTCGGTGATCGAGATACGAAGATTATTAGCTATTCTGTTGAATGAATCTTTTAACATAATTATTCCGGTTGTTTATCGGGATGTGTAATTTGGGACCATGCAACTGTCCCGTCGGCAAAAAATTCCCGCTTCCATATGGGAACCCTTTCCTTTAACCGGTCTATAACATACCGGCACGCCGTAAATGCTTCTTCTCGATGAGCAGAGGATACGGCTATAACAACGCTCGCTTCACCGATCGCCACTACACCGGTTCTATGGACAACCGCAACTTTGTGTACATCCCATCGCTCGCGGACGTCCGAGGCAATCTCTTCCATCTTTTTCAGCGCCATCGATTCATACGCTTCATAGTCAAGTTTCAGTACTTCTTTGCCGTTTGAATGGTTTCTCGTCGTACCGATAAACACATCCACCGCGCCTGATTCGGGTGTTAGTACCGATTGCACAATTGTTTCTACCTCTATAGTGGATTTTACGATTTTAATCATGGTAATTAAGGCAATACAATTAAGGGCAAAACTATTATGTTTTTATTTGTGTAACTTCGTGTCGTTCGTGGTTCCAGAAAATCACATCACCCACCACTCACCGGCGGTATCACGGCAACCTCGTCACCATCCTGCAATTTGTGATTGAGGCCGGTATATTCCTGATTCACCGCAAAACGGAAGACCTGCTTCCAATTCTCAAACTCCGGATTATATGCAATGAGATAATCCATAACAGAATCTACGGTAGCGCCCTTTTCGAGAGTCACTGTCTTTTCCTCAAAATCTGTAAGATCCTTTGCTATCGAGAATAATAAAACCTTAACATTCATAATTAACCAATATGCATTATTGAAAAAACAATTTCAATGAAGCAATGACAAGCACGATGCCGAGCGCAATTTGTAATTGTCTTTGCGTTACCAGTTTTGCTCCCATATACGAGCCGAGCAATCCTCCGGCAACGACAAATCCACCGATCAGCAGAAGCGGCTCGAGCAGCACATTTCCACGGATTACGTGTCCCGTTAATCCGCTGATCGAGTTTAGTACTATAAACGCACTTGCGACGGCTGCGGTTCGTTTCACATCGGCCCAACCGAGCATCAAAATTATCGGACTCAAAAACACCCCGCCACCGATACCGATTATACCGGCTATGCCGCCCAAAACCAATCCGATGGGAATTCCCAGCATCCAGATTGTTTTATCGGTGACATCGGTTTTTTGGCCGATTTTCGGGAAAAACAGCATCCTGATTCCTGTTAGCAGCAGGATCAATCCGAGCAAAAGTGCAAACAGTTCATCGGTTATCTGAATCCATCCCCCGATAAATGCTGCGGGTATCGAGGTAACAATAAAGGGCAGCAACAGGCGGGCTGAAAAATATCCTTCGCGCTTGTACATTGAAAAACTTGTTGATGCAACGATAACATTAAGAGTAAGAGCAATCGGTGCAAGGTATGGCGACACAATACCGAATATTGCAAACAGCGCAAGGTAACCCGACGCACCGCCGTGACCGACGCTTGAATACAATAAGGCGACGATGAAAAATAGCGGGAGTATGTAATAGGGGATGTGAAGGTCGGGCATATGCTTTTTAAATTACGAGTTTTGTGTTATTGTGGTTGTTTTAAAGCTATAATGGTAGTATGTGTATCCTGTTAATCCATTCATCGTCTTCGCTTGCTAACCAAATTAATATGATATCATCAACTACCTTTATAACCGATAATGATTGTGGAACAATTAATACTCCCGGGCTATTTTGATTTTTTATAAACTCAGCAAAATGATGTGGGATCGTTCTTCGATCGTGTGTTACAAGCAGTCTTTTTTCACGAGCAGCGACTGATAAAACGTCTTCATCTTTTAATCCGGTGAGTCCGGCAGCTTGAGGAGTTCTAAAATCGATGGCAGGTTCACGACGTTGAATTGCTTTAATGATAATCTGATTTAAATCATTATCTGCCTGGAAACGGAGTTTCATGAGTCTGATTTATGAATACTTCGACGAACCTCCGCCATTTTTTTAGAAAATGCCGGTTCGTTGACGGTATAACGAAGCGATTCAAATTCAGAATCGGCTTTGTTGAGATAATTATCAATTTGCTGTTTATTTCTTAAATAATAAGTTATTGCTCCGTACACTTGTTCCAATGTAAGCGTGGGAAAACACTCGGCAGCGATGGTTTCAGGAGAGAGCCCATCCCGAAATGCGTGGATTACAGAATCAAGCGATACACGGGTACCCGCTATCCAATAAACATCATCCCTTTTTTCGATATATTGTTTTTCCATAATATAAAAATATATAAATGTTAGACTAATTTTTCAATTATTTTACCACTGAAGCATCTCCACCTCAACAATGGAGAATGCATTGAGGAGTCTACTTCCTTTTGGAAAATAAATCAAACAGTTCGCCTTTGCCATTCCACCGATCATATGCGAATCCTGTCCTTTTGCAGGGTTGACATACAGTTCACCATCGTTGCCTCGTTCCATAATACCTCTCACAAATTCCATACGTTCCGGTTTCTTGGTTATTCTTTCCGTGAGCCGGGCTTGCAGAGTGAATGGAGATGGTTCGGGAACTCCCATCATTTTTAGAAGTGAGGGACGTATTAATGTATAATATGAAACCATTGCCGATACAGGATTACCGGGAAGTCCGAATACAAGCTTTTTATCCTTGACACCGAAGTAATTCGGTTTACCTGGTTTCATTGCAACTTTCCAAAATATTTGCTTTACACCGATATCCGAAAGGACATCCTTCACAAGATCGTATTCTCCAACCGATACCCCGCCAACCGAGATGACCACATCGGATTGCCTTAATGATTTCGTGAATGCTTTTCTGGTATCGGGTTTAGTATCATTGCTGTGAACTACATTTATATTTTCTATAGCAAGCGAACGAAGAGCGGAACTCAGTGCATATGAATTCGAATCCCTGATCTGTCCCTTTTTTAATCTTGCCGAGGGATGCTTGATTTCATTTCCGGTAATGATCAGCGATACACGGGGCTTTTTATATACCTTAAACCGTGTGCTGCCGAGCGATGCAAGCATTGCAACAACCGAAGGAGAAATATAAGTACCGGGCTTAAAAATAGTTCTCCCTTTTCCGAACTCCTCACCCTTTTTACGAATATTCTGGTCCTTTGTAGCTGCTTTTTTTATCAAGACCACACCATCCATTTCCTCGGTTACTTCTTTCATAACAACAGCGGATGCCGACTGCGGTACCGGTGCACCGGTAAAAATTTTGACAGCGGAATTCTTTTTTATTTTAATATTCCCCCGGTCACCTGCCCGCACCATCCCGCCAAGAGATAATCGAACGGGACTTTTTTCTGATGCACCTTCGATATCCTGATACCGAACCCCATATCCATCCACTGCCGATGAATCGAACAACGGTATCGGTTCTTTCGTAACAATTTTCTCTGCAAGCACATAACCATCGCATTCATCAAGGGTTATGGTTTTTGAACCGAGAACGTGCGTATTTTTCAAAACTTGTAATCTGGCAGATTCAAATTCTACCATCTCCACCTTATCCTAATTTCTGATTTCTTATTTCCGATTTCCATGTCCTCCGCCCCAGATCATCTTAAACGCATGCAGAACCGACGGGAACAATGCATCGAGCGATTCTTTCACTCCCCGTGTCGAACCGGGTAAGTTGATAATGAGTGCATTCCCTCTGACACCGGCAACGCCCCGCGAGAGCATCGAATACGGTGTGCGCTCCTGGCCATAAGCGCGGAGTGCCTCCGGAATGCCGGGCATCTCCCGCTCGATGATATCTTTCATCGCTTCGGGTGTATAGTCACGGGGGCTAATTCCTGTACCGCCGGTCGTGATGATCATATCAAGTTTCATTTCATCGGCATAGTGAAGTACTAACTTTTTTATCTCCTCCGGTTCGTCAGGAATGATCTTGTAATCCCTGACTTCTATATCTAATTCCTCAAGCCGTTGCTTGATTGCCTGACCGGAGCGATCGCTTTTATCACCGGCAGCTATGGAATCCGACATCACGAGCACGGCTGCACGCAATGGTTTTGAAAATGATTCTCCATAATCGGATTTACCGCCGCGTTTTTCCAGGAGCTTGACACCGGTTATCTCCATTGTTTCATCAAGCATCTTCATCATATCGTAGAGCGTCAACACGGCTGTCGACGCCCCCGTCATTGCCTCCATCTCTACTCCGGTTTTATAAATCGCCTTCACCGTCACCGTTACATCGATGGATTCTTCATTGACCGAAAAATCCACACCGACATAATCGATGGGTAATTGATGGCAGTACGGTAGTATCTGATGGGTATTCTTTGCCGCCTGGATCACGGCCACCCTGGCAACCGGAAGCGGATCGCCTTTCGGAATTTTATCGTCCTTTAAAAGCCGGATCGTTTGTGGATCGACTTTCAACGTTGCCTGTGCAACGGCAGTTCTGAGAGTTTTGATCTTATTGGAGATATCGCGCATTGGTATCGATTGATTATTTATTAATGATAATTGATAATCGAATTTACTATAACGCTAATCCTAACAGATTGAAATCACAATCAAATCTTTTAAAAGGCAAAACGATTATGTATAATAAATTCTAAATTTTAAACAAATCCAAATTCAAAATACTCCTCGATTATTCGTTGCTTTGGACATTTTGTCATTTGTATTTTGATATTGTTTAAGATTCCGGATTTTCCGCCAAAGGCTGATGTGCCTCTGGCGCAAGTATTTAGGATTTTAAATCGAGACAATTAATCAACTTTCTGTCCTACGTAACATCAGTTATAAAATACTATCTTGGTTGTTTCTCAGTCTAAATTATCTTGCCCTTAATAGTTTTGCCTATATTATTTTCCCCTTAATTTATTCCCCCATATCGATCGCGTTTCAGAAATTGACCTCTTCCTTTTTTACCTAACCATTCCTCTTTCTCCACGATCACTTCGCCGCGGGAGATAACTGTATCGGCGGTACCTTTAACTTTGAATCCTTCATACATAGAGTAATCGACATTCATATGATGTGTTTTCGCTGAAATGGTATGCTCCTTTGCCGTATCCCATAACACGATATCGGCATCGCTGCCGACNNTTATTGCTCCTTTTCNCGGATGAAGNCCNAACATACGNGCCGGCGCNGTGGATACCAATTCCACCCATCTATTNACGCTCATTCGNCCTTCATTGACACCGTGATGAAATATCAGNTGCATCCTGTCCTCNACNCCCGGTCCGCCGTTGGGAATTTTTGTGAAGTTGTCCTTCCCCATCATTTTCTGCTCTTTAAAACAAAACGGACAATGATCGGTTGCTACGAGCTGTAAATTATTCGTCAACAATCCTTCCCATAATTTATCCTGGTGCCATTTCTCACGAAGCGGGGGTGTAAGAACATATTTCGCACCTTCGAACTCCGGACGCCTGAGGTCATCGACGCTCAGTAAAAGATAATGAGGACACGTTTCTCCGTACACCGGCAAACCTCGGTCACGGGCTTCGGTTATCCGCTCAAGTCCATCGCTTGTGGAGACATGAACGATGTAAACAGGTACATCAGCCATTTTTGCCAAGGCAATTGCCCGGTTGACTGCCTCTCCCTCGGCTGTTGCCGGACGGGTAAGTGCGTGATAGACAGGATCTTTTTTCCCTTCTGCAATCGCCTGTTTAACAAGGACATCGATCGCTCCACCATTCTCTGCGTGAATACAGACCATTGAACCTGTTTTCCCGGATTGCTGCAATGCCCGGAAGATAGTCGCATCATCCACCATCAAAACGCCGGGATACGCCATAAATAGTTTGAAGCTCGTTACTCCTTCATTCACGATCTCATTCATATCTTCAAGGTGTGCTTCGGGAAGATCGGTTACGATCATATGCAATCCGTAATCAACAACCGCCTTATCCGCTTTTTCCCACCAGATATCGAGCGTCTCCCGCATCTTTTGCCCTTTTGCCTGCGTCGCAAAATCAATGATTGTTGTCGTACCACCGAATGCCGCCGCCCGTGTTCCGGTCTCAAAATCGTCGCTCGATATCGTACCGCCGACGGGCGCTTCCATATGGGTATGTACATCGATGCCGCCGGGAATAACATACAAACCCGTTGCGTCGATAACCCGCTCTGCCTGCATTCCTAATTCAATTCCTATTTCAGATATCGTTTCATTTTCAATAAAAACATCCGCCCGGTAATCCTGATCGGATGTTATTATTCTGCCGTTTTTGATTAATAGTGACATAGTTATTTTTCCATATTTACATGAGCACTGAATAATACCGAAGATCACAGATTTGGATAATTCATTTCAATATATTTTTTTTGTAATCTTCAGGTGTATCGATATTGATAACTACGGATTCGTCATCAGTTTCAACTTCCAAAACACGGTCTTCGTTTTGATGAACCACTACCCGA
>SL_3KL_010_SEDDRAFT_10000204_pt1 | contig 43811 bp, 38 predicted proteins | sample SodLakKL_010_SED_2_FD_10381 | JGI IMG/M metagenome (IMG submission 10381) | reverse complement strand
GCCCTCAGCAGCGGTGCCCCGCCCCTCGACGCGGCCCGTCTCTCCATCCTGAGCAGCGGCGGGGGAGGGGTGGGCCAGGAGGATGGCTGGCGCCATGATCAGGGCCAGGGCTAGAGCCAGGGGCCAGGTCAGAGCGAGGGGCCGGGGCCCGGTCAGGGTCATGGGCCGGGGCCCGGTCAGGGTCGGGTCCGCGGTGAGACCCGGTGTACGGAACGTCGTCCGCTCCGACGGGTGTGGGTGGCTCGGGTGGAGCGAGCGGTTCAAGGGGAGCATGCGAAGGGATTCCTCAATCTATGTTGAGCGGTCAGACCGTTCGACGAAGCAGGGGGCAGACCGTTGGGTTCGGAGCTATCAAGAACGATTCTTGTTTAGTTGAGAATGATTCTCAACATCAATGTGGGTAGAAGGTACACCGGAGCGGGGAAGGGGGCAACAGGGCAGGGGCAGGGCGAATCGGGCTTGGTTACGGGTGCTCCGCGGTTCCGGGGGGGGCTCCCTTTCGCTCCCCTTCCTGACACTCTGCCGCCCTGCGGAGGAGGAGGTCCCGCTCCCGCTCGTTCTGGGTGAGGGAGGCGGCTTCCTCGAACTGGGTCCGGGCCTCGTCCAGCCGGCCGGCCCTGGCCAGGAGATCGCCTCTCACGGCCGGAAGGAGGTGGTAGTTGTTGAGGGTACCCTCGTCCACGAGGGCATCCACGAGTTCCAGTCCGGATCGAGGTCCATAGGCCATCCCCACGGCCACGGCGCGGTTCAACTCCACCACGGGTGACGGGGCCACCTGGGCCAGGGCATCGTAGAGGGCGACGATCCGCGTCCAGTTCGTGTCCCCTGGGGCCCGGGCTCGGGCGTGGCAGGCAGCGATGGCGGCCTGGAGGGAGTAGACTCCGAACCCACCACCAAGCGACTGGGCTCGTTCCAGGGCTGCCAGACCTCGGCGGATATGCAGGGGATCCCACCGGCTCCGGTCCTGGTCCATGAGGAGGACGGACCGGCCATCCGGCCCCGTCCGTGCGCCGAGCCGCGAGGTCTGGATCTCCATGAGAGCGACCAGGCCGTGTACCTCCGGCTCCTCCGGGGTCAACCCCGCCAGGACCCGTCCCAGGCGGAGGGCATCTCGGCAGAGCTCCGGTCGCATCCAGTCCTCACCGGCCGTGGCCGAATACCCTTCGTTGAAGATCAGGTAGAGCACTTCCAGGACCGATGACATGCGCTCCATCAGCGCCGGCCCATGGGGAGTTTCGAAGGGGACCTGGCTCTCCCGGAGGGTTCGCCTGGCCCGTACGATCCGCTGGGCCAGGGTGGCTCTCGGAACCAGGAAGGCCCGCGCGATCTCGTCAGTGGTGAGCCCACCCACGAGCCGCAGCGTCAGGGCCACCCGGGCTTCGGCAGAGAGGATGGGATGGCAGCAAAGAAAGATGAGCCGGAGGACATCGTCTCCCACAGGGTCGTCCAGGGCCCCGTCTGGATCCGGACGGTTCGCCTCCCGCCGGGCTCCGATCTCGTGGGTCACCTCCGGTTCCTTTGCGGCCCGTCGCTTCCCCTTCCGCAGGTGATCCATGGCCCGGCGCTTCGCCGTGGTGGTGAGCCAGGCGCCCGGGTTGTCCGGCACGCCTGACTCGGGCCACCGGTCCAGGGCCGCCACCAGGGCGTCCTGGGCGAAGTCCTCTGCCAGACCTACGTCGCCGGTCAGTCGGGTGAGCCCGGCCATGATCCTGGCCGCTTCCATTCGCCAGACGGCCTCCACGGTGGCCTGAATCTCATCTGACCCCACGGGCTTCTCCGGCATCAGGGGACTGCGGAACTGGGCTCCGGCGCATCAGGGGCCTGCGGCATCAGGCTCCTCCGGCACGGATCCCTGGACCAGCTCCAGCTCGCCCGTGTCGGCGGACCGCATGCCCAGGATCTGGATGGGGCGGACCTCGATGGCGAAGCCCATGTCCGCCCGGATCCGCGCTGCAGGGTGGAGGGAGGCAATGCGAACGGCCTCATCCAGGTCCTCCGCCTCCACGATGAAGAACGATCCCACCAGTTCCTTCGACTCGGCAAAGGGCCCATCGGTGACCGAAGTCTGGGCGTCGGAGGGGCGCAGGACCACGTGGGTCCCGTGCTCCAGGCTGGCCAACGACACCACCTGACCACTGGCGCGGAACTCCTGGTCGTGGGGAGCGCACTCCTGGCCCAGGGCCTTCTGTTCGGATTCGGAGAGGTCTTCGAAGGCCTTCGGGTCGTAGTATCCAAGGCAGAGATAGTGCATCAGTCGTTCCTCCCGGCAGTCATCTGGTCCAATCCCGTGGCGGCTTCCCGGACATCGTCGGGGAAATCGCCCATCTCCTGCACCTGCCGGATCTCGATGACCTCGTTCTCCGCGCCAGGGCATCGTCTGGCCCACTCCACCGCCTCCTCCTTTGACTTCACATCAATGAGCCAGTAGCCCCCCACCACCTCCTTGGCTTCGGCAAAGGGACCGTCGGTGACGGTGGGTTTGCCTCCCTGGAAGGACACCCGGGCCCCCATGGAAGGGGGGTGCAGGCCATCCAGGGCCAGAAGGATACCGGCCTCCTGCAACTCCCGGTTGTACTTCATCATTCGTTGAACGGCCTCGGCGTCCGGCATGGCGCCGGGCTCTGCCGACTCGTAGCCCTTGGGGATCATGAGCATCATGAATCGCATGGGGGTTCCTCCTGTGGAATGGGGTCGCAGCCGGAGCACTTCCGGCCTCCTACCCCTGCAACGCACGAGGCGGTGGAGAATCGACAGGGCTGGACATTGCGCCCGGTTCCAGGTTCTCCCCCCGACCAGGGAGCTGGCACCTGGCTCCATCCCTCCTGGCCCCCGATCCCAGGCCCCCCCGTGGTCCCCTCCTTGACCGGGCGCTTGGCCCTTCCGCACCACCGCTCCCCCGCACCACCACTTTCCCGCACCACCGTTGTCCCACACCATCGCCCTCCCCCTCCAACCACCGCTATCTCCCACCATAGGGCCGCTGTGGAGGCCCGAGCCAGATTCCCACCGGACTGGTGGTGGACTCCGGGGGGGGGAGGAGCTTCGACCGTTGCTGTCAGATCTTCTGTGGTGTAATCGTTCAAGAGAGGAAGCTTACCATTCCTCCTTCGTGTTCCGACTGGAGTGTGACCCATGCTGCGACTGATGCTGACGTTTCTGGCAGGGGCAGGTATTGTGCTGACCGCTGCCTGCTCCGAGTCGGAGGGCATCGAACTCCCGACCTCTGCTGTTCAGCTCCAGGAGGCCCAGGTGGATACCCTCCTGCGGGCCGGCAACTCGGGCCTGTCCGAGCGGGAGCGGGCCGTGGTCCGAACGGAGGAGGAGTGGATCGCCTTCTGGGAACGGTTGCGCGGCTCGCTTGCACCTGAGCCGGCGCCACCGTCGGTGGACTTCCAGGAGCACATGGTCATCGTTGCGGCCATGGGATCGCGGCCCAGCGGCGGCTTCAGCATCCAGGTGGAAGGCATCCACGAGGATGACGGGGCCCTTCACGTGGTGATCCACGAACAGTCCCCTGGCCGCACCTGCTTTGTCACTGCAGCCATCACCTCTCCTGTCGTGGCGGTCCGGGTGCCCCGGACCGACCGGGAGGTCATCTTCCACGAGCGGGAATCGGTGCGCGAATGCCGGTGATCATCGATGGGGAAGGACGACGCACGGTGGAGGCAGCCGTCCACCTCTCCGCCACCCCTGAGGAGGCATGGCAGGCCGTCGCCACCGCCGACGGGATTTCATGCTGGTTCATGCCGACCACGGCAGAGACGGACCAGGAGGGCAGGCCCACCCGGATCATCACCAGCTTCGGACCCGAAATGGATGCAGTGGCCACCGTCACGGACTGGGATCCCCCCCACCGGTTCACCGCCCTGGGGGAGGGCGAGGCCGAGGCGGCTGAAGGGCCGACCCAGGTGACGACGGAGTGGGTGGTCGAAGCTGAGGAGGGGGACGGGTGCACGGTGCGCGTCATCCACCGGTGGCTCGCCGACTCCGATGCCTGGGACGGAATGTTCGAAGGCCACGCCTACGGGTGGGCCACGTCGTTCTTCCGTATCCTGCGTCTCTACCTGGAGCACTTCGCAGGGGAGCCGTGCTCGGACCTCCAGTTCACGGCGTTCAGTCAGGGGCCAGCGTTGGAGGCGTGGCGAACCGTGGTCAGCGCCTTCAAGGTGGACGAGGCCACCGCAGCCTTCCCCATCGACCCCACCAGGCGCACCTTCACCTCCGCTCCCGGCGTGCCCCACCTCGCCGGGGTGTGGGAGCCCAAGGAGGTCCGGGAGCCGGAATGGCTTGCCGTCCGGGAGCGGGCGCCCCAGGTGGCGGCCACCCTGGAGGCCATGGGCGGCGAAGAGCCGGAACTCCTCCTCCGCCTGGACGAACCGGCACCGGGCATCGCCACCTTCATGGCCATGCCGATGGGAGATCAGACCATGCTGTCGGCCCGGCTCTTCTTCTACGGGCCTGAGGCCGCCCAGGTGGCGGCCCGCGCCGAGGGTGACTGGCGCGAATGGTTCGCTGAGCGGTTCCAGGGAGAGGGCGCTTAGAGGGTTGCCGCGAGCCCCCAATGCTGGAGCGATGGCCTCGGGTATTCTGTTGCAGCAGGTCGGCACCTGGTGACCACGTTGACTCACCAATCCACACCGACTCCCTCGAGCGCGCCTTCTTCAGGATGACCCAAACAATGCCTTGGTCCCACTACTGGGGCGTCTGAGGCCTCCCCACAGACGCGACGCCGGACACAGTGGACGTCCGGCACGAAACCTGCTTGGATGAGTACTCCGGTCGAGCGGGCCTTTTGGCTTAAGAGATCTGGCGGTGCAAACGGTGACGCACTCCCGGGCCGTTCTGCCGGCGGTCGCCCCAACTGGGACGTGTTCCCCATCGGAGCCTGAGAATGAGCCGATCGAATCCAGACGGAATCGAAGAGGGTGAATCGACCACTCTTCGAATGGTTTCCAACGAGCGCGGCGCCGTCTTGGCTCTCGTCACGCTTCTCCTGATCGTTTTCTTGGGGCTGGCTGCCCTCTCCATCGATCTGGGGATGCTGTACGTGGCTCGAGCTGAGGCGCAACGGGCTGCGGATGCGGCAGCCCATGCCGGGGCTGGACACATTGCCCGATCTCCTTCCGATGAAGCCGGGGCTCGGAGCCAAGCGGTCGAATTCGCAGAGCGGAATCTGGTGCGGGGGGGGCAGGTGAGCATCGACCCTGACCAGGACATCCAGGTCATGATGGATTCGGCCAAGGTGCGGGTCTGGGTACATCGCACGGCAGAGCGTGACAATCCGGTGGCCACGGTGTTCGCCGGCTTACTTGGGGCCCCGACCGTAGATATTCGGGCCATGGCGGCAGCCGAGGTCTTTCCTGCAGGGAGTTCCAGGTGCGTCCTTCCCATCGCCCTTGCGGATCGCTGGTGCAAGAGCTGGGACGGGGTGAACTGCAGCCAGTACTCGACGCTGGAGGACACCTGGGAGGCGGGAGACCATTACGAGCCATGGATCCAGAATCCGGGCGCTCCACCTAGTGAGTGGGAGTATAACGATCGGTATACCGGATACGGCGACGACCTTCGGGGCATCCAGGTCGTTCTCCGAGAAGGGCCCGGTGAGGGCGGGGGAGGCCCGCCAGGGGGAGGAGGTCCGCCGGGCGGGGGTGGCCCACCGGGACAGGGCGGTGGTGGAAACAGCTTCGGAATAACTCCCTGGTTCAGCACCTTTGTCTATGAGGAAGATCCTCCGGGTGGTCCTTCAAATCTCCTTGTGGACCGAGTGCTGAACTGCCATGACCGAACCACAAACCACAACGACGGGCTTCGGGTTGGGCCGGGATTCATGACCCAGGTGGTAGCGGCCTTCGAAACGCTCATCTCCCAGGATCCGACGGCAACCTGGAACCCCGCGGCAAACGAGGGACAGGGGTGCGTGACCACCTCAGGCAGCATGGAATGTCGGGATAGTCCGCGAATTCGGCCGATCGTCCTCTTCAATCCGGAGGAGGGTCCCGGGGGACCTGCTGGTTCGTCTCCCCCCTTCCCCGTGGCAAACCTGGCTGGGGTATTCATCGAGTCGGCCCAGAGCACCCCTGCGCCTCAGAGTCACGTGACGGCGAGGTTCGTCGAATACATGGGAGAGAATCCCGGGCCTTCCGGGGGACACGATGGGTCCCTGGCAAAGGTGCTTCGTATCGTAGAGTAGCCTGACTCTGGCTAAGCAGGATTCCGGGGGCTCCTCTGGGTTCCCCAGTGCCTTCCCGAAGTCGAACCGGAACGTGGGGTGGGGTGGTCGGGCCGTACAATCCGCTTCACGGGCATTCTGTATATGGACTGTTGAAGAAGTCCATGGCCCTTCCATCCACGGAGGTGTCCAGCAGGATGCCACCGCCCTCCGTTCTTCCTGCCAGGGCCCTGTTGTCCAGGGCGCCACATCGTCCACCCCTCGTCAGTCAGTGATTCTATCGATGGGAGAATCGGGTCTTCCCTGGCGAGGGAGAAGGGCCGAGGGTAACTAATCACGGCCCACCGTGTCGGCGGCGGGGGGGATGTACTCACGAGGCGGGGCCATCAGGTGGCAACGGACGATTGACGGGCGGTATCAGCGGGAGTTGCCCCGTCGGGTGGGACAAATCCTGCATTCACCCCCTCCGGCAAGCCTTGGTGCAGGGAAACTCCCGTTTGAGCGGGACAAATGCTTCACCAAGAGGACGTCTCCTGAGCGGATGAAGGATTTGTTTCAAATATGACACAAATCCTTCACGCCGCCGCCGGCACCCTGATCAATGAAGGATTCCTCCCGGAAAAACGGGACAAATCCTTCATTGAGGCGCCATCCAGGGGGTCATTGAAGGATTCCGTTCACCTGATCGGCCAGGGAGTCATCGAAGGGTTTTCCTCACCCGCCCCCGCCTGCCTCCTCGATCCAACGCTCCATCTTGTCCTGGAGGGCCGAGAGGGGCATGGCGCCGTCGTCCAGGATCCGGTCGTGGAAGGCCCGGATGTCGAAGTCCTCGCCCAGCTCGTCCTCGGCTCGGGTCCGGAGCTCCCGGATCAGCAGTTCACCGGTCTTGTAGGCCAGGGCCTGTCCGGGCCAGGAGATGTACCGGGTGACCTCGGTCTGGATGTTGTGGGGAGCCAGCGCCGAGTTGTCCAGGAAGCAGTCCTCCGCCTCCTGGCGTGACCATCCCAGGTAGTGGATCCCGGTGTCCACCACCAGCCGGCAGGCCCTCCACATCTCGTAGGTCAGCCGCCCGAAGTCCTCGTACGGTGTCTCGTAGATCCCCATGTCCACGCCCAGGAACTCGGTATACAGCCCCCAGCCCTCCCCGAAGGCGGTGATGGAGGTTCTGCGCCGGAAGTCGGGCACATCCTCCAGTTCCTGGGAGACGGCCACCTGGTGGTGGTGGCCCGGCACCCCTTCGTGGACGGTGAGCGAGGGGAGCTCGTACAGGGGACGCTGGTCCAGCCGGTAGGTGTTCACCATGTAGCCCCCGGCTACCCCCTGCTCAAGGTCTCCGCGCCAGTAGCGGCCTGTGGTGTAGGTGGGAGCCATGGAGGCAGGGACGGGCCGGACGCCGTAGGGAAGACGGGGCAGGTTCCGGAAGAAGCGAGGCATCTGGTCGTCGGCCCGCTTGGCGATCCAGGCCGCCCGCATGAGGAGTTCCTCCTCGGTCTCGGCGTAGAACCGGGGATCGGTCCGGAGGTACTGGAGGAATTCCTCGAAGGAGCCATCGAACCCCGTTTCCTCGATGACATCGTCCATCTCCGCCCGGATCCGGGCCACCTCCGCCAGCCCCTGGTCGTGCACCTCCTGCGGGGTGGTTTCCAGGGTGGTGTGGAAGCGGACCAGGGTCCGGTAGAGCTCCCGTCCCTCCGGCACCGAGGAGATACCCAGATCGGGTCTGGCCGCAGGCACGTACTCCTCCTCGAAGAAGGTGAGGAGATCCTGGTAGGCCGGGAGGACCTCATCCTGGATCACCGCCATCGCCTCTTCCCGAAGGCGGTCCCGTTCCGATTGGGCGATGGACCGGGGCAACTCGTCGATGGGTTCCAGGAGCCCCGTCTCCTCCGCGGAGTACCCGGCCAGGGACCGGACCTGGCCCACCACCGCATCCATGATGTCCCGGGGCTGGACGTAGTTCTCCTCGATCCCCTGGCGCATCCAGTCCACATGGGCGTCGAAGTAGGCGGGGAGCGCGCGCAGGCGGTCGATCCAGGCCTCTGCTTCCGGGACCCGGGTCAGGCGAAGGGAGGAGGCGGCTCGGCCCGGCTCGGAGAAGAACCCTGAGTCGTTGGTGAAGGGGGCACGCTGGGTCTGGAACGGGGCCAGCTCCACCCGGAAGGTCAGGACATACTCGAGAACGTCGTAGCTGACCTGGTCGTTGGCGGGGAGGGCTGACCGATCGATGGCCTGCAGGCGCTCGAGGAAGTCTCCCTCCGCCTCCACCTTGGCCGCCGTGGCCTCCGGTGAGATATCGGGCCACACCCGGGCTGCTTCCAGGTCACCGTCTCGGGCCTGTCGTTCCGGGTCGTGAGCCAGCTCGTGGGCCTCGAAGTCGTCGATGAGCTCCGAGAAGGCTGCTGGCGCCTGGGGCTCGGCGCACCCGAAGGCAACGAAGATGAGAAGAGCTGCAGTAGCAGACGGACGACGCCGCATCGATGATCCTCTGGCCAAGGGGGGCTGGGTGGAGTGTAGGTTCGAATCTGGAAGAGAGACTAATGACGGCGTGGCGGGTGACGCCAGCGACCCGGTGTCCGTCCAGGCACAGCGACTCAGGAACAACCGGTGGGTGACCGGGACCTGCTCCACGGCCTCGATCCGTGCCGGCAGGGGGACCGCCGTTACCCGGGCCGGGGCCGGGAAGTGGATCGGCTCTGCCCGCGCCGGGAAGGGGTCCGCCTTTACCCGGGCCGGGAAGGGGTCCGGCTTTAACCACGCTGGGAAGGAGACCGGAACCCCGGCCGATTCCGGGCGTACAGCCCGTCGCTTCAGCCGCCCCACCTGTGGGAAGGGCAGTCCACTCAGTCGGAGGCGGCAGCCCTACCTGTCGGAAGCGGTAGGTCTACCAATCGGAGGTGGATCATGGAACCCCAGAGCGATGGCGCCCAGCCCCGGGTCTACATCGTGGGCGGCGGATTTGCCGGCCTTGAGGCAGCCCGTCAACTGGCTGGAGCCCCAGTCCAGGTGACCCTCCTGGATCGGCGGAACCATCACGTCTTTCAGCCTCTCCTCTACCAGGTGGCCACGGCCTCCCTGTCACCGGGTGACATCAGTGCACCCATCCGAACCGTCCTCCGGGGGCAGGCCAACTGTGACGTGGCTCTGGCCAAAGTGACGGGGGTGGACCTGGAGGGCCGACGCCTCTTCGTGGAAGGAGGGTTCGTCCAGTACGATGTCCTGGTCCTGGCTGCTGGCGCCACCCACGCCTACTTCGGAAACGACCAGTGGGCGACGATGGCACCGGGTCTCAAGAGCCTGGAGGACGCCATCGATCTTCGTCGCCGCATCCTCCTGGCCTTCGAGTCGGCCGAGTACGAAGGAAGCCCCCGGGCCCGACAGGCGGCACTGACCTTCGGCATTGTGGGCGCCGGGCCCACGGGGGTGGAATTGGCCGGTGCCATCAAGGAGATCGCTGGGCAGACCATCCCCGAGGACTACCGTCACATCGACACCCGGACCACCCGGGTCATCCTCTTCGAGGCTGGAGACCGGGTTCTTCCCGCCTTCCCGGAAAAGCTGAGCCTGCGTGCCCAGGAGGATCTAGAGCGGTTGGGGGTGGAGGTGCGACTGAATGCCCCTGTCACCGACATCCACCCAGGCGAAATCCACGTCTCCGATGAGGTGATCCCGGTCCGGAACGTCTTCTGGGCGGCCGGGGTGAAGGCCAGCCCCATTGGCCAGTCCCTTGGGGTGCCGCTGGATCGCTCGGGACGGGTGCAGGTGGAGCCGGATCTATCGGTGCCCGGTCATCCCGAGGTCTTCGTGGTGGGCGACATGGCTGCGGCCACCTCGGCCGGGTCGGATGAGCCCGTACCGGGGGTGGCGCCGGCGGCCCTCCAGATGGGCCGGTACGTGGGCCGGATCATTGCCCGGGAGGCGGCCGCCTCGGATGGGCCTGGTTCTGCACCGGACGGGCCGGGCCCAGCACCGGATCGAGCACCCTTCGTCTACCGGGACAAGGGGATGATGGCCATCATCGGGAAGGCCCGGGCCGTGGCCACGGTGGGACGTCTGAAGGTGGGGGGATTCCTGGCGTGGCTCCTCTGGGGTGGGGTTCACATCGCCTTCCTCATCGGGTTCCGCAACCGGGTGCAGGTCCTCCTGGGATGGCTGTGGAGCTGGTTCGTGAATGCCCGGGACGTACGTCTCATCACAGGCGACGCCACCCTGGAGCTCGAGTCGCCCCGCCCTCCTGACTTCGTTCCGGAGCAGGGACGGGAATCCGCGCCGGGGGACAAGCGTGGACCGAAGACTAGGGAGGAGGCGAACGCAAGCTCATGAGAGATGATCTCCAGGACCGGACCATCATCATCACCGGGGGAAGCTCCGGGGTGGGTGCGGCTGCTGCCAGGATCCTTGCCAGGGAGGGGGCTCGGCTGGTCATCACCGGCCGATCCGACGCGACGGACCAGGTGGCTGAGGAGGTGGGGGCGGATCCCTACCGGGTGGACTTCAGCTCCCTGTCCGAAGTGGACGCCTTTGCCGACGCAGTCCTAGACCGATACCCCAGGGTCCACGCCCTGGTGAACAACGCCGGCGCCATCTTCGGGGAACGGAAGGTGACCCCCGATGGGCATGAGCTCACCCTGCAGGTGAACCACCTGGCCGGCTTTCATCTTACCAACCGGCTCCGTCCCAGCCTGGAGGCCGCAGGGGGTGTGGTGATCAACACCTCCAGCGCTACCAACAAGCGGGGACAACTCGACTTCCAGGACCTGCAGATGGCAGAGGACTTCAACGGGTTCAGGGCCTACGCCACCGCCAAGCTCATGAACATCCTCCACGCCATGGAGGTGAACCGGCGCTTCGACGGTGTTCATGCCGTGTCCTTTCATCCCGGAGCGGTGTTTACCGGTGTGGCCCGAGATGCCGGCGGCGTCATTGCCTGGCTCTACGAGTCGTTCCTGGGACGCCTCCTCATGCTCTCTCCGGAGAAGGGGGCCGACACCCTGGTCTGGCTCCTCCGAGGCACGCCGGGCCAGGACTGGACCCCTGGCGAGTATTACGCCAAGCGGAAGCCGGCTGAAACCAGTGCCCAGGTCAGCGCCGAGGCGGCTCGACGACTCTGGGAGGAATCGGAAGCGCTCATCGCCCAAGCCCACTGAACCAGGAGATCTGTACCATGAACCTCGTCGTTGGAGCTACCGGGGTGGTCGGCGGAGGCGTCGCCAAGGCGCTGGCCGGAAGAGGCGAGCCCGTGCGGGCCATGGTGCGGCCCGAGTCGCCGGGTCGGACCCGAGGCCCCCACACGCCGGTGACCGAGCTGGAGGACTCAGGGGTGGAGATCGTGTCCGGCGATCTCACCGACAGGGCCAGTCTTTCCCCGGCTCTGGAAGGGATACGGCGGGTGGTGTGCACGGCCAGCACCGCCAAGCGAGACCCCGACCTGGAGAGAACCGACGTCGGTGGAATCCGAGACCTGGTCGACGCGGCCGGCGAGGCGGGGGTGGAGCAGTTCGTCTTCGTCTCGGCTGCAGGGGCGAGCGTCGACCACCCGGATCCGGTCATCCGGGGCAAGGGGCTCGTGGAGGAGCACCTGCGGGCTTCCGATGTGAGGTGGACGATCCTGCAGCCGGTGCTCTTTATGGAGGACTGGGTCGGAGCTCTCCTGGGCCTTCAGCTTGAGGCTGCAGGTCGGATCACCATCCTGGGTGGCCTGGAGCGCCGCTTCTCCTACATCGCCGCCGCCGACGTATCCCGCGTGACGGCGGCCACGGTGGGCCGACAGGAGGCGCTGGGCCGCAGCATCCCCCTGAGCGTCGGGCCTGCCAGCTACCGTGAGATCCTGGACGCGGTGGAGGCCGCCATGGGGACCCGTCCGCCTGTTTCCGTGGAGTTGCCCGGTACTTCGGTGCCCGGGCTTCCTCCGGTCCTGTCGGAGATGTGGGGTGGCCTGGCCCAGGGGCCGGACATGGAGATCGCCACTCCCGAAGTGGCCCGCGAATTCGGGGTCGAGCTGACTCCGCTCACCGACTGGGTCCGGGCCGCCTTCGCCGGGACCGAGTAGGCCCCTCCTCCCTGCCATGACAACCTCCCCTGGGCGAACCGGCGGCTCGGTGCTGACCACACTGGTCTTCCCGGCCCTCGTCATCCCAGCGCACTTCATCCCGGCCCCTCAGCCCCTGGCCGGAGTTCATTCGGCCGTGACCGCTCAGCGCTTCTGAGGCGCCGGAGGGAGAGATAGCGGTCGTGGAGAGTGACGATGAGGGTCAGGATCCCCATGAAGAAGAGGGCGCTTCCCACATCGAACTCCAGGTCCAGCCTTCGGGAGGCCATCCCGTAGGCGGTCACCAGCCCCACATTCACCGCCCCCATGATGAGGAACTCGGTGGCGGCTCCCTTCCACTCCACCCCACGTCGTCCCAGCCACATGCTCACGCCGGCGTTGAGCACGATGACGACGCTCACCGCGGTAAAGACCTGAAGGGGCGATGCGGTCCAGCCCGGGAGGACCTCTCCGAAGATGATGGCCACCAATGACACCAGGGCGATCCGTTCAAGGAGGATGATTCGCGAGGGACGAGCGGTCCCCCGAGGGCGGCCGACCAGGGCTGTTCCTTCCGGGGTGCCCTCCCAGGCATCAGCATGGAAGGCCAGGGGCCGGTCCGAGGCCGGAAGTAGGCGGATGACGAGGCGGGTGGCCAGAACAAGAAGGACGATGAGACCCAGGCCAGCCCCCAGAACCCACGGATAGGCGAAGGGGACCTGGACCCAGGGCATCTCCAGGGGAGCCCCGACCAGGTGGACCTTGATGAAGTCGGTGGTATCCTGCTGGGCCACGTGGACCCAGTACTCCTGGGGGACCTTGATGAAGACCCAGATGACCGCCGCCATGATGACCAGGTGGCGGGTCTGGAGCCGGCTGGGATTCCACCGGGCCCGCACCACCTCGAAGGCGATGAAGAAGTATTCGAAGACATTGGGGAAGACCAGAAGGATCCACCGGATCCCCGTGAGCTCGAAGAGGGCCACCCCCACCAGCCGGTAGTACCAGAGGGCCCGGGCCAGGCGAAGGGCCGTGGAGTGCCCCCAGTTCCGGAGGGTAGCCACATACGCCAGGGTCAGGTAGTAGATGTCCAGGGCTTTGTCGTAGGCCTGATAGGCCTCCACATCGATCTCCACGAACTGGGCGTAGATGGCCCGGTCTGAAGCGTCCAGGAGGAGGGAGGCCAGGATCCCCGGGATGGGGTATACCGGGATCAGAAGGGGCACCAGGAAGCGAGCCAGGATGACGGCAGCAAAGACGAACTCGTAGAGTTCCACGGCGCAGTCGTCTCCAGGTCGGGACGGAGGAACGCTAAGGTGGCCCCGGTGTTTCGGGGGGACGCCACGGGACGTGGCACCTCCCCGTTGGAGCACACCCAGTGCCCCCGCGGGAGTTCCTGGGTCGAAGGGTGTCCGTGCCGACGGGGCCCCGCCAATGGTAGCATTCTCTGCCTTCCCTGGCAGCATCCCCCCACCCGTCTTCAACAGAATTCGTTCAGAGGAGTCGCCTGGTGCTCGTAGAGATCTATTCGGATCTGGTTTGTCCGTGGTGTTATATCGGCGAGGCCCGCTTCGACCGGGCCCTGGAGACCTTCCCTCACCGAGATCAGGTGGAGGTGGTCCTTCGGCCCTTCCAGCTCGACCCGGAGGCCCCCGTCCCCGGGACGCCCCTGATCAGCTATCTGGAGGGGCGGTACGGTGCCCAGGCCCGAGCCATGATGGAGCAAGCGGGAGAGGCAGCAGAGGCTGAGGGGCTGGCCGTCGACTGGGAGCAGGCCCAGGTGGCCAACACACTCGATGCCCACCGCCTCCTCCGGATGGTCGTCTGGAAGGAAGGGGCGGAGGTGCAGCGGCAGCTGGCCAAGGCCCTCTTCCGCCTCCACTTCGTCCAGGGGGGAGATCTGAGCGACCCGGAGGTCCTGGCCTCGCTGGCCGAGCGCCAGGGACTGGACCGTCAGGAGGTGGGAGCCTTCCTGGCCTCGGACGAGGGGATGGAGGCCACCCGGGATGCGATGGAGTATGCCCGGGGGATCGGGATCAGCTCGGTGCCCACCTTTGTCTTTCAGGGGCGCTGGGGCATCCGGGGAGCCCAGCCGCCGGAAGCCTTCACCAGGATGCTGGACCAGGTTCTGGAGCGGATGGAGGAGGGCGCAGATCTGGAGGAGGGCGCCGACGGACAGGAGGGCGCTGACCATGAGTGACAGGCAGCGTCCGGCCCTCTCCGTTCTGGATGTGGCGCCAGTGGGCTCGGGATCCACCCCGTCGGAGGCCCTGACCCGGATCGGGCCTCTGGCTCAGATGGCTGAAGAGGCGGGCTATGCCCGGTTCTGGCTGGCCGAGCACCACGGGATGCCCAGTATTGCCAGCTCCTCGCCGGAGATCCTGATTCACCATGTGGCCAGCCGGACCCAGAGGATCCGGGTGGGGGCCGGAGGGATCATGCTCCCCAATCACGCCCCCCTCCGCATCGCCGAGGCGTTCCACACCCTGGAGGCCTTCCACCCCGGTCGCATCGACCTGGGGATGGGACGAGCGCCTGGCACGGACCCGGCTACCTCCCGGGCCCTACGCCCCTTCGACCCGGAGCAGTTCTCGAACCAGGTGGCCGAGCTCCTGGCCCTTTCCCGAGGTGAGTTTCCCGAGGGCCACCCCTTTCATGGGGTGAAGGTCGTGCCCGGAGACGTGGAGCTCCCACCCATCTGGATCCTGGGGTCCAGTGGGGCCAGCGCTCGCCTGGCCGGGACCATGGGGTTGGGCTACGGGTTCGCCAGTCACTTCAGTCCCACGCCCGCCGGTCCGGCCCTGGAGGCGTACCGGGAGGCGTTCCGGCCTTCGGATCGGTTCCCCGAGCCCCACGCAATACTGGCCGTTTCCGTGGTGTGTGCGGAGACCGAGGAGGAGGCCGACTATCTCTCCCGGAGCATGGATCTGGCCTGGGTCCAGCTTCGCCGGGGCCGGTTCGGTCCCCTGCCCACCCCGGAGGAGGCCATGGCCTATGACTATTCGGCTCAGGAGCGAGCCATCGTACAGCAATACAGGAGGCTCCAGGTTCAGGGGATGCCGGACCAGGTGGCCGCCCGCCTCCAGGCCCTGGCCCAGGAGACCGGAGCCCAGGAGATCATGGTGTCCACCATGGTTCACAACCCTGAGGCTCGCCACCGATCCTATGAACTGGTGGCAGAGATCAAGCCAACGGAACGACCCCCTGAACCCGAGGGCCCAGGGGGTCGGATGTGACTTCCCCCAGGCCGCAGGGCTCCGGAACGAAGCCTTGCGCCTGGGGGATGGTCCCTACCGTCAGTAGCCTCTTACGTCAGTGGCCCCAGGGTGCCGGTGGCGTATCTACTGGGGTGCTGAGATCGAAATCAGCCCGGAAGTTCCACTCTCCGTCCCGGATCGTGCCGTAGGTGTAGCGCTCCCCGGGGAGGATCTCCACCCGCCATCCCGTCTCCACTCCATTCCGGAGCTCTTCCCGCAGGAACTCCTGCATGTTGGGCGTCCCGTCCGACCAGGTGTGGGCACCGTACCAGGTGCTCTGGGGATCGGGAGCGCCATTCTCCAGGCGGTGGTCGTGGCGGAGGTCGATCCCGGCTGTGGTGCGCATGAAGACCCAGGTCCGGGAGTGGTCGTCATCGATGTGGAAGGGGAGTTTCAGCCGGTGGTCCTCACACTCCCGGAAGTGGACGATGAGCTCCTCTTCGCCGGTGAAGGCATCGCTTCCATCGGGGAGGCGGGTGAGCTGGCCCCCGAAGGCCTGTCCGCAGTGCTGGGCCAGGTTGTCCCAGAATGCCTGATGCTCCGCACCCAGTTCGGCCACAGTCCCCAGGGGCGGGTAGCCCCACGGATCGCCGGGGATGTCCACGGTCTGGCTCAGGTCGAACTCGAAGTGGTGGCGCCATTCCCCATTCCGCTGGGTCCCGTACAGGAAGAGCTCCTCGTCCGGGAGGAATTCGGCGATCCATCCGGTTCGGACCCCTTCCTCCGTCTCCCGCTTGAACTCCATGCGGGTAGCCGACGGCGGCTCCTCGGCAATGGGGGGATGGGCGCTGGCGGCGCCGTAGAGGGTGTTGGGCTCGGGACGGCCATCGGAGTGACGATGGTCATGCCGGACGTCCAGCCCCTGAGGGTGGGTGGTGAAGACGAAGGTCCGGGAAGCATCGTCCCCCATCCAGACCGGGACCCGGATCTCATCGGGTGCGCACTCCCGGATGTGCATGATCATGTGGTCCCCGGGATTGAATGCGTCATCGGTGTCCGGCGCATCCAGGACCTCCCCTTCGAAGGCCTGGCCACAGACGGCCGCCAGGTTGGCCATGAACGCGGCGTAGACGTCGTCGGGTTCCTGGGTCTCGGCCACATCGTCCCCCGGCTCGGTCTCGGCGGGGGGCTCTGCGCATCCCGTCAGGGCCAGAGCGAGGATCAGAAGGGCGGCGGCAAGGGGTGAGGCCAGGGACGACCAGCGGCAGGGGGCCAGGGCATGGGGCATAACATCCACTCCTGTAAGGGGACTGGGAGACGGCATCGCACAGGTAGGGGACGAAGAATCACCCTTTGGCGGCCTGTCACGCCAGCGCGTCTGTCAACGGGATGACGCCCAACCTATGGCCCAGGCTGGCGGAGCGCCAGCCTGGGCCGCCCCCTCGATCTCCATCGGCCCGTCCTCGGGAGTAGCGGTGGACCGCTCAACGTTTCTGCCGGTGCCCTCCTCCCACCTTTCCGTGGATACTACCTACCCCTCCTTCATGGAGAGGGCGATCCGGTTCCGGTCCAGTTCCACCTTCAGGACCGTCACCGTGACGCGCTGGCCCACTCGGACGATCTCGGCCGGGTCCTTCACGAATCGGTTGGCCAGCTCGGAGATGTGCACCAGTCCGTCCTGATGCACGCCTACGTCGACGAAGGCTCCGAAGGCCACCACATTGGTGACCACCCCCTGGAGACGCATGCCTGGCTTCAGGTCCTTGGGTTCCTTCACGTCCTCCCGGAAGGCTGGGGCCTGGAAGGCCTCCCGGGGGTCGCGCCCGGGCCGCCGAAGCTCCTCCAGGATGTCCTCCAGGGTGGGCCGACCCACATCACCGGAGATGTATCGGTCCAGACGTGACTCCAGCTGGCCCACGGCGTCCTGGTCTTCCACCAGGTCGGCCACCGCCCGGCCCAGCTCCCGGGCCATCTCCTCCACCAGCTCGTATCGCTCTGGGTGGACGGCCGTGGCATCCAGGGGGTGGGCCCCGCCCCGGATCCGGATGAAGCCGGCGGCCTGTTGGAACGCCTTGGGCCCGAGACGGGGCACCTCCAGAAGCTGTTGCCGGGAACGGAGCTTCCCTTCCGCCTCTCGCTTCTCCACGATCCCCCGAGCCAGGGATGGGCCGATGCCCGCCACATAGGCCAGCAGGGGTGCCGAGGCCGTGTTCACCTCCACCCCCACCCGGTTCACACAGAGCTCCACGGTCTCGTCCAGACGCTTCCGGAGGCTGGGTTGGTGGACATCGTGCTGGTACTGGCCCACCCCGATGGAGCGGGGATCGATCTTGACGAGCTCGGCCAGGGGGTCCTGGAGTCGCCGGGCGATGGAGACAGCGCCCCGGAGGGAGACGTCCATACCCGGGAGCTCGTCCCGGGCCAGCTCCGAGGCCGAATAGACGGAGGCGCCGGCCTCATTCACCATGACCACCGAAGGGGATGGGGGGTCGTTCCGGGACCCGGATCCCAGCGCCTCGAGGGCGTTCCGGACGGCCCGGTCCGTCTCTCGGGACGCCGTCCCGTTTCCGACGGCGATGAGCTCGGGGGCGTGCCGCTCGACCAACCCGGTCAGCGTCGCGGCGAAGGCTTCCGGCTGGTGGAGGTAGAGGGTGGCGGTGTCCAGCACCTTCCCGGTGGCTGAGACCATGGCTGCCTTCACCCCGGTCCGGAAGCCGGGATCCAACCCCAGGACGGCCCGCTCCCCGGCAGGGGGCTGAAGAAGGAGCTGTTCCAGGTTCTCGCCAAAGACCCGGATGGCTTCGGCCTCAGCCTCATCCTTGAGCTCACCCGCCACCTCCGACGCCACCGAGGGCCCCAGGACCCGCCGAGTGGTATCGTCCGCCACCTCCCGGAGGGTGTCTCTGGCAGCACGACGTCCAAGCGTCACCCGTTCCACCTCCCGCAGGATGGCCTCCTCCGGGCCCTCGATGCTCCACTTCAGGGCACCTTCCGCCTCGCCACGGCGGATGGCCAGCATGCGGTGGGAGGGGATCCGTCGGACCGGCTCCCGGTGGTCGAAGTAGTCCTTGAAGCGAGCGGCCGCCGGATCCTCCTTCTTCCTCCGGGCGGCCCGGGAGACCACCATCCCCTCCCGCCGGACCAGCTCCCGAACCCGTCGCCGGAGGCCGGCATCCTCAGCCACTCGCTCAGCCAGAATGTCCCGAGCTCCCTGGAGGGCGGCGTCCAGGTCCGGAACGTCCCGTGCAGGGTCCACGAAACCCTTGGCCTCCTTCCGGATCTTGCCGTCGTGGGCTTGGCCGCCCCAGATCAAATTGGCCAGGGGACCCAGCCCCCGCTCCTGTGCCATGATGCCCCGGGTTCGACGCTTGGGGCGGTAGGGGAGGTAGAGGTCTTCCAGTGCCTGTTTCGTGTCGGCTGCCCTGATGGCCTTCTCCAGCGACGGGGTCAGCTTCTCCTGTTCCGCCACCGAGTCCAGGATGGTGGCGCGCCGGTCCTCCAACTCCTCCACATAGGCGGCCCGATCCCGGACGTCCCGGAGCTGGATCTCATCCAGACCCCCGGTGGCTTCCTTCCGGTAGCGGGCGACAAAGGGCAGGGTGGCGCCCTCCTGGAAGAGGGCCAGTGCCCCCTCCACCTTGTTCAGGGCCAACCCCAGCTCGGAGGCGACACGGCGGGTCAGGTCCTGTGTATTCACTCCATCCCCTGCATGTAATCGACCAGTTGGTCCAGGGCCGTTCCCCAGCCCTCGTGGAAGCCCATCTTCTCGTGACGGACCCGCCCCTCCCGGTCCTGATGCAAGGCGGTGGCATTGTACCGGGTTCCTTCCCCTTCCGGCTCCATGTTGATGATGGCCGTAAAGCCCAGGCCAGGGTTCCTGGCTGGACGGAATCCGGGAAGGAGGGCGTCGGTCATGGTGAGCCTCCGTTCCGGGATCACCTCCAGGAGACAACCCACATCGGGATGGTCCTCCCCATCAGGGGAGCGCATTACGGTCCGGAAGATCCCACCGGGCCGGAGATCGATTTCGCAATCAGCCACCGTCCAGGGGCGGGGGACGAACCACTCACGAAGGTGCTGGGGTTGGGTCCAGGCGGCCCAGACCAGACGGGTTGGGACGTCCACCACCCGTTCCAGAACCAGGTCCAGGTCAGGATCGGGCGGTCGAATGGCAGATCTGGTCATCTCTCCTCCTCACTGAGTTTTCGGACGTATGCGTCAAAGCGATCCAGGCGGGACTCCCAGTGGAAACGCTGGCGCTGGAGCCAACCTTCCACCGAATTCAGCCGGTCCGGCACGAGCTCAAAGGTCCGGATTCGCCCTTCCTTTTCCGATCGAACCACCCCTGCCTCTTCCAACACCTTCAGGTGCTGGAGGAAGGAGGGGAGGGCCATCCCATGGGGCTCGGCCAGGTCTGAGACCGAGGCGGGTCCATGGACCAGCGCCTCCACCACCTGACGGCGGGTGGGATTCCCCAGGGCCCGAAAGATCCCGGATACCTGGTCTTCCACAAGGGCAGGCGGATGGGGTGACTTCCTGACTCGAGGAGGCTCGTCTGGGTGGTCGGGGCGTCGCATGTAGATAGGATGGGGCGATTATATACTTAGGTCAATACCTAAGTGACTGGGGGGTGGACGCCAATGGAGGGCCGAATCATCGGATTCGCGGGGTCAGTCCCCGACCGTCTGGGCTGACCCTCCCGCCAGGCCTGCTCGGCTGGACAGGAGGAGCTTTCCGTCCCAGAGTGGGGAGGTGAAGCCCTGCCATCTCCTTTTCCCCTCCACGAACCCGTCAGCCATGAACCCACATTCTCCACTCTCCTCTGGTCTGGGCCGTCAGCGCCCCATCGTCCGAACGCCCGCGCCCCGGGGGGCTCTCCGGCCCGGCAGTCGGTGGGCCCTTGGTCCCGCGAGTGGGTCGGACGTTTCTGTGTTGCGCTGGATTACGGCCGCCGCCCTGGGGCTGGCCCTCTGCCTGGCCCCGGCGGATGGCGCCGCCCAATCGCTGACGGCTGCCGACGTGGATGTGGCCACGGTGGACGCCACCTCCGTGGACGCCGTCATCGAGGGTCTGTACGCCTCCATTTCCGGGCCTGCCGGAGCCCCCCGGGACTGGGAGCTCTTCCACTACCTCATGCACCCCTCGGGGCAGCTCATCTCCATGCGGACGGACGAGGAGGGGGAGGCGGCCCACACCGTCATGAGCCCGGAGGATTTCGTGGAGCGGGTAGGGCCGAACTTCGTGGAGAATGGGTTCTTCGACCTGGAGCTGGGCTACAACCAGGACGAGTTCGGACACATGGTCCATCGGTTCAGCGCGTACGCCTCCCGGAGAGCCGCCGATGACCCTGAGCCCTACTCCCGGGGAGTGAATTCCTTCCAGCTCCTCTGGGACGAGGGCCGTTGGTGGATCATCTCCATCCTCTGGGATGGCGAACGACCCCAGAATCCCATCCCGGCTCACCTGGGCGGCTGAGGCAGCGCCCCGCCTGCCGAGCTGCTCGCGCCGGCCGGAGCCCGGGAGCCTACTCCATGCTGGACGAGGGGAGGGATTGGAGGTACACCCAGAGGGCCTGCATCTCCACCTCCGTCATGTTCTGAGCAAAGGGACTGACGAAGGTCATGGGTTCCCGGATTTCCGAGCCATCGGGGCGGCGGTTCTCCAACATGGCCAGGCGGAAGTCGGCGTAGTCCCACCCGTCCAGGCCTGAGGGGGTCAGGTCCGCCGCCGGGACCCAGGACGGATCGCCACCGGCAATCCGACCCCCGGTGAGTTGCATCCCGTGGCACCCCGTGCAGACGCCGGCCAGGTGGCGGCCGAACTCCACCGAGACCTCGGCGGGGGGCGGGAGGACGGGGTGGGGCGTGTCGTGAGGGCCGATGAGGTCAGCAGAGAAGACGATTTCCCCCCGGGCCACCAGGACCCGTCCCAGGGGGCCGAGGCGGGATGGCGGAACCTCGTTGTCCACCGGCGGGACCGACTCCAGGTAGGCGATGATGTCCGAGAGTTCCTGGTCCGACATGAGGAGGAAGTCCTCGGAGGGCATGATTGCCGGGCGGCCGTCGGGTCGGACTCCGTGGCGGACGATCCGGTCCCAGTCCGCCACCGTGTAGCCCCCCGTGATCCCCCCTTCTCCCCGGGTCAGGTTCGGACCCAGGAGGCGACCAATGGGGAAGGCATCCACCATCACCCCGCCCCCATAGTCGCTTCCGTGACACTCGGCGCAGGCGTACCGCGCCTCCACCAGGTGGCGACCCCGCGCCTGGGCCCGTTCCAGAGCCACCGCCCGGGCTTCCTCCTCCGTGAGCCCTTCCCGGGACACCTCCTCGGGGTCCAGGGGGAAGGGGACGGGGAAGTCCACCTCGTGGGTGTCGATGGCGCGTGCCATGGAGCGTTCCGTCGAGATCGAGGCCCAGAGGACAAAGCCTCCGCCGGCCAGGAGAAGGGCCGCTACCGCCACCACCACCGAGCGAACCGCCATGCGCCGTACCGACATGATTCCTCCAGAAAAGGGAGAGAGGACAACCTTTCCCAGGATTCACTCCTGAAATGGTGCTGCGCCAGGATTTTCTTGTGGTACTGCCCGATCCAGGAGGATTTTATAATGAATACATTATAATACTGAGGCCGCCAGGCCCTACCGGTGCCCTGTCCGTTGGCGTTTCAGCTGAAACGTCGGGAGTCGAGGGAGTCCTGGACGTTGGTAGTCGAAGGAGTCTTCGGCGAAAGGTCCCGCACACACGTGTTGACCGAAGTCGTGCAGGGGGCGACGCTGGAGAAACTCCGAGACCGGGAGAGGGTTGGCTGTCGTGGACACCCCGGCTCCTGACGGGGTGTTCGACTCTTTCCCCCATCATCCTGATGGAGCGTACATGCTCCTCTACATACTGGATCTTCTGGGCGTGGCCGTCTTCGCCATCAGCGGCGCCCTGGCCGCAGGCCGAAAGGGGCTGGATCTCTTTGGAGTTCTCGTCATCGCCGCCATCACGGCCATTGGTGGGGGAACGCTCCGGGACCTTCTCCTGGATCGCCACCCCATCTTCTGGATCGACGATCCCACCTACCTGGTGGTCATCCTGGGCGCCGCTGGCTTCACCCTGGCGTATGTCCGCTTGCGGGAGCCGCCGGGGCGGGCTCTCCTGGTGGCTGATGCCCTGGGGCTGGGGCTCTTTGCCGTGGCTGGAGCCCAGATTGCCGAGGGAGTCGGGCTGGGGACCCTCATCATCGTTCTCATGGGGACGATGACCGGGGTGGCCGGTGGCGTTCTCCGGGACGTCCTGACGGCCCAGGTGCCTCTCATTCTCCGCCGCGACATCTACGCCACCGCTGCCATCGCCGGGATCCTGGTCTACCTCCTCCTGTCTGCGCTGGGGTTGCCCCCGGGAGTGGCTGCGGTGTTGGGAATGCTCTCGGTGGTGACTCTCCGCCTCCTGGCCATCATGAAGGGGCTTCGCCTTCCCGTCTTCCGTCTCCCCCGGGACCCGAGTTGAGGGCCCAGGCGAGGGTCGGGTTGTGCAACGGGTTGAGGCCCAAGTTGAGGCTCGGGTCTTGAAACGGGCTGAGGCCCAAGTTGAGAAACGGGAAAGGACCCGGCATCTTGGCCCAATGAACGCCCTCCCCAAACGGAGATCCACCGGATGCGACGCGTGCTCGTTGGAATCGAGGAAGACACTCCTCCCGAAGATCTGGCCAGGGCGTTGTCCGGGCTCAAGGACCTGGGCGTCCGGGAGGTAGTGCTGGCCCATGTGAAGCGACCCTCCCCGGTTCCTCTTCTCCACAAGAGCGATCCCACCGGAGACGCCGGCCGTCTTCTGGCCCGTGCCAGGATGGCGCTGGAGGGAGAGTTCCAGGTTGAGCTCTCCCTCCTCATGGGGACGCCGGCCCAGGAGCTGGCCCAGGCGGCCCAGGACCGGGAGGCCCAGCTCATCGTGCTCCCCTCATTCGTGGGAGAACCGACCCGGGAAGGTCTGCGTGCCAGCACCGCATGGGAGGTGGTTCGTAGGGCCCGGTTGCCTGTGCTCATGGTGCCGGTGCCCAAGGAGGCGGAGGATGCCCAGACGGCTGAGCTGACCTCGGGTCGGAAGCTGACCTGGATCCTGCACCCCTCTGACCTCTCCGCCGTTTCCGACCGGGCCCTTCCCATTGTTCGTGAGTTGGCTGTGGACGGGGCCCTTCCGGTGACCCTCCTTCACGTGAGGGAAGATCCTGGTGAGGGTGAGCCCGAGGGTCCCAATCCGAAGCGCCGATTGCAGGAGAGGGTAGCGGAGCTGGCTGAGTCCGGTGTGGAGGAGGTACAGGACGCAGTGGAGGCAGGCGAGCCGTGGAAGTCCATCCTGGCCGCAGCCGCCAGGCGCAAGGGGTGTCTCACGGTCATGGCCACCCAGGGCCTGGGATTTCTCCCCGAACTGGTCTTTGGAAGTCAGAGCCGGAAGGTGCTACGCCACGCGGTCACGCCCCTGCTCCTGGTTCCCCCAGGAGTCGATGGACGAGATTCAGGAGCTGGGCGGGGGTGAAGGGTTTGGCCAGGAAGTGGGTCTGGTCCGTCTCCTGGAAGTGGGCCGTCTCCTTCTCGCCGTGTCCCGACATGAGGACCATGGGAATCCGGATGCCCTCTGCTTGAACGGTCTGGAGGAGCTGGGCACCCCCCATCCGGGGCATGACCAGGTCGGTCAGGAGGAGGGCCACCTCCTCATCCGCGTTCCGAAGGAGCTCCAGCGCCTCCTCTCCGTTCTCCGCCACCAGCACCCGGTAGCCGGCTCGGGTGAGGATCCGCTGCGCTACCCCTCGAAGTGGTGCCGAGTCGTCTGCGACCACGATGGTCCCCCAGCCCTGCCTCCGGGGTTGGTCCGGGAGGGAGACCTGGTCCAGAGTCTCCGGGTCGCCTCGGGTCCCTGGGAGGATGACGTGGCAGGTAGTGCCGGCGCCCTCCTCGCTTTCAACCTCGATTTCCCCACCCCAGTCCTGGACGATACCGAAGACGGTGGAAAGCCCCAGTCCCGTCCCTTCGCCACGAGGTTTGGTGGTGAAGAAGGGTTCCAGGATCTTGTCTCGAATTTCCGGGGCGATCCCACTTCCCGTGTCCGAGACGGATAGGCGAACGCCCTCCTCGATCTCCGGTGCAGCCCCAGGTCCCGGGTGGCCCTGGGAGGGTGAACCGGAGGGGGGCAGCTCGTGGGGCTCGATCTGGATGGTGATGACCCCCGCACCGGGGATGGCGTCCACGGCGTTCACCACCAGGTTGAGGACGATCTGATGGAGGTGCCCCCGACTGCCCCAGACCCGACGACGCTCCCCTTCGGTCTGGGCAAATCGAAGCTCGATCCGGGAGGGGGTGAGTCGGGTGAGGAGGGGCTGCATCTCCTCCACCACCGCCCCCAGGTCCAGAACCTCGTTCCGGGGGGTTTCCTGACGGCTGAAGGTGAGGAGTTGTCGCGTGATCTCTTCGGCCCGCTCCACCTCTCGCAAGATCTCATTCAGGGCTTCCTTCACGCCCTCGGTGTCGCTCAGCTCCGACAGCGCCAGTTCGGCGTTCCCGCGGAATACGGTCAGAAGGTTGCTGAAATCGTGGGCCACCCCGCCGGCCAGGCGTCCGACGGCCTCCATCTTCTGGGCCTGCATGAGACGAGCGGCGGCCTCCTTGCTCTCGGTCACGTCCCGGATCACCCCGGTGAAGCGGACCTGGCCTTCGGCATGGTGCCTTCCGAAGGAGACTTCGGCGTCGAAGCGGGTGCCGTCGGACCGGAGGACCGGGAACTTCAGACGAGCCCAGTCCACCGTCCGCTCCCCGGTGTCCAGGTGTCGCTGGAAGCCGGCCCGATGCCGAGCCCGGTACTCAGGAGGGATGATCTCGGTGATGGGGCGCCCCACCAGGTTGCCCGGGCCGTAGGCAAGGATCGCGTGAGCCGCCGGGTTGGCGTACTGGATCCGGCTCTCGGCATCGATGGTGAGGAGGGCGTCGGCCATGCTCTCGGCCATGGCTCCGAATCGGGCCTCGCTCTCCTGGAGCCTTCGTTCTGTGCTCCGGCTCTCCACCCGGGAAAGAGCCTCTCGATGCTGTCGGAGGTGGAGCTCCAGGACGTCTGGTTCCTTCTGGACCTCGGCTGGGTCCAGGTAATGGGGGTTGGGGAAGACGTCGCCGTGGACGAAGGCCACCGGGTGGGTGGCCAGGCAGCGGAGGAGATCGCCGGTGTCGAACCGGCGCCGGTCGTACTGGCAGATGGCGGCTCCCCCGTGCTCCCGGAGGATCCGGTTGACTGAGGCCTCATATTCGAAGAAGGCTTCCCGGGCTTCCGGCAGCTCGGCCAGCCAGCACACGTCACCGGTGATGCGGACGCCGGAGTAGCCCTCCGCCGGCCCCGAGATCACAAGCTTCTCGATCCGTTCGAGGGCCTGGGTCGGTGAAAACGCGCCGCCGGGCAGGTATGCCGATCCGGTGGTGAGGATGGAGAGCTGGCCCGATGCCAGGTAAGGGGCCGGGTCCACTCCAGCTTCCACCAGGTACTGGTGGATGGTCGTCTCCGGCACCGTGTACGTGGCGCAGATCACCTTCTCCCCTTTACGGAGTCCCTCGGTGATGAACGGAACCAGGACCTGCCGGTGCTCCTCCTCAGACCGATAGAGGGCGCAGGCGTGATAGCCAGGCACCACCTCAGGCCGTGTGAGTTCCGACGATGCCTGCATAAGTACTCCCGGGGCCCTGCTCTCCTGGGCCCGGCTCGGTGGGGTGGGACCCATGACTGTCGGATGGTGGACGTCATGGGCCACAATGACTCAATTTGACTCATCCAGTCATGGTTGTGCAAGTAAGTTGTGCAAGCAATGGACCCTGGGTGACGACTGATCTCGTAGCGCGGGCCGATTGCGTAGCTCGGGTAGGAGCGAGGGCCACAACCGAGGTCGGTTTGGACCAAGGAACACTGAAATCATTGGGTTTCAACGTCTTCCGGTCGAACGATCTGGATCTGGGGCGCCTTGTGCACAAGGGCTGGGCGGAGGACCTCCCCTGAGCACCCGGCCCCGAAACCCATAGGAAATCGATTCCCTTCCGGTGCGCACTTCTTGCATGTTGCAGTGCTTCCGAGACCTTCCAGCAACTCGACGGGCAATGGAGACAAGGGCCATGGCGAAGAAGTGGGTATATCTGTTCCGAGAGATCGAGGAGGCCGAGGACTACGCGGGAGACTGGGACTCGGTGCGAGGACTCCTGGGAGGGAAGGGAGCCAACCTGGCCGACATGGCCCGGATCGGCGTGCCGGTACCGCCAGGCTTCACCGTCACCACCGAAGCCTGCATTGCCTACCTGGAGAGCGAGAACGAATTTCCCGAAGAGATCTGGGAGGAAGAGCAGGCCGCTCTCCGGAGGATCGAGGAGAAGGCGGGCAAGCGATTCGGAGATGCGTCCAACCCCCTCCTGGTTTCCTGTCGTTCCGGCGCCAAGTTCTCCATGCCGGGAATGATGGATACGGTCCTGAACCTGGGGATGAACGACGAGGTGGCTCAGGGGATGGTGGAGCTGACCGGCGATCCCCGCTTCGTCTACGACTCGTATCGACGTCTCATCCAGATGTTCGGCGCCGTGGTCCGGGGGATGCGGGACGAGGTCTTCGAGGACGTCATCGAGGAGCGTCAGAGGGTGGCCGGGGTGGAATCGGACAGCCAGCTCTCCGGCGAGGACTGGGAGGAGGTGACCCGTCGCTTCAAGAAGCTGGTCCGGAGCTATACCGGTTTCGACTTTCCCCAGGATCCCCTGGAGCAGCTCAGGTCGGCCTCCGAGGCTGTCTTCAAGTCCTGGCAGGGGAAGCGGGCGGTGGACTACCGGAACGCCGCCGACATTCCCCATGACCTGGGGACGGCGGTGAACATCCAGACCATGGTCTTCGGCAACATGGGGGAGGATTGCGCCACGGGCGTGGCCATGAGCCGGAATCCGTCCACCGGGGAGCCGGGGGTGGAAGGGGATTTCCTCATCAACGCCCAGGGGGAGGATGTGGTGGCCGGGATCCGGCCCACCCTCTCCATGGACGTCATGGCTGAGAAGATGCCTGAGGCCTATGCTGAGCTGACAGAGATCGCCGAGAAGCTGGAGCAACACTACCGGGACATGCAGGACATGGAGTTCACGGTGGAGCACGGGACCCTCTGGCTCCTCCAGACCCGGGACGGGAAGCGGACGGCCCAGGCTGAGGTCCGGATCGCCGTGGAGATGGTGGACGAAGGGCTCCTGACCCAGGAGCAGGCCCTCCTCCGGGTGGCGCCGGAGCAGGTGGACTTCTTCCTCCACCCCCAACTCGAGGAGGATGCCCGACGGTCGGCCCAGCTCATCGGACAGGGGCTGAACGTCTCCCCTGGTGCCGCCGTGGGGGTGGTGGCCCTGGACGCCGACACGGCGGAGCGTTGGGCCAAGGAGGAGGAGAAAGACGTCATCATGGTCCGGCCCGAAACCAGACCCGACGACGTGCATGGGATGCTGGCGGCCCAGGGCATCGTCACCAGTCGAGGGGGGCGGACCAGCCACGCCGCCCTGGTGGCCCGCCAGTTCGGGAAGCCGGCGGTGGTGGGGGTGGAAGGAATGGAGATCGACCTGGATGCCCGGGTGGTGCGGGTCGGGGACGTGACGGTCCGGGAAGGCGAGGCCCTCTCCATTGATGGTCTCCGGGGGGACGTGTACCTGGGCGAGCTTCCCACCGTGGTCCCGGATATCCAGGACGAGTGGCTGACCAGGCTCCTGGAATGGGCCGACGAAGCCCGCCGTCTTGAGGTCTGGGCCAACGCCGACTATCCCCAGGACGCCCAGCGCGCCCGGGAGTACGGCGCCCAGGGCATCGGCCTCTGCCGGACGGAGCACATGTTCTTCGAGGAAGACCGGCTCCCCCTCATGCGTCGGATGATCATGTCCCGGACCCGGACGGAACGGGAAGAGGCCCTGGACGCCCTCCTACCCCACCAGCAGAGCGACTTCCAGGAGCTCTTCCAGGTCATGGACGGTCTTCCTGTGGTAATCCGCCTCCTGGACCCGCCTCTCCACGAGTTCCTCCCCACCTACGAGGATCTCCTCCGGACCCTCTCGGATCTGAAGCTCCGGCTCCAGCACCTGTCCTCCCTGGGCGAGGTGGATGACACGCTGGCTCAGATCCGGGAGAAGCAGGATCTCCTGGAACGAATCGTGGCGCTGCGGGAGGAGAACCCCATGCTGGGGACCCGGGGTGTTCGCCTGGCGATCCTCTACCCTGAGCTGGTCCGGATGCAGGCTCAGGCCATCTTCCAGGCCGCGGCCCGTGCCATACGGGAGGAGGTGGACGCCCGGGTGGAGATCATGGTTCCCCTGGTTTCTCATGTGAACGAGTTCAAGGCCCAGTTCCGGGAGATCGAGGCCCAGGCCCGGGCGGTCATGGAGGAGCATGATGTGGAGATCCCCTACGAGGTAGGGACCATGATCGAAGTGCCCCGGGCGGCTCTGACGGCCCACGAGATCGCCGCCGAGGCCGAGTTCTTCTCCTTCGGGACCAATGATCTGACCCAGACCGTCTTCGGAATCTCCCGGGATGACGGCGAGGTGGGCTTCCTCATGCACTACGTGGAGCGCCGGATCCTGGAGGACAACCCCTTCTCCACCCTGGATGTCCCGGGGGTAGGGGGTCTCATGGAGATCGCAGTGGAGCGGGGACGGGAGGCCCGGCCCGAACTGAAGATCGGGATCTGTGGTGAGCACGGGGGCGATCCCCGGTCGGTGACCTTCTGTCATGGTGCAGGACTGGATTACGTGAGTTGCTCCCCCTTCCGGGTCCCGGTGACCCGACTCTCGGCGGCCCAGGCCGCCCTCCGGGAGGCCGGAGTGGAGCCGGCGGGACGGGACGAGTAGGGGGATCCTGCTTGGAGGCCGATGGACCCTGACGGCCCCCAAGCAGGACCGTCTCCTGGCTCACGGGATGAGGCGAGCTCAGAGCATGAAGATCCATTGTGGGAGGAGGTCCACTGCCAGGGCTTCCATCCACTTGTCCACCCCCGTGAGGACGGCACCCCCCAGGAACAGGAGGGATCCCCCCAGGAGCTTCCTGGCCCAGCCGCCTCCTCTCAGACCGCCTCCCCGCCACCGGCGGATCAGGGACTCGGAGGCCATTCCAGCGACCATGAGGACGCCGGCTGTGCCGATCCCATAGGCCAGCATGACGGAGAACGCCATGGGGACGCTCTGTCCCATGGAGGCCAGGGCGATGGCCGCCCCGAGGGTGGGGCCCACGCAGGGAAGCCAGACTACCCCCAGGAGCGCACCCATGGTGAACTGTCCGGCAGCGGACCGGCCCGGCTCCGCGCCGCTGGTCATTCTGCCCATCCCCAATGCAGCCACGCCTCGGGACAGGGCGTTGCTCATGGTCTCGGCCATTCGGTTGACCAGGAGGACCACGCCCGCAGCCAGGAGCAGGGCCGCCGCCACGTACCGGAAGAGTTCCGGGTCCAGTCCGGATTGGACCAGGAGGAAGGTGATCACTGTCCCTGCCACGGCGAAGGACAAGCTCATGCCTCCGGCCAGCCAGAAAGGGCCGCTCCGTCCAGAGGTGGCTGCCGAGGAAGTGACCACCGGTACCAGCGGCCAAACGCAGGGGGAGAGGACTCCGACGACCCCGGCTACCAGGGCCAGTGGAACCGCAGCCAACTCCAGGCTCATGGAGCGTCCAGAGCCTGGAGAAGCTCCTGGAAGATCACGTCCTGTCTGGTTTCAGCCACCGAGAACCAGATCTGTTCCTCGCCTCGGTACAGGATGAGGGTGGATTGACGCGGCGCCTGGAAGCGGGTGACCAGTTCTTTCTGGTCGTCGAAGTCGATGGTCAGGATGTGGAGCGGAGCGTCCTGGTGCGATTCCTGGAAGGCCGCCAGCGCCTCCTGCTGTACCGCGCACGTGGGGCACCAGTCGGCGAAGATGTCCACCAGGACCACTGCTCCCTGGGCCTGAAGCTCGGCAAATCGAGCCTCGGTGAAGTCCTCCTTCTCCTGTGCCTGACCCAGGGACGGGCCCAACGCCAGAGCCAGGACGGCTACCAGGGTGAGGGGGAGAAGTTGGCGGAGAGAATGTGTGGTCATCGTTGGTTGTACCTGAAGGGAGACATTTCCCGGTCTGGTTCCTCGGGAGGTCCAGCCGGGGCTTCGTCCACCCCAACGCGCCGTGGCTCGGTTCGGTTCCCCGCCCCCCTTCATCCCCCAGGCACTGCGTAACCGGGCCCCTCTACCTCCAGGCCTCCGGAACCCCGACCAGCCGCTTCGCCTTTGGAGGACAGAGATTGGCGCCCAGAGGAGGATGAGACGGGGTGCCAGGGTAGGCGCTCAGAAGGGGAGCGTCCTCGTCTTCCATCAGGGGTGAGCCATGAAGAGCCGAGCACGTTTCTGGGCCGGTATGGTCGCGCTGACCGTCCTGCCGGGCCTGCATCCCGTCCTCCTTCCAGTGGTCGGGGTGGCATCCCACCTCCTGTGGTGGGCCCACGTCCTTCCCCTGGCCCTCCTGACCCACCGGATGGGACAACGGGCTCTGGGACCAGGGATTCTCGGGAGCGTTGCCCTCCTGGTGTTGGGGGAGCGGCTTTTCGGTGCCGGCTATTGGATCCCGGCCGATTGGGCCACCGTTCTTTCTCTGGCCGTGGCCCTGGCCTTCACCGAGATCCTGGTGGGAGGCTTCGCCCTCTACGCCCGCCGGGTCTCTCGTAAGTACCAGGTCCTGTTCGAGCGGGCGGAGACGGGCGTGATCCGAACCACTCCCGGCGGTCGCGTCATGGAGGCGAACCCTGCAGCCACCCGCATACTCCAACTGGAGCCGGGAAGCCTGGAGGAACGCTCCCTGGAGGAGGTGTCTCAGTTGGCCCCGCTCCCTCCCCTGGCGGAGGTGGTTGCACAGGGAGGATGGACCGGGACCGTGGAGGTTCAGACTACGCGGGGCCCACGGACCAGGCACCTGGCGGTGGCGGCGTTGCGCCAGGACGAGCCGGGCGGATACCAGGTCCTCCTCATGGATCGGACCCTGGATGCGGCTGCCGACCGGGAGCGGGAGCGCCAGGGGAAGTTGGCCACGCTTGGTGAAGCCCTGGCCGGGGTTGCCCATGAACTGAAGAACCCCCTGGCGGTCATCCTGGCCGAAGGGGAGTTGGCCCACTCCACTCCTGATCTGGATCCAAAGGAGCTTCTGGACTCGATTACCGAGATGAGTCGTCAGGGTCGGCGGATTCAAGAGCTGGTCGATGAGCTCCTGGGGTTCTCCCGCCCTGCGTCCGGGGAGGGGCCGGTGGACCTGGCATGTCTCCTCCGGCGGCTCCTCCGGATGGAAACCATGATCCGGGGTGGAAGCGTCACCTGGCAGGACCGGATACGGTACGAGGGGCGAGTTTCCCTGCCTCAGACTCGGGTGGAGCAGATCGTCATCAATCTCATGGCCAATGCGGCCGAGGCCATGGATCCCGAAGGGGGGACGGCCGAGCTTCGGTGCTGGGCGGAGAAGGATTCCATCCTGATCGAGGTGGCTGACACCGGTCCGGGAATCCCCGATTCCCTTGTGGACGAGGTCTTCACTCCCTTCATGACGACCAAGGTCGGAGAAGGGGGGACGGGGTTGGGTCTGGCCATTTCCAGGCGACTGGCCATGGCCATGGGTGGTGAGTTGACCGCCCGAAACCGAGCGTCGGGGGGTGCAGCCTTCCGTCTCGTCCTGCCGCTCGTTCGTCCCAAGGATCCTGCAGAGCTCACGCCGGCGGCCTGACCCGGAACTCTCCAGCGCAGCCGGCCGGTCGGACGGGGCAGAGGTCAGGCCCCGGCGGCTTCCTGTCCCGCTGATGCCGGCGGCGTAGGCGGATCCACCGGCCCCTCCCGACGGACCACCCCCCGGAGAAGGCGTCCCAGGATGTCGGGCCCGGTGACGATGCGCTGTTCGTCCCCCCAGAGCAGGAGGATGTCCTCTTCCAGGACATCGTCCTCGGCGTGGGCAGGTTTCACCCTCAGGCGGGGCACCAGTTGGCCCAGGGGGGTGGCCGAATCGGTGGCGATGATGGGCCGATGACAGTGGCTGTAGGGCTTGAAGTCTTCGTTGTCGAAGAGGGCGCCCCGGAGGAAGGCGTTGGCGTCCAGGACCATCCGCGCGTCCCCTGACTCGTCCACGAGGACCACCCAGTCCTGGTGAGCGTCGTGGATCTGTCGAAGGAGGGGATGAGAGGGGTCGGGCGTGATGGTGGGGAAGACAGGACGGGGTCCATCGAAGGGGAGAGGGATGACTCCCAGGGGATCCACCGGCTCCCCTTCCTCGGACATGGGGAGGTCGTCCAGCTCCAGGAAGTTGAGGGCGCCCATCCCCTCCATCCGACCGATCTCCGTATGGGCCCCATGGACGTGCATCTCGAGAAGGGTTCGCAGGTCCCGCTCCTCGAAGTAGATGATGGCTTCGGGCCCCAGCCAGCGATCCAGGACCAGGGCAGTGGGCTTGGCCACCGGAAACAGGAGCGCTTGGTAGATCCGGATGATGGGCGACATGGCCGAGGCGATCCGCAGGGCGTGCCTGGAGAAGTAGGCCTGTGGCACGATCTCACCCACAATGGTGATGACCACGGTGGAGAAGAGGAAGGCCATGACACCGGCCATGACCGAGCCGGAGAGGAGGGCCAGGAGGACGTTCACCGCCACATTCCCCCAGAGGATGGTGACCAGAAGGAGGTTGGCGTCCTTCCTGAGGTGAAGGAGTCGCTGGGCGTCGTTGTTTCCCTGGGAGCTCTCCATCTCCAGCCGGAGGCGACTGACCCGGAAGCAGGCCAGGTTCAGCCCCGACAAGGTGGCGGATTGGGAGAGACAGAGGGCGATACCGATCCAGGTGAGCCCGGTCATGGCGAATGGATTGGAGGGGATGGGTTCAAGAAGGTGGATCCGAGGACGTGGGATTCAAAAAGGTGAATCCCGGCGGGTAGGTCCAGGACACCCCGATCAGGGAGCACTGGGTCGTCGACCCGCTGCCGGGCCCATGTCCGGGTAGGGCGTCCGGCTCATCCAGATGATCCAGAGTCCCAGGGCCAGGAGGGCAAATCCGGCCACGCCCATGACCGGTCCTTCGCCCAGCGATTCCACACCGCGGGATCCCAGGTAGACGGCGATCCCGTTGTTCAGGATATGCCAGAGGATGGCCGGGAAGATGGAACCGGACATGAGGGTCACGGCCGTCAGAATTACGCCCAGGAAGGCGGTGGACGGGATCCTGAAGATCTGGAAGTGGAAGACCCCGAAGATGAGTCCCACCACCAGGGCCAGGCCCACGGGTCCGAAGCGTCGCCGGAGTCCGTGGAGAAGGACGCCCCGGAAGGTGAGCTCTTCCACGATGCCCGGAACCACGGCGACGACGATCAGGAGTTGCCAGATCGGGATCGCCTCAGGCATGAGGGCCTGGCCGAAGTTCTCCAGGAGCTCCACCGGGATGGGGATGACCCGATCCATGAGCTGGAAGACGGTCTGAGCGGTAAGGAGGCCCCCGGGAACCCCGATCAGGACCCCCAGCCAGACCCAGGGTCGGGGCTTTCGCAGGGCCAGGGCCTTCACTGGATCCAGCCGGAAGCGGCGGATGAGGATGAAGGGGAAGACCCCGAAGATGAGCCCCACACTCACCAGGGCGGCAAGCCGGAGGTCGTCGAAGGGCAAGTTCAGGTCGATCATGACCTTTACGGCCCAGAAGACCAGGAACCAGATGAGGACCCGCTTCCGGAAGAGAGCCGGCCCGCCCAGGAACTCGGCCTGGGAGGTGTCCCCTGTGATCACGTCCTCGTCGTGGAGGGCCCGGATGGAGCGGGCCGTCACCCAGACGGCGGCTCCTGCCGTCACCACCCATGCGCCAGCGAGGGCCAGGAGGTTCAGGTCGCCCAGGAGGAGGTCCCGAGCAGCCACGCTCAGGTTGGCCAGGGGGACCAGGATGATGGCCGATTGGAGGGAGATGTCCGGGAGGATGGGGGCCAGGGCCGGGAGGGCCAGCCCCAGGAGGACCGGGGTCAGGTAGAGTTGGGCCTCCTTGTAGCTGTTGGCGTAGGCCGAGGTCAGGAGGAGGATGCCGGCGGTGAGGGCCACCACCGGGAGGAAGATCAGCAGGAGTCCGGCCGCCATCTCCCAGCTCACCTGGATGGCAAACCCCGGCGGCGGCTCGATGATCTCCAGCCCCAGGAAGATCCAGAGATTCAGGACCTGGATGACGGCAATGGTCAAGGCGATGGCCATGACGGCCAGGAGCTTTCCTGTGACGATCTCCTTACGGGTAGCCGCCGAGGTCAGGAGGGTGTTCAGCGTGCCTCGCTCCTTCTCTCCNGCCAGGGTGTCGGTGGCCACCGCCGATCCGCCCAGGACCATGAGTCCCAGGAGGATGAGGGTGATGAAGCGCCCCAGGTGGGCGCCCTGGACCTCCTGGTCCGTGGCCACGTCCACGCCCTCCACCTGAGCCACAGTCCGGGGATGGACCGGGAAACCGGCGTCCACGATGAGGGCATCCCGGCGCTCCTGACGGGTCTCCATGAGGTGTCGGCGGGCCGTCTCCGCTCCCTCCCGGGACGCAGTCCTGTTGGAGTGGAAGTGGATCCGTATGACCGGAGCACCGGCCAGTTCGTCGGGGACGGAGGCCTCAGCGGTGTCCCCATCCATGAGGGCCTCCCACTCCGCCGGCTCCAGCCCTTCCACCACCAGGTCCACCGAGTCGGCATCCAGCGCTCGCATGGGGTTCTCCACCTGGACCTGCCGAAACCGGCTATCGGCCTCCGAATTCTGCAGGAGTCCGGCCAGGAGGGTGTCGGCCAGGGAGGCACGGGTGCCCGTGACCGCAATGCGGTAGCTTCGGGCTTCCTCCCGTTCCGCCTCCCGTTCCGTCACCAGGTTGCCGGCCACGAGGAGGCCCGGAAGGAGGAGCACCGGGAGAACCACTGAGATGAAGACGGTCCGTGGATCCCGGAGGAGGGAACGGATCTCCAGGCCGAAGATGGCCCGTACCGGTGGGGTCAACCTCACCGGTCCCTCCCCTCACCCGAACGATCCGACCGCCATCCGGCTCCTGGTCCACTTCCGCCTGCGGCCGGCGTACCTTCCTCTGGGTTCTCCGCCCGGATGTTCTGGCGGGCTGCTTCCTCCGGGCTCTCCACCCGGGCGAACCGGACGAAGATATCCTCCAGGTAGTGGAGTCCCGTGGTTTCCCTGAGCTCCTCCAGGGTGCCGGTGGCCAGGATCTGGCCGTGGTGGATAATGGCGATCCGGTCGCAGAGCTGCTCCGCCTCGCTCATGATATGTGTGGAGAAGAGGATGGCTTTCCCGTCGTCCCGGAGCCGGGCGATGATCTGCCGGAGTTCGATGGCGTTCAGGACATCCAGCGTGACCGTGGGCTCGTCGAAGATGAGCACCGGGGGATCGTGGGCCACGGTCCGGGCAATGGAGACCTTCTGCTTCATCCCGCTGGAGAGTTTCTCCACACGGGTATCGGCGAAGTCGTGGAGCTTGAAGGCGTCGATGAGCTCCTCAACACGTGTTTCCACCTTCCGGGTGGGGTAGCCGTTGACCCGAGCGAAGAAGCGGAGGGTCTCTCGGGGGGTGATCTTGGGGTAGAGGGCCGTGGAGGCCGAGTAGAATCCCAGGCTGCGCCGAACCTCCTCCGGCTCTTCTCGGACTTCGTGACCCATGACCCAGGCCTTCCCGGCCGACGGTTGCAGGACGGTGGAGAGCATCCGGAGCGTGGTGGTCTTGCCGGCACCGTTGGCTCCCAGCAGTCCCACGATCTCCCCTCGCCCACAGGTCAAATCCACGTCCCGGACTGCGTGCACCTCGCCCCGGTTCTCATCGTAGAAGGTCTTTGAAAGCCCTTGTATCCGTACCGGATTGTCGTTCACGCCCGACTCCTGGAGGAGGTGAGGTTTCGCTTGATGAAGCGCCAGAGGCCTCCCTGGCTCGATCCCAGGAGGACCTCTTCCCGGCTCATGACCCACTGGGCGAAGCTCACGGCCAGGGCCACGCTAACCGCCATGGAGAGGAGGGTCACCACCCCAGTGAGGAGGGCCACACTTCCCATGAGGGCGTCCCGGATCAAGAGGGCCACGTTCACCACCGGGAGGGCGGCCAGAGCTGGGGTGAACTCGATGTCCGGGGACTGGACGAAGACGGCGGGGAGGATGACCACCAGGTAGAAGGGGGTGATCATGGACTGCCCCTCCTTGAAGTTCCGGGCAAAGATGGCGAAGACCAGCATTCCCGCCGCCACGAAGAGGCCCAGGAATGCCGTCCCGATGGCGATGATGGGAATGGCTTCCAATGGGATTCCTCCGGCCACCAGCCCCTCCACGTCATCACCGGCTACAGGGGTGAGGATCCAGCGGAGGGAGAGGGCCAGGGCCCCCAGGTTCAGGAGCCCACCCAGGGCTCCGAAGGTGGCCACGTAGAGATACTTGGCCGCCGCTATATTCCCCCGGGGCACGGCCGTTGTCATGAGGGTCTCCCAGGTGGAGCGCTCCCGTTCTCCGGCCGTGGCGTCGATGGCCGGATAGAAGGCGGCCAGGGCTACGGTGATGAGCGTGAGGAAGGGAACCAGGAGGGCAAGGAGGAAGCGGGTGCTCTCGTCGGGGGTGGCCACGTCGGAGCGGTTCACGGCAAAATCGGCCCAGGCCAGGCGGGCGATGCCCAGATCGCTCCGGACGTCGGCCAGCAAGCGGGTCCGATAGCTGTCCACGACATCTTCCACCCGGCTTCGGGCGGCGGCGCTCCGATCCCGGGCCTGACTATAGATGACAGATGCCTGGAAGTTCTGGGCGAAGGCGGCCCCCTCCCCTTGAGCCGGCTCCAACAGGAGGGCCGCGTCCAGCCGGCCCCGGGCCACCTCCCGGCGGAGTTCCTCCTCACTTCCCTCCCAGATCCTGACCTCCATCCGATCCCGGGCCTGGAGGGAATCCAGGAGGGGGGCATGGGCGGAGGGAAGCCCGATGACGGCCACCTCGGAGGTGATCCGGTCTGCCTGGCCCTGGATGAAGGAGAAGCCGGCCATGACCGCCCAGAGCATGGCTGGGTACATGACCACCGGTACGATGATGCTGGTGGCCACGATGCTCTTTTCCCGAAGAGCCGACCGCACCTCGTGCATGTAGAGAGTTCCGATCTGTCGAAGGTCCATGGGCCTCCCTGGCCACTTCCTGCGCGTTGGCTTATGTGCTGCTCCGGGTCGCTCGCCTCACGACCGGCGTTCTCCCCATATCCTTCCAGGGGTTGGTCGTTCCCTGAGCCCGGGGCGGTGGCGGCTCCGGTGATGCCGCCTCCTGTGATGATCCCCCTCCGTAGATCCGTCCCTGGTGATGCCGCCACCGGTGTTGCCGAAGGGGGCGCCATTCCAGGTGGAAGGTTGGGGGATTCGGGGGGGCTGGGGCCAGGGGAGAGGCTGAAAGGAGGAAGGCCCGGCGCCGGGCCTCGATTCAATCTCTGCCTTGACCAACAGGTCGAGAAGGGGGATAGTTGTGGGTAGCAACCATATCCACTTCTGACTCCTTCGTCATGGCCATCGAACCTGAATCTCGCAGCCAGGGATCCGATCTGAGCGCTGATCCGGACACTCCTGTTGGCGCTGACCTGCCCGCCGGTGAGACCGCTGGCTCGGACGCCGATCTTTATCAACACGCCCGTGCTCTCCACCAGGCGCTCTCCCGCCTCCGACAGGTCTACGAGTTCCGGGACCGGGAGCGGATCTGCTGTTACGACGTCTCCGTGACCCAGTGCAGAGCCCTGGAGGTGGTCATGGACCATGAGCCTCTCTCGATGGGCGGCCTGGCTCAGCGGCTCCTCCTGGACAAGAGCACGGTCAGCCGTGTGGTGGGGGCACTGGAGCGGAAGGGCTACCTGGAGCGGGAGGCCCACCCCCAGGATGCCCGATCCTACCAGCTCTCGGCGACACCGTCAGGCAAGGAGCTCAGGGCCTGCATCGATGCCGATCTGCTGGCCGGGGAGCGGGCGATTCTGGAGGACCTCTCTTTTCGGGAGCGGCGGGCCGTCATCGACGCTGTCCTTCGCCTGTCCGGTCGGGCCGAGAGCATTCATCAATCCGACCAGCGGTCTGGCCATCGCTCCCACCATCACTCTGACCAACCCACAGGAACATGCGCGCCTCCTTCGAGCAACTGACGAATCCTTCCTCCCCAGACCTTCCGCCCGTGGTGATCGGTGCCGGTCCCATGGGACTGGCGGCTGCCGCCCATCTGGTGGCCCAGGGGCATGAGCCCATCCTCCTTGAAGCCGGCCATGAAGTGGGGGCGGGAGTCCGATCCTGGGGGCATGTCCGAATGTTCTCCCCCTGGAAGCACCTGGTGGATCCGGTGGCCCGGGCGGCCCTGGAGGTCCAGGGATGGGAGGCTCCGGAGCCCGAGGCTCTCCCCACAGGGGATGAGCTGGTGGACCGGTATCTGAAACCCCTGGCAGCGTTGTCCGGGATCCGCCAGGGTCTCCGTTTGGGGCAAAGGGTGGTGGGGGTGAGTCGGGAGGGGCGGGATCGAGCCCGGAATGACAGCCGGGACCGGAGTCCCTTCCTTCTGCAGGTAAAGGAAGAAGGAGGCCGGCTGAGCCGGCTCCAGGCTCAAGTCGTATTGGACTGTTCGGGCAACTTCCACAACCCCAATCCGTTGGGATCTTCGGGTCTCCCTGCGCTGGGGGAGGCAGCCCTGGCCCACCGGATCACCTACGGGATCCCTTCCCGCCGGCAGATGGAACGGGAGGGATGGATGGGAGAGCGAATCCTGGTGGTTGGGAGTGGTCACTCGGCAATGAATGCTCTCCTGGAGATCCAGGCCATGGACCCAGGTGCCCGGGAGACCCGGGCTCTCTGGCTCCTGCGAGGGTCCGGACCGGCTGAGGCGGGTTCGGGGGACGCGCCCGACGCCCTTTCCCACCGGGATGCCCTGGAGCGCCGGGTCCAGGGGCTGGTGGCGAGCGGGGGTGTCGAGTTGGTTACCCGCTTCTCCGTGGAGCGGCTCCGTGAGCAGGACGGGGGAGTGGTGCTCTGGGACGGGGCCCGAAGAGTCGGCCCCGTGGACCGGATCGTCGCGGCCACCGGTGCTCGGCCCGATTTCTCCATCCTCAGGGAGCTTAGACTGGATCTGGATCCCCGCCTGGAGTGTCCTCGGGCCCTGGCTCCCCTCATCGACCCGGACATCCATACCTGCGAGACGGCACGGGCCCACGGGTACGCCGAGTTGGCCCACCCCGAACCTGGATTCTTCCTCATGGGGATGAAGAGCTATGGCCGGGCGCCGGGCTTTCTCCTGGCCACCGGATACGAGCAGATTCGGTCGGTGGCTCTGGCCCTCAGTGGGGATCTGGAGGGAGCTCGGACCAAGGAAATTTCGGCTGCGATTCAGGGGGCATGCTCGGGTGGATCTGCCGGAGCGGGCCACTCCGTCACCTCCGTCCCGGTCCCCATGGGACATTCCGAGTCGGCCGGGCCGTCGGGATCCTGCTGTTCCTGAACGCCTGACGGCATGGAAGTGGCTACATCAGACCACCCTGGACCTGAACGGCGGTCCAGGATGTTGGCGGCCCCCTGGCGCTCCGAGACCGGACCGGTTCCGGGCCTGGCCGGGGAGGGAAAAGGAACTCTCTGGATTCGGGAGGATCGATCATGTCAGTGGGACGGATGTGCAGTCGTGTCGTAGCCACTGCAGGAGCGGAAGAGACGGTGGCCGAGGGAGCGGGCCGCATGGCGGAGTTCGGGGTGGGTTCGCTGGTCGTCATCGAGGATGATCGGACGCCGGTCGGGATTCTCACCGACCGGGATGTGGCACTCCGGATCGTGGGTGCCGGGAAGGATCCGACCGACACCCTCCTCTCTCAGGTCATGTCCAGCCCCGTCCGGACGGTGCACGAGTCCACACCCTTGGAGGAGGCTCTGGAGAGTATGGAGAAGCTGGGCGTGCGTCGCCTGGTGGTGACGGGCGACGGAGGAGGCCTGGTGGGGATCTTCGCTCTGGATGACGCCCTGGAGGTGGTGGCGCGACAGGTCAGGAGCGTGGCCCGAGTTCTGGAAAAACAGGGCCGGACCGCCATGGAAGGACGCTGAGGAAGGGAAGCGATAACCGGGAGGCCTGGGGCTTTGAGGCCTGGGCTGAAGCATACATCTGAAAGACGAGGTTTCAATGATCCGGGTCAGCGATCTGATGCAGACCGACGTGGCCACCATCTCGCCCAGGGCGACGGTAGCCGAACTGGTGGAATTCTTCGACCGTCTGGGAATCACCGGTGCGCCGGTCGTGGATGACCAGGAGCGTCTGGTGGGCGTAGTCTCGGTCCGGGATGTGGTCCAGCTCGCCCGGGAGATGGGAGAAGCTCCCGAGGCCATGCGTTGGGGATTGGCTCGAGCCGAGGTTTCCACAGAGAGCCCTTTCATGGACTCCCCGCTGGAAGGAGAATTCTTCGCCTACTACGTCACACCCAGTGGCGGTTTCGTGGACGTGAGTTCCCAGATCCAGGAGTTTCCCCAGAAGGTCTTCGAGGGTTACGACGTGGAAACCATCATGACACCGGCTCCGGTCACCCTTTCCCCCGATGCGTCGGTGCAGAAGCTGGCCCGGACCCTCAGGGACCGGAAGATCCACCGGGTGCTGGTGGTCCGAGATCACCAGCTCGTCGGGATCGTAACCACCACCGATATCCTGGATTACGTGGCCGAGGACTGAACCTGAAGGAGGAGGATGGAACCGGGACCGGGTGCCTCGTCTTCGTCCGGAAAGAGATGGGATGGGAGGGGCATGGGTCGGTCAGCGGTCCAGCTCCGGAAGTTGGCCTCGGGCCGCGATCTTGTGGACGTATTTCGCGACCTGCAGTCGGGAGTCGACGGTCAGCTTGTCCATGATGTTGCGAAGATGGCTCTTGACCGTGTGGATGGAGATGTGAAGCTCCTTGGCAATCGCCTTGTTGCTCATCCCTTCCGCGATGCGGTTGGCCACCTCCCGTTCCCGGGGAGTCAAGCACACCGGGTCCCGGCCCTGGGTCCCGCCGTCTGTAGCCGTCTCCCCGGCGATCTCGGAGAAGAGCGTAGCAGTCATCTGGTCGGGGAGTACCTTCAAGCCCGCCTCCACCGCGCGTATCGTGCCCAGGACGTCTTCCAGGCTGGCATCCTTCATGATGAAGCCAGACACTCCTGCCGTGACGAAGTCCGAGAGCTCCTCATAGGCAGGGAGGAGGTCCATCACGATGACCCTGGCGTCGGGGAAGTCCTCCAGGACCTGCGTGGCGAGTCGCAGGCTGTCTCCGTTCTGGAGGCCCAGATTGAGTAGGACCACATCCGGGTCCACATCCTGCAGGATCGCTCGGTGTCCTTCGGGGCCCTCACCGATGACCCGAATGTCTGGAGAACGGTTGAGGAACGTGGTAAGGGCCTCCCGCACGAGGCGATTGTCCCCGATGAGCGCGACGGTGATCCGGTTCCGGGCCGTCAGCAGCTTGGTTTCGAGGACCCGAGCGGGGCTGGGGGCTCTACGAAGGGCGGCCCTGTCGCCGGCCCTGCGGTCCGATGAGGTCGGTCGTCCGTAGGCGAGACGGTACATGGGGCGGAGATCGTCCATGGGATTCTCTCGGGTGCTGGTTCCTTGCCTCGCCGGCACTGTCAGAATGTCGCAAGATAGATGCCAGGGTAGCCGCGGTGGGTGGGTGAGGTGATCCCCATTCTGTGGATTTGTTATACGGATTATATAGTAGTCCGCTTCTGGTAAGGGAAAACCTTCCCTTTGATCCCCCCGAGCTCCTGCTGCGGACGGGCGACGCCTTCCGTTTTTGGTGCAGGTACGCAGGGACTTGGTGTGCCCACGATGGGGCGCATTCGGTGTAATTCTTTCCCCCCAGGACCCGAAGGCTCCCTGAACGGGCTGCCACGGGAAGGGGATCCTTGGCCCGGCTCTGGTACCCGACCGATCCACAGGCGGCGTCAAGCTCCTCATCTTTGCCTTACACCACCCGTTCCCAACTCGTGGGCTGACCTTACGGCTGAAAACAAGTGGAGAGCGTCACCTGGGTCTGGTTCCAACCTCCTTCATGGTACCGTCGGAGAAAGCACGGATGTGTATGGTCCCGGATTGGGTCGTCACCNTCACGGNCGCTCCTGCCCNGACGTAGCGATCCAAGGCTTCGGGGTGGGGGTGGCCGTANTGGTTGTCCCGTCCNGCGCTGATCACAACCAGCTCCGGTTGGAGACGTTGCAGCGCCTCCAGGATGTCCCCGTTTCGGGATCCGTGGTGGGAAGCCTTGTGGAGGTGGACCGGTGCCAGGGCTTCCGGGAACGTCTCGAGCCAATGGAGCCAGAGATACTCCTCCGCATCGCCGGCNAAGGAAGCTCGGAAGTCGCCATATTCCACCATGACTCCCACTGAGTTGTCGTTGTGGCCCAGGGTCTCTTCGCCTGGGGGGGGGAGGATCTCCATCCGCCCTTCTCCCACCTGGATCGTTCGTCGCTCCGGCTCCAGAAGGGGGATCTTCAGCTCCCGCAGGGTCTCCAGCATCCGTCGGTAGGTGAGGGTCGTGTGGGGGACCCCGTTGTCCATGAAGTAGCGGGCGGGAAATTGTCGGAGGACCGCCTCCATCCCTCCGATGTGGTCGGCGTGGTTGTGGGAGGCGATAACCAGCTCCAGGGTGTCCACCCCCAGCTCAGTCAGGAGCTCTGCCACCCCGGCGCCTCGCCCTGCATCGATGAGCACATCCCTGCCCGGAGGGAAGCGCAGGAGTGCGGCATCGCCCTGTCCCACGTCCAGGATGTGGATCTGGAGGTGTGGACCCAGGGCCTTGGCCTGAGCTCGCGTGTCCTCACGGGGTTGGTCACCTGGGGTCGGGGCGGCCCAGCAGGCGGTGAGGACCGCCAGGAGGACGCTGGCAAGGAGCCCCATGGGGAGTCCACCCCGGAGGAGGGTGGTGTGCCGTCCAGAGCCAGCGGCCACGGCGGGGCGGATCCCCCAGCCCATGACTTCCCGCTCCTTCAATCCAGCCTCAGAGGGAGAGGGGGCCCGATGGACCCCGGGGGAGGGAGTCCCGGAGCTTCCGGGCTTCATCCTGAAGGCGCTCCGTCTCCTCCTGGTCCAGGATGTAGCGAGGGCCTTCCCGATGGTGGGGGCCGTCCCGGTCTGGAGGGCCTTCCTGATGGTGGGGGCCACTGTGGAACGGCCCAGGCTCCTCCCTCAGCGCCGCCCCCTCCCGGATCCCTGCCGGGAGATAGGAGAGGGGAACCTGCCGCTCTCCTCCGTCATTGGACAGGAGGATGGCTATGGCTCCGTCCTCGATCCGATCCAGGATCCAGAGGGGGGCGGGCATTGGCCAGGCGTGAAAGTCAGGGAGAGTCGGCCGGTGCGTCCGCTGGTTCCACGGTGAAGTGGAAGTGCATCCCGGCGCTCAGGTGTTCGGCAATGTGACAATGGATCATCCAATCCCCCGGATTGGA
>SL_3KL_010_SEDDRAFT_10000203_pt1 | contig 43878 bp, 38 predicted proteins | sample SodLakKL_010_SED_2_FD_10381 | JGI IMG/M metagenome (IMG submission 10381) | reverse complement strand
CTTGGCACGCGCAACATGAGCGGCGACATGACAATCACATGGGAGGGACTCGCTGACCTGCCCACCGAATGGCAGTTCACACTCGTTGATAACGAAACGGGTGCTTCAGTGGACATGCGGAGCGCAGCTTCCTATGAGTTCCGGATCGAGGGCGCCATTGAAAAGCGGCAACTCGAAGCCGATGTCACCATACCCGAGATCGCTCCGATGACCGCCGGCGACGAATTGCAGCCGCGCTTTACCGTGATCATCAGCTCGGAACCGGTGTCCACAGAAACACCGTCCGATCTGCCGGATCAACTGGAACTGGCTCAGAACTACCCGAACCCGTTCAACCCGACCACGCTCATCTCCTACGCGCTGCCCGAGCAGACCCATGTGAGACTGACCGTTTATGACATGCTCGGTCGTACCGTAAGTGTTCTTGTGGATGATGTGCAGGCGCCTGGTAGCTACCGGGTGAACTGGGATGCTACCGGAGTGACCAGCGGGGTCTACATCTACCGTCTGACCGCCGAAGGCCAGACCCTCACCCGGAGCATGACACTCGTCAAATAGTGTTCACAGAATTTTCTCACAACCTAATTCCTGAAATTATGTCAAAAGAAATCAATCCCAGAAAACCCTGGATAAAACCGGAGCTGACCGAGGAGTCGGTCAAGGAAACCATGCAAGTAGGGCTTCCGCCAACTCCGCCCCAATCCACAAGCTAACTGCAGATCACGCAAAAGAAGGCCGGCACCACGTCGGCCTTCTTTGTTTTACGACTTGTGAATTACGACTTGTGGATTACCGGTCCTGCCTGTCACTATAATTTCAATCGCCCGGCGACCGCATCCAACCCCGCAAACGGTAATCCTGCATCCGGCATCCGGAAGACTTGAAACACGTAGCTTCTCCGTCGTACCTTGCGTGCTGAACACGCATCCCGCAGCACTGCGCGTCAGCCTCCGGCGACACCTGACATCCAGGCCAGCCGCGCGGTGACCGTCCGGCTGCGTCCCCCGACACCCGAACATCGAACCGCGGCAATTCGCATCGGCACTCGCGAATCCAGCGACATACGTGACCATCCTCACCGACATACGAAACTTTTTCCGCATCTTCCGCAAACACCTGGGAAGACGGATGTACTTCGTGTTTGTGCTCACGGCGCTGGCCGTATCCACCGAGGCGTTCGGCATTGCACTTCTGCTGCCCCTGCTGCACATGATCGAGACGGCCGGGCTGCCGCAGGGCCCCGGGGTGGATGCGGCTGCAGATGGCGCGGCGGGTGACGCCGGAAATGCCGGGATGAATAGTGGAAGTGCCGGGGTGGATGCGGCTGCAGGCGGCGCAGCGGGTGCCGGCTCAGCTGCCGCAGATGCCGCCGGTACGGAATCTGTCGGTGCGGAAACCGCCGAAGCTGCCACCAACGCATCCGGATTGACCGAGATCCTCCAGCAGCTGCTCAATTTCCTGGGCATCGGCGACTCGGTGCCGGGCATCCTGGCGTTCATCGCGCTGGTGTTCGTGGCCAAGGCCGGGATCCGCTTCGCCGAAGGCAGCTACCTGGGCCTGCTGTCGTCCTCGCTGCTGCGCGAAATGAAGCGCAGACTTTTCGGGCTCTACAGCAGCATGACCTTCGACTACTACTCGGAGCACAACACCGGCCATTTCATCAACATCATCTCCCAGCAGGTCAGCCGGCTGATCGGCGCCTTCTTCGCCTACAAGCAGTTCCTCTCACACACCATCGTCACGGTGCTCTACCTCGGGTTCGCTTTTGTGATCGCCTGGCGCTTTGCGCTGCTGGCCACCGTGGCGGGCGGAATCATCCTGCTGCTCTACAACCGGCTGAATACCTACCTGAAGGGACTATCGCGACGCACATCCACCGAAAACACCGAACTGCACAGCCGCCTGGTGCAGACGCTGCAGGCCTATCCGTACATCGCCGCCACCGCCCGGTTCGACAGGTTCAGCGACCGCGTGATGGCCAGCGTCCACCGCCTCACCTCATACTACCTGCGACAGCAGATCGCCGGGGCCTTCACCGGCGCCATCCGCGAGCCGGTCACCGTGATCCTGATCCTGGGCATCGTCATCTTCCAGATCACACTGTTCGAGGCGCGCATCGCCCCGATCCTGGTGTCGCTGCTGCTGATCTACCGCGCGGTGGGACACATTTTCTCGGTCCAGAGCACCTGGCAGCGCACGATGAACCTGATCGGCGGGGTGGAGATGGTGGAGGACGAGATGCGCGAGGTGGCGGCCCGGCAGGAGACCGGCGGATCCACGGTCCTGGACGGCTTCCGCGGACAAATTGTGCTCTCCGATGTCACATTCCGGTACTCCGGACGCGACAAACCGGCGCTGGACGGCGTCAGCCTGACGATCGACGCCAACAGCACGGTGGCGCTGTTCGGGCCGTCCGGCGCGGGCAAATCCACCCTCATCAACCTGATCACGCTGCTCCACACGCCGCAGCAGGGCACGGTGCACATCGACGGCGTGCCGCACGCGGAAATCGACCGGCGGTCGTGGCGGCGCCAGATCGGCTACGTGCCGCAGCAGCCGGTGATGTTCGACGACACGGTGGCCAACAACATCTCGCTTTGGGCCGGGGAGGATGCGGGTCCGGGTGGACGCGGCCGAGACCGAGACTCCGGAGGAAAACGGTCCGTGGCCGGGCAGCAACGTCCCGGTGATGGAAGCAGTAGCGGGGTGGATGCGGTCCCGGGCGGACGCAGCGAGCGGAGTGGTTCCGGCAGCCCTGGTGGACGTGACCGCTCACATGCCACCGGCGACCCAGCCCTCCGTCAGCGCATCGAAGATGCCGCCGAACGCGCCGGCGCCCTCGACTTCATCCGCGAACTGCCCGACGGATTCGATACCAAAGTCGGCGACCGCGGCATCCGGCTCTCGGGCGGACAGCTTCAGCGGATCATGATCGCCCGCGAGCTGTTCAAGGATCCGGTGCTGCTCATCCTGGACGAGGCCACAAGCGCCCTCGATTCGATCTCCGAACTGGCGATCCGCCGCAGCATGGAGCGCCTTCAGGGCACGGTCACCATGGTGCTCATCGCCCATCGCCTGTCCACGATCCGCCACGCGGACACCATTTTCCTGCTGGATGAGGGACGGCTGGTCGGCAGCGGCTCTTTCGACGAACTGGCGGACAATCCCGCGTTCCGGCGCATCGCCGGCGAGCAGGTATGAGCGGCGAAGCGAAACCCATCCACCCGGATTGCCTCGGGCATCCGTCAGCGGATCCCCACCCGGGTTGCGTCAGGCATCCGTCAGCGGATCTCCACCTGAATTGCGTCGGGCATCCGTCAGCGGATCTCCACCCGGATTGCGTCGGGCATCCGTCAGCGGATCTCCACCAGGTCGCGCTTGCGCATTTTCCCGACAAACTCGATCACCTCGCGACGGCACTGCTCCGGGTCCACAACGAACTCGTCCGTCAGTTTTTCGCACAGTTCGCCGATGGTGATTTCCTGCTCAAGATGGTTCCAGATGGCCGTGGCCACCTCGTTGAAGCCGTAATATTTGCCCGATTCGGCATCGAACATCACCAGTTCGTTGGCAATGGGCGAGGCCAGCGCCCGCTTCGAGCGGATGACGCGCGTCGAATTGTCCATGGATTTCAGAGTCGGTTTTCTGGATATTTTTTCCGGAACGGAATATAAGATATTTTGCACGAGATGACACAAAAACCCATGAACCGGATTTTTTCGGACTGCCTGCACCTCGACCCGGATCGATTTCCGCTGGACGAGCTGCGCGCGCTGGATGACGCGCAGTGGGAGCGGCTTATCGACATGGTAGCGGGGCACCGGGTTACGGTCATTTTTCACAACCGGCTTGGCCGGGCGCTTGCCCGTGAACAGAAGGCGAAATCACGCGAACAGAAGACGAAATCCCGCGAACAGAAAGCAAAATTCCGCGAACAGAAGGCGAAACGATCCCGGGAACAGCACGCACCGACAGCAGAAGGCGCCGGTCCCGCCCGGCAGGATCGCATCCACCCGGAACCGGTCCAGGACGAATCAGTCCAAGCGGAACCAATCCAAGACGAACCCTTCCTTCGCGCCACAGAAAAACTCCAGCAATTCTCCAGACACCTCACAAAAATCAACCTGCAAAAACAGCACGATCTGCTGACCATCCTGCGGCGGTTTGAATCCGCCGGCATCCCGGTGATCCTGCTCAAGGGGGCGTGGCTCACGCACGCGGTCTACGAGGCGCCGGGGTTGCGCGAGATGGCGGACCTAGACCTGATGGTGCGCGTCGAGGACCTGGAACAGGCGGTGGCGGCGCTCAGGGAGCTCGGGTACAAAACCGGGCGGGACCTGAAAGACCTCGACGTCGAAATCCAGCGCAAACACCATCTGCCCAGCTTCCGGCGCGAGGGGGCGATCATGGTCGAGCTGCACTGGAACATCACACACGAGGGGCGGGACGATTTTGTGCCGCCGGACGAATTATGGGAGCGGTCGCGGGAAGTCCGCGTGGGCGGCGCGCGCGCGCGGACCCTCTCACCGGAGGACATGCTGCTGCACCTGTGCCTCCACATCACCTATCAGCACATGTTTCTGCCCGGAATCCGCCCGGTGCTGGACGTCGCGCTGTTCGTGAAGTTTTTTGGGGTGGATGCGGCCGGCGCTACGAAGGCGACCGGCGCTGAGGGCACATCCGGCGACACGGAACCATCCGTTATCCCGGATACGTCCGGCGGTTCGGTGAAATCCGGCGATACGGATACGTCCGGCAGCGCGGAACGGTCCGGAAGTGCGGATACGTCCGCAGAAACGGGCACATCCGGCGATACGGAACCAACCGGTGGAGCAGACCTGTCCGGTAGTGCGGGCCCCTCCGGCGCCGACAAGATCGACTGGCACGTGCTCACGCGGCAGGCCATCGCCTACGACTGGCACCGGGGAGTGTGGCTGACCCTGCGCATGGCGCGGGATCTGTTCGGGGCTCCGGTTCCCGATGATGCCCTCCGGCGGATGGAGGATGCCTGGGTGGCGCAGGATGAAGATGCGGATACCGCCCGTGCGGAGACTGCCAGAATGGAAACCGCTGATGCGGAGTCCGCCCGTGCGGATACCGCCCGTGCGGAGACTGCCAGAGCAGAAATCGTCGGTGAGGAGACCGCCGCGGCGCGTCCCGACGATCTGGATGCCACTGTCCGGACAGCGGCCGAGCAAATGCTCACGCTCTACTTTCGACGCAATGTGACGCAGCACCAGGTGACCAATCTCATGAACAAGAAGGGTATCGCCGGCAAGACGAGGCACATTTTGGGACGTCTGTTCCCGCCGAGAAAGCGCATCGCGCAGATCTACATCCTCCCGCACAATTCCCCGAAAGTGTGGCTGCTGTATCCCGCGTACATCGCCAAGTTATTGTGGCGCAGTTTGCTGTACAGTAAGAACATGATGGAGAAGGAGGAGGGGGTCGACGGACAGGTGACGCGCAGGGAGCGCCTCCGGCTGTTTCTGGAGGGTGGGTGAGTCCCGGGATTGATGCCGCCGGTCAGCGGATCTTGCCTAGCCCTGGCACGAAGGTCATCAGATCTAGCCCTGGCACGAAGGTCATCAGATCTAGCCCTGGCACGAAGGTCATGAGATCTTGCCCTGGCACGAAGCTCAGCGGAACACGGCGACAGGCGTATAGGTGTCGAGTTCCCCTCCGCCGAGGATCACCTGCCGGCCCGATGTCACCCACGCGTGCGGAGCCATTCCTCCGCCGTCCTTCATGCGCACGCCCAGCCACAGCATGGCCGGAATGCCGCGCCGCTTGAGCATGATCATGGCGGATGCGCCCTGAACCAGACAGGTCGCATTCCAGGGGACGTGCCGGCTTACCGAAAGGATGGCCGTGGCGACCTGGCGGACCGACGCGTCCTCGATTTCGGATAAACTGACCTCACGGAAGTTGAGCGCAAGTTCCCGGATGCCCATGTCCCGGATATTCGGCTCCTGCACATCCATGTCCCGGATATTGGGCTCCTGCACACCCTTCTCCCGGATATTCAGTTCCTGCACGCCCATCATCCGCCGCAGCACGCGAAACGGCAGAAAAAGGATCGCAAAGCGGGTGGATGCGTTCAGAAGCAGTGTTTCGCGCAGCAGCCGGCGCTCCTCCGCCGGTTTTCGGCGGTATCGGCCGATTAGGGAACGAATGGACGTTTTTTGGGACGTTTTTCTGGTTTCGCGGGTCCCGGATATATCACGCGTTCCGGATGCTTCCCTTCTCACTTTGTCTTGGTCGGATGTCATGGCGAAAATTCGGGCTCCGGGAGGGTAAAAGCAAGCAAAGCGCGGTTAGTTTGCGATGTGATGCCGGATCAGGTATCGGGCGGATGCGCGCAGCAGGTCCAGATCATCGGGCAGGCAGACTTCGTAAACCGGCACCTTTTCGGCGATATACGTGCAAAGGAACAGGTTTTTCGGTCCGGGCGGATTGAACCACACCGTTCCGTACATGTGGCCGGACAAGGCGAATGCGGCCTGCATCGGCCCGAGACGGCGGATCTGCGGATCGCCGGATTTGGCGGTCCGTTCGCCCAGCAGGAAAATGGCGCTGATGGGCGCGGATTTGCGGTGCGTCCCGCCGGGCAACTGGTCGGTATCTATCCAGCGCTCTTTTTCCGGTCCTTCCACGGTGGCGATTTTGATGGGCGTGACGCCCGTAATCCCGAGCCGGTCGAGCAGTTCGGGTTTCACCTTGATGCGCGGGTAACCCGGGGCTATGGCGGGCTGCGAGCCGGAAATGACCGGCTTGGGCATCCCCGTCTGGCCGTTCAGATCGGGAAACGTGATATTGTCGATGACGGCCACATCGTCGGCATGGGCGGCAAGGCCCTCGGCGGCCAGGGCGATCGACAGGCTCGATTTGCCGGCTCCGCTGTCGCCCATCAGCAGGAATGCGCGGTCCCCGTGCACCAGCGAGCAGGCGTGGAACATGGGATGGCCCTGGAGGGTGAGCACCGCGCCCATGACCATGTTGACCAGGGCAAAAACCGAATCCTCCCAGACCGGCCAGGTTTGCGATATGGTGATGTGTGAGCCGTTTCCGGTGAGGTCGAACTGGTAGATGTGGCCGACGCCATCGTAGAAACGCACGATGCTGCGGTCCGGCTCCCGGATCCATTCACGGCCGGATGGCACAGGGGAAGCGTCGAGCGTTTTGGGCAGTTTCTGGCCGGTTTCGATGGTAATCTCGGCCTGATGGGCGGGGAGTTCCGGCAGGGGCAACGGAAGCGTGCTTTTCAGGCGCTTGCCGTACAGGGAATAATATTTGTAAACCGGATGCCGTCCGGATGTGGCAGAACTCATGCGTGCTTCATGGAAATAACGTCGGGCCGGCTGTCAGGCCGGTCCGGAAACCGTTCGCGGTCGATCAGGATGTTGTTTGAGTGGGAGCTGCTGGAAGATCAACTTGCTTGGTCTCTTTGACGGATTCTTCGGTAAGTTCCGGTTTTTCCCAGATTTTCTTTGATGTGTTTTCTTTCGACATGGCGAATTTATTTCGTTTGAATCAGCGACACAGTCAATACCCCCCGGCCCCTGAAATTTTACTTTGCATGGAATATGGCAATTTTCAGGCATCGTATCAAGTCCGTGAGTATTTTTTATTTACTGCAGGGACAATTTCTTATAACATATCCCTTATTTAATGAGTGTCATGCTGCGGGAGAGGGTCTGGCCGCCGGCCGTCAGGCGGTAGAAATAGACGCCGCTGGTCAGCCCGCCGGCATCCAGGAAGGCCCGGTGGGTTCCCGGAGGCTGGACCGCATCCACCAGTGAACTCACTCTGCGTCCGAGCATGTCGTAGACGGCCAGCGTGACGTGGGTCCGTTCGGGCAGGGCGTAGGTGATGATGGTGGACGGGTTGAACGGGTTGGGGTAGTTTTGTGACAGTTCCGGGGTGAGCGGCTGGACGTCCGGGAGTTCGTCCGGGGTTGCGGCGCTGACCGGTTCGCCGGCGGTGATGAAAAAGCGCGGCTCGGCAGCGTCCGTATCCACCGTATGCTCCGTATCAGCATCCAGCATATGCCCCGCATGCTCTTCATCCACCGATTCCTCCGTGGTGTTCATGGATGTCCGGTTGATCACATCGAGGGGGGTGGCGGCGATTTTGCCGGGAGGGTCGATCAGTTCAAATTCGTAGCTCATCTCCTCGCTGAGTTCGACGGATGTGTCGAGTTTGCGGTCCTCGAGGAAGAGCGGTCGGTCGAGGGCCATGTCCCAATTTGTGACCGAGAGGGTGTAGGTGCCGCTTCGGGTGGCGCGGGTGACCAGGGGCACTTCGAGGGTGTCGTCGGGCATGGGAAGCAGGCTGATGTCGAACATGCCGTCGATTTTCTGCACGGCCAGGATGACGTAGTGCTGCGAGAGCGGTTCGAGCTGGAGGGCGTCGCCGGTGACGCGCTGCATGGAGCCGTCCTCCCGAAAGACCAGCCAGGTGGAGTTGCTCATGCCCTGGCCTTCCATCAAAAGGCGGATTGTGTTGTTTGGGGTGGCGGGTGCATCGGCCCCGGCTCCGTCCGCGCCCGTGTTCCCAGCTCCGGGTCCAAGCGTGCCCGCGCCCGCGGCCGTGTTCCCAGCTCCGGGTCCATGAGTGTCCGCGCCTGCGCCCGTGCCCGTGCCCGTGTTCCCAGCTCCGGGTCCATGCGTGTCCGTCACAAATTGGTCGCCCGACGCACCGGATTTTTCCGTCAGGCCGCCATGCGCATCCACCGGGAGAAACGGCAGAAGCATCATTGCGAGCAGCAGGATAGGGATCCATAGCGTGTGCCGGAGATGTTGGGATCGGTTTGGCTTTTTTCGTAAGACCATGGTTCAACTCCAGTGATCAGCCCGGCGGCCGGGTTGCGGATTTGTTAATGTGGATGGGTTGCGGATTTGTGAAGGTGGACGGCTTTGTTTTAACCCTGATTTCGAATATAATGCACTTTTCCCGCAGTTGGCAACCGGCGCTTGATTTTCCGGATCCAGATGGAACCGATGGACCGCGCCGGCCAAATCCGAATGACCGATGATCCCGATTTTTCTCGACTGCCTGCACCTCGACAGGAAACGATTTCCGCTGGATGCGCTGCTCGCCCTGGACGATGCGCAGTGGAAGGAGATGATCACGCTGGCGGCCGGACATCGGGTCACTGCCGTTTTTTACAACCGCATTGCCGCCGCACTGAGCGATTCCGGTTATGAGCTTGTTTCCACCGGAATCTACGATTCCGAGACAGGCGCCATACGCTTTGAATCCGTCGATACCGGCACGAGCGCATCCACCCGTGATCCATCGGACAGTCTGCCGGTGCCATTCCGGCGGGCGATGGATGAGCTGCGGGGGCATACTACCCGGGTTACGGAGGAAAATCTGGGAAAGCTGGCCGATTTGCAGTCCATCCTGCGGCGGTTTGAAGCCGAGGACATTCCGGTGATCCTGCTCAAGGGCTCCTGGCTTGCCCAGGCGGTGTATGAGGGATCGGCGGTGCGGGAGATGGCGGACCTGGACCTGATGGTGCCGGCGGACGATCTCGAGCGGGCGGCGGAGGCGGTGATGGCGCTGGGGTACCGGCCGCATCGTGCGCTGCGGGATATGGCCGTCGAGATGCGCAACAAGCAGCATCTGCCCATGATGAAGCGTGAGGGATCGGCGGCTGTGGAGCTGCACTGGAACCTGACACACGAGGGAAGGGACGATTTTGTGCCGCCGGACGGGCTGTGGGAGCGGTCGCGGGCGATTCGGGTGGCCGGGCAGCCGGCACGGGCGCTGTCGCCGGAGGACATGCTGCTGCACCTGTGCCTGCACCTGGCGTATCAGCACATGTTTACGTTCGGGATCCGGCCGGTGCTGGATGTGGCGCTGTTTTTGCAGAAGGTTCGGGTGGATGCGGTAGGCGGTCGTGGGCCGAAAGCTGGCAGCAGTGCGGGTGCGTTGGGCGTGGCGCCGATTGACTGGCATGAGCTGACGAAGCGTGCGGTTGCGTACCGGTGGCATCGCGGGGTGTGGATCACGTTGCGGCTGGCGCAGGACCTGCTCGGGGCGCCGGTCCCCGAGGATGCGCTTGTCAGGCTGGAGGTCGATAGTCCACTGGCGGCAGACGAAGTACATGGTCCCGAATTGGTGCGGACGGCCGCCGAGCAACTTCTGGCGCTATACTATACACGCAATATCCTTTCCAAACAGATGGTCACCATGGCGCACAAAAAGGGGGTTGCAGGCAAGATCCGGCATGTGGTGCGACGAATTTTTCTGCCTCGCGAGCAGATGCACCTGCTGTACGACATACCTTCCGGGGCGCTGAAAGTGTGGTTTTACTACCCGGTCCGGATTGTCGGTTTGCTCTGGCGCCAGCTGGGGTTTGCACTCGGTATGATGCGCGGAGAGGAGGAGGTCATGGGACACGTGGCGCGCCGCGAACGGCTCCGGCAGTTTCTTCAGGACGGCTGATTTTCAAAATTCTCAGGCGATATGCCAAAGCCCGGATTTTCAGATGCGCACGGTATCACAGAGAAAATGCAATTCTAGAAACGCGATAGAATTACGGTGTTTGGAATAATTGATTCTCAAACCGTAATCTTAGTTGGTCTGCTGCGGTGGCGTCGGTGGCGGCGGAGGTGCTCCCTGCATCGTCTTGCTCACACTTTTCTCGGTCAGTTCCGGCTTGATCCAGGTCTTTTTGGTATTGTTATCTTTAGACATAGCGGAGGAAGTCTGTTATTCGGTCTGTGAGACGATGCGTAAGTCGGATAAACTATTAAATCATCAGAATATAATAACCTTGCATCAAGACTGAAAATTAAATTTTGTTAAGATGGTTCGGATTTGTTGCAGATCCGCAATGGGTATCACAGAAACCGGTGTAGTTGCGAGGTTGCTCTGCAGCAAACTGGCCGGGCACCGGTCTGTGATATCCAGCAGATGGAAGTTTATTTGACGAGCGTCATGCTGCGGGTCAGGGTCTGTCCGCCGGCGTCGAGGCGATAGATATAGACACCGCTGGAAAGGGTGGATGCGTCCCAGGTCACATCATAGCGGCCGGGCGATTTGGTTTCGTCGACCAGCACCGTGATCTGGCGACCGAGCATGTCGTAAACGGCCAGGCGCACTTCCGTCTGCTCCGGCACGGTATAGCTGATGCGCGTAGCCGGGTTGAACGGGTTCGGGTAATTCTGGGCCAGTTCGAGGCGTTCCGGCAGCTCGGACGGTGTTTCGGACGAGACCGGTCCGCTAGCCGTGATGGCAAATCGCGGTTCATCATCGGCAACGGCTTTCTTCGGGCCCTGGTTGATCAGTTCAAACGGATTTTTGACCGATTTTTCCAACGGCTGATCCAGTTCGAACTCATACGTCATGCCTTCCCGTAGTTCGACGGTTTTATCAAGTTCGCGATCGACAAGAAAGAGCGACTGTCCAAACGAGACATCCCAGTCGGTAACCGACAAAGTGTACGTTCCAGCCTTTGTGGCCCGCGTGACCAGAGGGAGTTCGAAATCTTCCTCGGGAACCGGAAGCAGGCTGATGTCGAACAGGCCGTCGGTTTTTTGCGATGCCAGGATCACATAGTCAGCGGACAGTGGCATCAGCTGGTGGGCGTCGCCGGGATGGCGTTCCATGGATCCGTCGTTACGGAAGCTCAGCCAGGTTGAGTTGCTCATATCTTCACCCTGCATTTCCAGGCGGACCAGGCTGGATGGAGTCGATTTGCCCAGGAAACCGCCTCCACCGGAGGTTTTGGCGTCATTGGTGAAAATTACGGATGGATTGGCATCTTGTGTCTCGACAAAGAAACCCTGGAACGGAGCAATGATGCCATCGGTGAGATCACCTGCACCGGGTTCAGTAACTGACCATGAACGATATCCATTACCACCTGCGGAGGGATCATACACATATGCGATATTAAATATATCTATTCTGGTCAGCGCTTCAAAGCTTATTGGAGCAGCAAACGGATTGCCGAGAAGTGTCCAGTTATCGGGATTATTATTGATAGTCGGGGAGACACTTTCAGCATTTTCTGTTCCGCTCACTGAAAGAGTTTTCGGGAATTCACCGGTGGTACCCTCTTCGTTTGGATCATCATCTTCATAAACATAAACCAAAAAGCCGGTCCCGGCTGTCACTTCTTCGGTTATGTTTTCCAATGACAGCCAGTTTACCTCGGCATTATCAGTTGATGCGTTATTCCACCGCCAAACATTAGAATCTCCAGCATCCGTATCAGCACCGTCGAAACCTTGTGTCCAGATTGGATCGAGCAAGTCATCGAACGAAGCCGCTGTTGGCGCGGACATCATGCGAAAGCCATCACTTCCATCAAGAGTTACAATTGCTTCGGATGATGTGATCTCAAAGTTGTTGAAATACGGCTGTCTGTTATCTCCAGGCGCTAAATCACTTGCGTAGAACCTGAAAGCATCAATTGCGGAGCTAACGAATTCAAATGTCTCATCGTAACTTTCACTGCCATCTCTGCCTGTAGCAAAAACTCGTAAATCGGTTTCAGAAGTACGTTCGAAATTTAAGGTCATCACCTGAGTTCCAAAAATCTCAAACATTGGATCACCATTAATCGTTATTGTAGCACTTCCACCCTGATTAATGTTTATTACTTCGTCACCACTCGTTCCACCGACATAGAGGTTAAGGCCTTTATTTCCTATTCCATCTGAATCCCAGTTTACCCCCCAATCAACGGATAAAGTAGCACCTACTGGTAATTCCGGAAAAACTCTGTCAGCATTTACAAATGCACCACTTTCTGCAGGGTTGGCAAATAACCCCCAGGATGGATCGTCCATATTAGAAATATCAGCATCATCAGGATTTCCTCTGAAAATACCTGCAAATCCATCATCACCACCGTCAAATATAACTGTCCATTCACCAAAACCAAATCCTTCATTCAGGCCATTAGGATTATCTACTGTATAATTACTCGCATCATCCTGGGCTAATGTGAATTGACCCTTGACCTCGGGCGCAGTGCTCCAAGCGAGCAGCGTAATCAGTAACAATGTGAGTAGCGGTATATATCGTCTGTATTGTATTTGTTTCATCATTTCCACCCCGGGTGTTTTAGTTTTGATCAAATTCAGCATCTTTTTGATTTCAGAGTAAAAAAGGGCTTTTTATGTTTTTTTGCAATTGCAAGTTCAGTGTTTTTGTACTTACATAGTCATCAAATTAGGTTTATTTGATACTATTTCACCAACAGCATCCGGCCGCTTTGGCGTACATCAGGCGTTACCAGGCGATACAGGTACATGCCGCTGGAGAGCTGCGAAGCGTCGAACGGTATGTTGTGGAACCCGGCCGGCAGGCGGGTGTCGACCAGGCGCGCGACCATCCGTCCATCCAGTGAGTACACCTCCAGCCGGACGTCGGACTCAGACGGCAGTCCGAATCGGATCATGGTGGCCGGATTGAACGGGTTCGGGTAGTTCTGCTCGAGCACCACGCGGTCTGGCAGCTCGGCGCCGTCCCACCCGGTGTCGGTGTAGGTGAGCGAGAACTGCGCGGGCTGCGACCAGGGCGAAACGCGTCCGTCCGCGGCGGCGCGAACCCGCCAGTGGACCTCCGTCGGTATGTCGTCAAGCTGCGAAATGTCGTAATCCCAGGTGACCTGGGTGCCGGTGAGCGGCGCCGCAACAATCTCGTCCAGGAACGTCAGGCCGATGTTCAGACGTCCGGAGGAACTGGCCGCCTGGATGCGGTAGGATTCGGCACCGGAGACCAGGCTCCAGGCGAAAAGTACGTCTGGGCCACCGACTGCCTCATCCACGGGTGAGATGAGCGACGCAGCCGGGAGCGGCCCGTCATCGTCGCCGTTGTCGCCGTTATCGTCTCCATTGCCGTTGCCATTGTCATTGTCGCCATTATCGCCGTTGTCATCATCCGAATCCTCGGCCACCCGGAAGCGGATGTAGTTGGTCCAGGCGGATTCGCGCCCGCCGTCCGGATCCAGTGCCTGCACGCGCCAGAGCCAGTCGGTGTCCAGATTAATGGAGTCGGCGGTGACCGCAAGCAACGAGTCGGCGGTGATCTCATCCACCAGCACATCGATATCAAAGCCGGATTGCGGGGCATCTTGCGTGGCCAAATAAAGACCGGCCTGGACGCGGTACTGCGATGCGTCGGGCACATGGCGCCATGCGAGCTCGAACTCGGGCCCGACCACCGCGTCGGCCGCGGGACGCACCGGCAGCGGCGTGGCCAGGGGCTGCTCGTCGGTGCCCAGCATCAGGGCGGGGCTCACAAAAGGCCCGCCGTCCAGCTCGTGGAACTGCGCGCCGAAGCCCGCGTTGCCGAAATCGTCGGCGTCGCCGTCGACGTTGCCCGGGACGGTCACGTTGGAGAAATAGGCCGTGTTGGATACGATGAACGCCAGACCGCGGACCGTGCCCGGACCGTTGCCCTCATTCTGAGCGACGGGAGCATCGGCGTCAGAGAAGGACAGGGAACCGCCTCCCGAACCCGCCGGCAACCCCAGCGCATCCTTCGCAATCGCGATCTCCACACCCTGGCGCTCGCGGCCGCTGTTGATCACGGCGTATCGCACCGATCCGGCAGGGAAGACCCCGTCGGCGGCCGGACCCGATACCGCGTCTCCGCCGTCAGCCGCGCTTTCGGATGCGGGAAGCACCACAATGCCCGCGGCATCCGAACCGCTCGAAGCGCCGCTGTAATCGGCCATCGAGAGCACAAAACGGGTGCCCGTTCCACCCGGACCGGGAGCGGTGTAGATGGTCAGGCCGAGGTCGGCGTCAAAATCCATGGTGAACGCGTTCGAGGCGATGCCGTCTTCCGACTGGTCGCCGCTCGCCGCCAGGAAACCGGCCGCGCCGGGCACGCCGCCGAGGGGCTGTCCGGCCGCCACGCCCTGACGCCCGCTGAAATCGAGCATCACGCCGATCGCGTCCTGGTCGCCGGCCACGATTTCGCCGTCGATTCCGATGTAGACCGAGTCTGCGTCGTCATAGAAATAGAGCGCATCCACCGTCTTGCCCGGACCGAAGCCGGCGTTGGTGTTGGTGCGCGTGGCCATCAGGCGGTAGCCGGGGTCGGTCAGGCGTCCGTCCACACGCACCGCCGGGGCCGTGTCGGGATCGAGCACCTCGATCTGGCGCGAGGCCGAGGTGCCTTCGCCGGCGCCGTGTCCGACCAGGTGCGCGGTGACCGTGTAGAGGCCGGGCTGGCTCAGGGAGAACGGGGCGAAGTCGAATGAGCGCCGGTCGCCGCCCTGAAGCGTGACGGTGATCGTGTCCGCGGCCACCGCAGCCGGTGCAGCCATCGGATCGCTCATGGCAAGCTCATTGCCGTAAATATCGCGCGAAATGAATTTCGGGATTACAGAATGCCCATCATTGCTGTTGGGCTCGACGGAACCGCCACCAGATCCGTCGATGTCACCGCCGGCCGCATCCACCCGGGACATACTGATACTGCTGCCATCAGCAGATCCGCCGATGCCACCGCCGGCCCCATCCACCCGGACTACCTCAAGGGCCACCGTGATTTCCTGCGAGAGTGTGGCCTCGCTGAGCAGCTCCACGCCGGTCAGCACTTCCTCATCCACAAAATAGTCGTCGAGCAGCCCGGTGAGCCCGGCGACCTGTACGCCGGTGTCCAGCACAAATTGGTAGTCCTCCGGGACCCAGACGGAGTACGAATTGGGGGCGGTGCGGATGAGCACGCGACTGTCGTAGAAGACCTGCGTGGTGTCGCTGACGTTGCCGGTGAGGTCGATCAGGCGGCGGCCGCGCCAGTCGTCGCGGATGTTTGTGACCCAGACGTCGATGGTCCAGTCTTCGTTGTTGTTGATGGATACGATCAGACCGGTGTGGTCGTCGGTGCCGTCGCGCTGCATGACGTAGACGTCCTCGAAGTCGGGCGCGCCGAAGGCGTCGTGGCCGGGCCAGAAGGCGTCGTCGCGGGCGGTGAGGATGTGGTGCCCGCCGGATGCGAACTGCCGCCGAACCGCCATGAGCAGGTTGATCTCGTCGCGCAGCCCGTAATAGAAATAGTCGCGCCACCAGACCTGGGCATAGCCGGGATGGGTGAGCAGGTGGGCGTAGATGAGGTTTTTGCGGCCGATGATGGGGCTGTGGCCCTCCTGGGTGGCCTCGCCGCGGTAGTTGGTGCGGTCGAAATCGTGGTTTTCGGCAAACGGCACAATCTGGTGGTATGGCACGCCGTGGTTGTAGAGCCCGCGCGAGTGCAGGGTGCGCACGTCGAAGCCCGCGCCGGCGTCGGACCACTCCTTGTAGGCAAACCGGATGTTGAAGTCGAAGATGGCGGGCGGTTTTTCGGTGCCTGACACCAGGTCCAGGTACGTCTTGAGCCGGCCGATGTCGCCGTCGTAGAGCTCGTGGACGTGGAAGCGGCCGCGGTTGGCGCCGTAATCCACCCAGCGTTTGAGGTATTCTGGATGGATCCCTTTGACGAAATCGAACCGGTAGCCGTCGATGCCCAGGGTGGATGTGAGCCAATCGCCCCAGACCTTCAGGCTGTCGCCGACCGGCAGGGTGGAGCCGTCCCCGTCGTGGAGCGCATTCTGGTACCCGAACGCGTTGATGTACATCTGATGGAACCCGGCGATCTGCGAGTCGGAGAAGAAGTCGAAGGTGTTGTCCTGGTTGCGGACGTTGTTGGGGAAGAAGAACGCGCCGCCCTCGCCTTCGGGCCAGGCGATGCGCCCGGAGCCGTGCGTGAGCGGGAAGGCGGTGAAGGTGGAGTCGCCGTCGGGGGAGAAGAGCGAACCGCCGCTGCGGTCGGTGTAGAATTCGGCGAAGGGATTGGCCTCGAGCACGCCGCCGGAGCGGTGGTTGAGAACGATGTCCATGTAGACGCGCATGCCGGCGTCCTGCAGCGAGCCGATCGCGTTCTCGAGCTGGGTGCGCGTGCCGTAGCGGGTGGGGATGGCCGAGCCGTCGCCCGGACTTACGTCACCCGGCCAGCTGTCGAACTCGCCCAGGTCGTAGTAGTCGTAGGGGGTGTAGCCGACGTCGAACCCGCCGCCTCCGCCTTTGCTAGGGGGCGGGAGCCATATGCCGGTGAAGCCTGCGCGTCCGAGCGCCTCAGCGCGGTGGGCGAGCGTGTCGTACCAGACGCCGCCGGGGGTCACGTCCCAGTAGAAGCCCTGCATCATGGCGCGGTCACCGGGGAGGTGCTGCTGGGATTGCTGCTGGGATTGCGGATGGGACTGCGGCTGAGTTTGCTGCTGGGATTGCACCGGGGTTTCAAGCCCACTCGCTAACGCCGGGCTACCGACAATCGGCGGATTTAGCAAGATCAATGCTGTGAGCGCGGCTGCAGTGACGGATCTAGCCCGTCCGGATATACGCATTCCATCCGATTTAAAACGCTTAAATTCTTTGAAAAAAGAAGTCAGAGAGATGATAAATACATTGTAAAACATCGACAAAACGGTTATTCAACAGAACACAATCCGGCAGCCCCGTAAGGATGATAGATGAGAGATGATATAAGTGTGAATGGACGATTGGACATATGTGAGAACACTGTTTGTAAGCGCTTACAAACATGACAGCCGAAAATATCCTCAAAAACAGGTTAAACCGCAAGCGCAACTTGAACAGTACCTTGCCGTTCCTTGCTGATTCGCACCTTGCAATGCCATGCAGCAACGCGCCATTCCTTGCCGTTCCTGACAGCCGCCTGCCTTGCTATGCTTTGCCGCAGCATCATTAAACGGGCTTTGTTGCCCATTTACTCTTTAAAAAATGGAAAAATGTGTTATACTTTGGCAAATCGGTTATCATGTCAGAAGATCAGAAATACTATATCGAGTTTGTAGGGGTCAACGGGAGCGGTAAGACCACCCTTGCAGGTAAACTGGCCGATCATCTCAGAGAGAAGGGATGGTCCGTCATGGTCCTGCCCCGCTCAGCCAAAGGGTCGGTCCGGAAGACCAGACCCTTTTCCCGCTTCCGCAAAATGCTCAAATACTACTTTTTCCATCCCGTTTGTTTCGCAGAGTGCGTCTATCTCCGATGGCATCCCGCATTTAACTACCGCGGCAGCCTGCATACCCTGATCAAGAGAAAATACAAGACGGAAAAGCATTTCCGGAAAAAACTCGATGCCATTCTCAATCACGAAGGCACCTTCCAGTTCTACCGGACGGCCGGCCACCAGATAGGCAACGCAAATCGTTTAACCCGGTATCACGCCATGTTCCGCGCCCAAGAGTGCGGATACCAGCCGATTCTGATCAACCTCCAGGTGGATGCCGATTCGGCACTGAAGCGATGCAGACTGGTCAGGCCATCGGTAAAAGATCCGGACAGCTGGTCGCTTGCCGGCGAGCCCGCCGAACGGCAGCGGGAAATCATGGAGAAGTGGATTGTCAAAAAGGACAGCATCATGGACGAGGCCCGTAAGAACGGGATCCGGGTGATCGACATCTCAACCTCCGTCAACGTGCAGGAGAGTTTTGATCGCCTGCTCGATGAGCTTAAGGATGTCGTTGATGCCAGAAAATGACGTGGCGTGGGCTTCTGGATGCCATTTTGTGCTCTATTCGGCAGTTCGAAGTTCCATAATGTGTTCTCTGCAGGCAATACGTGGTGTCTTTCTGTGCTCTCTCCAGGCATTACCTGATGTCTATACATACTCCCTTCGGGTAATTCGTGGTGTCTATATATGATCCCTTCAGGCAATTCATGTTACGTTTTGTGCTACCCTGAGACAATTCGTGATTATTTACGGAAATTCATTGATTCCTCGGGAGGGATGTGGTATACTCTTTTTCTTGAAAAACATTTATGTTCAAAAAATCTACTCATTATTTGGTAGACTTATTGAACATGGAAAAAACAGCCCGTGAGAGCACTATTTCGCGGTTCGCCGGAAGCAGTTCGAGTATTTGAAGCAGATCGAGCGTCTGAATCAGGTCGAGCATCGGAATCAGGTCGAGCGTCTGAATCAGGTCGAGCATCTGAATCAGGTCAAGCATCTGAATCAGGTCAAACGACTGAATCAAGTCAAGCGACTGAATCAGGTCAAGCGTCTGAATCAGGTCAAACGACTGAATCAGGTCAAGCGTCTGAAGCAGATCGAGTGCCTGAGCAGATCGTCTTACGGATTCAGATCAAATGCCGTAATCAGATTCTCAAATTCAACGTCGAAATGCACTGACAGCCCCGGTTGTCCCGGCAACCCGACAGATGGGGCTCACAAGGCGGAGCTGTGCCCGGAGCATCAAAAACACACCCCACGCATTTGCCCGAGGGCATGATCACATCCCGCAGCATCATACTCACATCCCGCATCGCTGGCCCGGCGGCATGATCACATCCCGCAGCATCATACTCACATCCCGCATCGCTGGCCCGGCGGCATGATCTCATCCCGCAGCATCATACTCACATCCCGCATCGCTGGACCGGCGGCATGATCACATCCCGTATCGCCACACTCAGATCCCGTATCGCTGGCCTGGCGGCATGATCACATCCCGCAGCGCCACACACACATCCCGTATCGCTTGCTCGGCACCATAATCACATCCCGGACCCGCATCCTGCTGCTGTTGACTTTCTTCTCGAACGTCCGCAACACGGGCTTCCTGCGCGGGCTGGCCGAGGAGTTCGGCGACTCGACCAACTCGGTCCGCACCGAACTGCTGCGCCTTGCCGATGCCGGGCTTATCCTGAGCCGCGACAACGGCCGGCGCCGCTACTACCGCGCCAATCCCCGCCATCCGTTGTTCCCGGAGCTTCGGAACCTGGTCCACAAGTCACTGGGACTCGATAAGGTCCGGGAGGTCCTGTCCACACGCAGCGATCTGCAGCTTGTGCTGGTCATCGACGCTTACGCGCGCGGACGCGATTCCGGCACTATCGAACTGATGATTATCGGGCGCGACGAACCCCTGGATCTTGACGGTCTCGTCACAAAGGCCGAAGAGGTCAGCGGAAGAGCCATCCGGACATTCCTTTTTTCCGAAAAGCAGTTCCTTGAGTTGCGGCGATCCCTCAGGCTGGATCACGTTTTGGTACTTCGTGAGGACGATGGCGCTGCGGAAAAACTGCTCGAGAAATTTCGCGACCCCCGGTGGGAGGGTGACGAAGCGTGGAGGAAGGATATCCGATGGATGACCGACACCATGGAACGGGCCGAATCACAGCTTGAGAGTGTGCCCCGGCCGTCCGATAGGGGGCCAGAGCCATCCGAATCTGAAAACGGTGGCGTGCCAGCCCAATCTGAAGCAGGCAACGCGCAAGGATCGCAGCTATCAGATTCTGAATCGCACCTCGAGAGTGTGCCCCGGCCGTCTGATAGGGGGCCAGAGCCATCAAAATATGAACCAGAGCCATCAAAATATGAAAACGATGGCGGACCCGACGCCTGCGGACCGGGCAATGAGGATGCCCCTCGAGTGTCCGAACCGGAGAGTGACGGTGAATCCGGCGAGCTCGGAGGAGCTGGCGACTCTGGCAACTCCGGCAACACATCCAACGGAAAAAAGAAAAACGGGCGGCCTGGAGCATCCAAAACGCGTCGCAAGAAGCATCATTTTTTCTGAAAAGAGCCTTATCTTTCTGTTTCACATCAAAATCGATATCATCGTATGAGTTCGCAATCACCCCGGCATCCTGACGATATGGGCGGCGGTTTCGGCAGTTCCGGAAACGCTGGCAATGGCGGTCCTGGCGGCCCTGGCAGCACTGGCAGCGGCAATCCTGGTAATCCTGGTAACCCCGGCGGTCCTCACGGTTCAGCCGGTTCTGGCGACGGTAATGGCCCTGGCAGCGGCGGCGCTTCTGGTTCTGGACCTGGATTTGGCGGCGGTTCCGGTCCTGGCAGCGGCGATGGCCCAGGCAACGGCCCCGGCCCTGGCTTCAACAACGGTCCAGGCAACAACAACGGCCCGCGTCCGGGCTACGGGTACGGCCCCGGCTCCAGCTCCGGCACAGGTTCCGGCCCGGCCGACGCCGACGACGAAATCGACCTGCGCAAACTCGCCGCAACCCTCTACCGTCACAAATGGGCACTGCTCCTGTTCCTGATCCTGGGCACCGCCGGCGCCTGGTTCTACGCCCAGATGCAGACGCCGATCTTCCGCGGTGAGGGCAGCATGATCATCGCCGAGGACCGCGGGCGCTACTCCATGGCGGGCAGCGACCTGAGCACGCTGCTCACCACCAGCTTCGGCATCGGGCAGACCAGCCGCGTGCAGAACGAGCTGGAGGTGATCCGCTCGCGCAATTTCATCGGCGAGATCGCCGACACCCTCCTGGCGCGTCCGCACAAGCCGGACGGACGCATCTGGCCGGTGCTCTGGTACGAGTATCCGGAGGACTCGACCATCGTCGACCGCAACACGGTCGTCTACCGCATCCGCGCCAACATGGCCACCGACCTGAAGGACCGCGAATCGGACGTCGTCCAGGTGATCTACCACAGCCCGTCCCCGCAGGAGGCGCAGTTCGTGGTCAACCAGATCCTGGACCAGTACTATGATTTTTCGACCCGGCAGAACCGTCTGCAGGCGCGGTCGGCCATCACCTTCCTGGATCGCGAGGAGGAGCAGCTCCGCCGCAAGCTGGTGCAGAGCGAGGAGCACCTCCGTGATTTCATGAACCGCGAGGGGCTGATCCAGCTCGATGCCCAATCCACCCGCCTGGTCAACACCATGGCCGAGCTTGAGGCCGAGCGCAAATCGGTGGAGGTGCAGCGTGTGGCGGTCAATTCGGCGCTCGAGAGCTATGAGGCCGAGCTGGAGTCGATCCGTCCGGGCCTGGCCGACCAGTTCGCGGCCGGACTCTCCCAGCGGCTGAACCGCTATCAGTTCCAGCTGGCCGAGGTGGAGACCGAGAAGATGCTCATGGCCTCGCGCAACCCGCAGCTGCGCGAAAATCCGCAGCTCGAACCCGCCTACAGCCGTCTGCGCGACGAAGCCGGTGAGATCCGCAACGAGATCCGGCGCATCACCTCCGAGCTGGTGGATCAGGACGACCGCTTCCTCGGGTTCCTGGACAATCAGGGCGGCGGCATCACCACCCGGCTGGCCGACCTGCGGCAGGAGCTCATGGCATTGCGCATCGAGCAGCAGCAGCTCCGGGCCCAGGCCTCGGTGCTGGACGAGCGGATCGCCGCCGAGGAGCGTTTCTTCGCGCGCATCCCCGACAACATGGTGGAGCTGGCGCGTCTGCAGCGCAACATGAAAGTCAACGAGCAGCTGTACCTGACCATCTCGATGCAATCGTCCGAACTGGCCGTGTGGGAGCAGACGCAGATGGGCTTCGGGCGGGTGGTCGACTATTCGATTTTGCCGTGGCAGCCGGTGAGTCCGCGCACGAAACTGCTCCTGCTGGTCGGATTTGTGCTGGGCGGAGTGGCCGGGCTGGGATACGTGTTTATCCGGCAGCTCACATCCACCCAGCTCAACAGCATCAGCCGGCTCAAGGAGGCGGGCTACCCGCTGATGGCGGTCATCCCGGACACGCGCGTGCAGGTCCGCAAGCAGTACCAGGGCCGCTCGCAGGTCGATGTGGACGGACGGCCCGTATCCACCAATATGGTCACGCTGCTGGATCCGATCTCGCCCGCGAGCGAGTCGTACCGGCGCCTGCAGAGCAACCTGATCTACTCGCAGCCCGATCAACCGTACCGCGTCATCTGCATCTCCAGCGCCAACAAATCCGAGGGCAAGACCACGGTGATGGCCAACCTGGCCGTGACGCTGGCCGAATCGGGCCGGCGGGTGGTGGTGGTCGACTGCGACTTCCGGCGTCCGCAGATCCATCGCGAGTACGGGCTCGACAGCGCGCCCGGCGTCACCGACTACCTTTTCGGCGAGCAGTCGCTGGAGGGGGTGATCCAGCCGACGGTGGTGGATGGGGTGGATGTGGTTGCCGCGGGCAAGCGCATCGACAACCCGAGCGGGCTCTCGCGCAGCCAGAAGCTTGGCGAGCTGGTGGATACGCTGCGGGAAAAGTACGATTTTGTGCTGGTGGATACGGCTCCTTACGGGATCATCACCGATGCGGCGCCGCTGCTGTCGCGGGTGGACGGGATCATTCTGGTGGCGCGGTTCAACATGACGCGCGAGGCTGATCTGGAGCAGACCATCGAGAATTTGCAGAGCATTCGGGCCAACATCATCGGCACGGTGATGATGGCTTTCGACTATCGCAGCGCCGGCGATTACAAGGCCGCATCGTATTACCGGCACGCGTATACCAGTTACAACCGGTATGTGGATGAGAATCGGTGATGCTGCGCGGGTTTTTGGAGTGCGGGGCTGAGTACGCATCCACCAGAAACGGATAAACAATACTTAAAGAAGACGGAATGATGGTTTTGAAAAAATTGAAGATGGCGGGCATAGGTGCCGGCCTGGTCCTCCTTTTGATGCTGCCTGACCTGGCGGCGGCGCAGACGGTCCGCGAGCTGCCTACCAGCCGGATGTTCCGGCTTGGCGAGGGGATGGTGCGCATTGCCGAGCCGGGCGAGCTGGCGGATACGCTGAGTTTGTGGGGCGACGTGACGGCGCCGGGGCGGTACATTGTCCCGCGCGGGACGACTGTGCCCGAGCTGATCTCGTACGCGCGCGGGCCGATCAGCCTGCGCACCGGCGAGACGACGCTGGACTGGTCGCAGGTGCGGCTGGAGATCGCCATATCGCGTTTTAATGAGGAACTGGCGCTGGAGGAGGTGTTCAATTTCAGCTATCGCTACAACGAGCCGATGCCGAAGGAGCTGCGTGAGTTCCGGCTGAGGAGCGACGACATGGTCTCGCTGCAGGTCCGGCGTCGCCCGATTTTCAAGGATTACGTGGAGGTGGTGGCTCCGGCGGTGACGCTTCTGCTGAGCATTATCCTGATCTATGACCGGTTCCGGTGAGAAATTGAGAGGAAAAATCGAAAAATATTAGAAGCAAGGCAGGGCATGATCCCAAATGAATATTTCCTGAATGCTTCGTAATCTGAAAAATATTCATTAAATTAGGTACCGCATGTGGTACCATTGATTCACGTACAATGGGAAGAAAAGAGAAACTCCTGGAGCAGGCGAAAAGATCTCCATCCAACTTCAAGTTTCAGGATCTCTTGAATCTGGCGTCACATTGCGGTTTTGAGCACATACGTCAGAAAGGCTCACATATCATGATGGGGCATAGCTTCTACGATCTTTTTCTGAATTTTCAGGAACATCGTGGAAAAGCAAAGCCATATCAGGTGAAGCAACTGCTGAAAATGATAGAAGAATACGAATTGTGAAATGGACGTGATGAAAAAAGCACAAAAGTACAGTTTTCGGGTGCAGTACAGCGAAGAAGACGGCGGGTACATCGCTTTGTCGCCTGAATTTCCCGGGCTCAGCGCCTTTGGTGAAACGCCGGAAGAAGCGATCCGGGAGTCCGAAACGGCGCTGGAGCTCTTCCTTGAGGCATATTCTGAGAAGAAAAAACCACTTCCAGAGCCGAATGTACTGAAGGAATACAGCGGTCAGATCCGGGCCAGGCTGCCGAAATCGTTGCATGAACGGTTGGCGGTTCGTGCCGAAGAGGAAGGGGTCTCGCTCAACACGCTGATGATCCAGCTGCTCAGCGAAGGGGTGTCCGTTCTCGAAGCAAAAGACAGATACGAAAGCGTGCTTCATGAGTTCATCCAGGCCTATCGGATAAAAAAAAGCGACTGAAGAACATTGAAAAAAGTAAGTATTTTCGACCTGCCAAAGATTGAAGATCCAAGGGGAAATCTTTCTTTCATTGAAGAAAACCAACATGTCCCATTTAAAATCGAGCGGACGTACTGGATTTATGATGTTCCTGGCGGACAGGCAAGGGGTGGACACGCATTCAGGAAACAAAAGGAGATGATCATTGCCTTGTCCGGCAGTTTTGACGTAATAGTGGATGATGGACGAAAAAAGAGAGCCTTTTCATTGAACCGCTCTTACTACGGATTGTATATTCCGGAAGGTTACTGGCGGCAAATGCAGAATTTTTCGACCAACAGTCTGGCACTTGTGCTCAGCTCCACCAAGTATGATGAACAGGACTACATTCGCGATTATCAAGAATTCCTGAAATTCCGTGAGGCACGCAGTGCATAGTAATATTCACGATTGCACGGTTTTACATTTGAACAAGGTTCACAACCGAGCCGGTAATATCACCATTGTGGAGCGTCAAAATCACGTCCCGTTTGATGTAAAAAGAGTGTATTACCTCTATGACGTTCCTGGGGGTGCTGACAGAGGCGGTCACGCTCATCGAAATCTCCGTCAATTAATTATTGCGGCAAGCGGGTCTTTCAGTGTCCACCTTGATGACGGAAAAAACAAAAAAGTTGTGACCCTGAACCGACCAGATTACGGCTTGATTATTGAACCTGGCATATGGCGAGAACTTTTCGAGTTCTCTTCAGGTGCAATCTGCCTTGTATTGGCATCGGATAGCTACGACGCAGGCGATTATATCCGTGAATATGAAACCTTCTTAAGATTGAAATCGGGATGATTGAGGTTGTTCCATACGAGGCATCTTTGAAATCTGAATGGGATAAAGCGGTGAGTAATTCGCGAGCAGATACCTTTCTATTCTACAGGGATTTTATGGATTACCATGCCGAAAGATTTAATGACTGTTCCTTCATGATCTACAGGAAAGGCAAGGTTGCCGGCGTTCTACCTGGTAATACCAACGGTAGTACATTTCATTCACATCAGGGTTTGACATACGGGGGAATTGCATCTGGTACAGGCATGCTTTTAATTGATACAATGGAAGTATTTCGACAAGTAAATGGCATTTTATCTCAAAAAGGTATCACAAATGTCATATACAAACCACTGCCTTACATATATCATAAGCAGCCCACCCAAGAAGATATCTATGCCTTGTTTCGATTAGGGGCCGAAAAGATCGCATGCAATATATCTTCAGCTCTTTTTCAATCTGACCGACCAATACTCAATGAATCCCGTAAAAGCGGAGTTCGTAAAGCAAAAAGGGAGGGATTGGTTGTTGAAAGAAGTCAACGGTTTAATGATTTCTGGGAAATTCTGGAAAAAAATCTTAAGCAATACTACAATACAAAACCGGTTCATTCTATTGATGAAATCATTAAGCTTGCAGGTACCTTTCCTGATAATATTCAGTTATTTGTCACCCGAAACAAGGATCAATTGAATGCAGGCACGCTTTTGTTTGTCATGGAGAGTGTGGTTCATGTTCAGTATATAGCTGCCAATTTGGCTGGAAAAAAAACCGGTGCGCTGGATCTGTTATTTGCTACACTTATTGAACATACTCACAGAGATAAGTACTGCTTTGATTTTGGCCACTCAAACGAAAAGCAGGGCTGGAAGCTCAACGACAAGCTTATCTTCCAAAAAGAAGGGTTTGGTGGCAGAGGAGTGGTTTATGAAAAATACACATACTCTTTGTAGTGCGGGTTCAATTTGTTGTTTTCGATAAATTGTTTCTGGAGATGAGCTGGCGCTGGCTTAATGACCCGGAATTAAAAGCTTTAATAGACAGTCCAGAATTCACAAAAGAGCAGCAGAGGAAATGGTTTGATAATCTGGCTGATAGAACAGATTACCTTATTTGGGGACTGCTTGTCAACGATCTACCAGCAGGAGTTTGTGGCATAAAGAACGTAACCGAATATGATTGCGAGTTTTGGGGATATATTGGAGAAAAAAGTTTTTGGGGTAAAGGGGTGGGACGGATTATGCTTCAAAATATGTGTAATGAAGCCAAAAAACGGAATCTTTATAGCATATGGCTAAAGGTTGTTAACCATAATCAACGTGCTATCAGAATGTATAAAAACAATGGTTTCATTATCGAAAAAGAAACAAATAAACTACTGATAATGCGCAAGCCGCTATGATACGTTTTAATGATTTGCAAGCAGTAAACAGGAAATATTCTCATGCACTGAAGCAGGCAGCATCCGAAGTAATTGATAGTGGTTGGTATATCAGAGGAAAACATGTACAGGAATTTGAAGAAAAGCTGGCTGACTTTATTGGTGTGAAGCATGCTGTCGGTACCGGCAACGGATTTGATGCTCTAAAGCTTATTTTGCGTGCATACATTGAAATGAAGACCATAAAGGAGGGGGACGAAATTATTGTTCCGGCAAATACTTTTATTGCCTCCATTCTTGCTATTACAGATAATCGTTTGAAACCGGTACTTGTTGAGCCTGATATCAACACATATAACATTGATTTTTCCAGAATTGAAAGTTGTATCAGCACACGTACAAAAGCTATAATGGTTGTGCATTTGTATGGAAGGGTATGTTGGAATAAAAAACTGGAAGCACTGGCAAGAAAATATGATCTTAAAATTATTGAAGATAATGCCCAGGCAGCAGGTGCTCAATGGAATAATCGACGAACTGGTTCTCTTGGTGATGCCGCAGCATTCAGCTTTTACCCCGGCAAGAATCTGGGTGCACTTGGTGATGCTGGAGCTGTTACCACCAGTGATAACAGACTCGCGTCAATTATTCGCAAGCTTGGAAATTACGGGAGTTCTGAAAAGTATATATTTGAACATCAAGGTGTAAACAGTCGTCTCGATGAAATACAGGCTGCTTTCCTAAAAATTAAGCTTGATGACCTCGATGATGAGAATGCATACAGATTCAAAATTGCAGAAACCTACAATAAGACTATAATTCATTCTGAGATCGAATTGCCGGATTTCAGCAGTAAGCTATATGAGAAGCGAAACAATGTTTGGCATCTGTATGTTATTCGCTCGAAACACAGGGATAAACTCGCAGAATTTCTGTTCAGTAACGGTATTGAGACTCTGATACATTACCCGTGCCCACCCCACAAACAGAAAGCTTTTAGCAGATTTCACCAATCTTCGCTTCCTGTGACAGAAAAAATCCATGGCGAAGTACTAAGTCTTCCTATAAGTTCCGCAATTACCATGGAGCAAGCTGAATTGATTGCTGATCATGTGAACAGCTTTTGCCCGTGACAAAAAATATTGCAGATAAAATCTGGAGTAATGACCTCATCAAAACGGGGGTTTTCACAGGGTCTGCAACGGCATTTGCTATGCTTGCAGGACTTGTACTAAACAAGATTATTGCAATAAGTGTTGGACCCGCTGGCCTTGCCGCTGTATCGCAATTCAAGAACTTCATTAGTATTGCCAGTTTTTCTGCAACTGCCGGTATAAAAAAAGGCGTGGTTAAATATGCAGCAGAGTACAGCAGTGATGAGAATAAACTTGGAGTCTTGCTTTCCACAGCAATTTGGATGGCAATAGTACCCTCGGTCATCATAGGTGGTCTTGTTTTTTTGACTTCTGGACTGCTTTCCGAATATCTATTCGAAACTCGAAACTACGGGATGGCCTTGCGTTTGTTTGGTCTTTCTTTGGTTCTGTTCTCATTGAATATCCTCTTAATGAGTATTTTGAACGGAACTGGGGAGATTCAAAGGTTGGTAAAGGTCAAGTATGCCAACAGTTTTTTCACATTGGCAGTCACCGGGACTGCAACATGGTTTTTTGGTCTTAAAGGAGCATTGTACTCACTTGCTATTTCCCAGGCTGTTGTGGTTATTCTGACTACGTATCTTGTTGTCAGTTGCCAATGGTTCAAAAAAGAACTTTTTACTAGAAGGATTGAGCCAAGTCAGCTAAGACTGCTTTTGGGTTTTGGTCTTATGGCATTGAGTTCCATGGTTGTCCCCCCCTTTGTGAAAGTTGAAATCAGAAATTTTATTATTGCAAATCTGTCCATAACTGATGCCGGATATTGGGATGCTTCTTTTGCAGTTTCAGCAGCTTATCTCAACGTAATTACAACTACGCTTGCTATTTACTACCTGCCCAAATTATCTGCATTGACTGGCAGGAAAGAAATACGCAATGAAATATGGAATGGCTATAAGGTCATACTGCCAACACTCGCATTGATGCTTGCAGGTGTCTACTTTTTCCGCGAGCAGATTATCATACTGCTGTACACTGAGGACTTTTTGGATATGGAGTACCTGTTCATGCCCATGCTTATTGGTGACTTTTTAAGGGTAGCATCTTTCGTTTTATCCTACCTTATGCTCGCAAAAGCAATGGTCGCATTATTTATTACAACGGAATTGGTTTTTTCCGCAATTACGTACCTGCTCTCCATATTCATGATAAGCAAGATTGGACTGGAGGGTGTCATGTGGGCTCACGCCATTAAATATCTCCTGTATCTTCTGCTTGTTATGGTTCTATTTAGAAAATATGTAATGCGATGAAAGTGCTTTTGTTCGGAGATTTCAGCGGATTTCATTCTGCATTGAAATCAGGCCTGCAGGAATTAGGTATTAGTGCAAAATTAGCAGGGTCCGGAGATGGATTTAAAAAAATACCCGTCGATGTAAATTATTATCCAGCTGAAAAATGGAAAAGAAACAAACTGCTATTTGCCGGCTTAAAACAACTTTCCGTCTTCAAAAAGACAAAAGAGTTGAGTGGATTTGATGTAGTTCAGTTTATCGGACCCACACTTTTCAAAAACTCCTTTCCTAATTACAGTTGGTTATTCAACAAGTATATTTATCGCAGAGTGATGCGGAACAATGGCAATGTATTTTTGGTGGCGTGCGGAAGTGATCCTGTTTTTCATCATTTAGGAAAGCATAGCCTTTCTTATAATCCATTGGATGCAGACCATGAATACCGCAACAAAAAGAAAGTTGTGTCAGAAAAAAGAATTTATATTGAATGGAATAAAGAATTGGCACGATCTTCAAGTCTTGTAATACCAGCATCGTATGAATATTTGGTGGGTTACAAGCAACTCAATGGCATAAATCTTGCACCGATAATTCCTATGCCCATAATGTGTACAGATTTTAAATATAAGCCAAATATAATCAGTAATAATAAAATCAGAATTTTTCATGGGATCTCAAGGCCGGGTTACAAAGGTACACCACTCATACTGAAGGCATTGGAAAGGATTAAATTTGATTTTACGGATTGCGTTGATGTCATTGTAAGAGAGAAACTGCCATTGGAGTCGTATTTAAAAGAGGTCAGCCAATCAAACATACTTGTGGATCAATGTTATTCTTATGGCTATGGCATGAATGCATTGATAGGTTTGTGTATGGGAAAAATTGTCTTGAGTGGAGCAGAGACAGAGCATCTGACTGAATTAAATATGGATTCTTGTCCAGTCATCAATATCCGTCCGAACATTGAGCATATTTATGAACAGATTAAAAAAATCATACTTGACAGGAAGAATATTACAAATTTGGGAAAAGAATCTAGAAAATTTGTAGAAGAACATCATGACGCCAGAATAATTGCAGGAAAGTATCTTGATTTGTGGCAAAGGCACGGATTGAGAACTGACACCAGAGACAAATACGCGAGAACTACCAGTTTTTGATGAATATCTCGAATAAGCATATTTACTGCTTTTTTGCAATAGTTTTCCTCTTTTCATCCTGGATTATTTTTTATACCATTCCAAGAGAGCTTCAGTATCCATTTTTCTTTGCACCAGCAGTTTTACTCATACTATACAAGTATCATCCTTACAAGCGGAAGAACGTTATTGCATTTATTCTTTTTGGGATTGTATTATTTCGTTATTCACTTCCTCAAGAAATCGACATAAGAAGTCTAGAGCTATATGCCTCTTTTATAAGATCAATTGTCATTGCAAGTATTTTTCTTATCGACAAAAAAGATTTGATAAAAATCTATAAATATTTCGTAATCATACTTGCGCCAATACTCCTGGTTAGTCTTGTGTTCTATCTTCTGAAAACCCTTGACATTGTTCAAATGGCACCGATTACCCGGTATGTAAGCGAGGGTGGAGAAGGAAGAGCTTGGAATGTTTATTATCTTTTTTCACTCCAAGATATGCCATACAGGGGTGAAGTCATTCGCTTTCCCGGTATTTTTGATGAACCCGGTTATCTTGGAACCCTTCTTGCATTTATTCTTGCCATAGAAAAGCTGGATTTGTCATCGTGGAAAAACAAAATTTTTCTCTTTTGCGGAATTTTGACGTTCAGCCTCGCTTTCTACTTGCTACTGCTTAGCTACTTTTTTTTATCGGTTCACATTCAACTGCGCTATAAAGTTTATGCTGCCACGATCGGGTTTGTCATGCTGGCTATCGGGGTTCTTTTTTTCCAGGATGTCTTTCAAGACAGGGTTTATGAACGTATTGTTAGCGAGCAGGGTCTTGAATTGGCACAGGACGGAAGAGTTGGGATTGCGAGACAGGAAATCACAATTCGTGGGTTGGCAAATTTGCCGCCAAAAGAGCTGCTATTGGGCAAGGGTTATGACGCAGGGAGGGAGGAAATGTTCGGGACCAGTCTCACATGGGAGAGGCTTGTCTTGCAGCTAGGCTTGCTATTTACTTCTTTTTTTATTCTGCTGATTCTATTCTTTTCATCGCACAGCAAACAAACCCTGTTGTTTGCCTTGATTTTTATCGCATCCTTACTGCAGAGACCGGCTATTTTCGCACCCATCTGGTTTTTCATTATGTTGGTCGGAATTTATGCAGACGACATAAAACCAAATGGATCAAATACAGGATCTGATAAGAGCAAGTCATGAAAGTGCTGATTACACTAAAGTCCATTGATCAATGTCAAAAACAAGGGGGAGTGGCTTCATACTTCAAAAACATCAGGAAGTACCTGGAACCCGATATTGAATATTTTCATTTTTCAGATGTGCCAGGGAGGTATCTTTTTTATAAAGCTATTTCGAGAGTTCGTGATACACTCAAATTTATTCGTATCTGCAGGGATGATAAAAAGGCTCCTGATATTGTTCATTTGAATCCGTCGTTAGGCTGGAGCGGTTTACTGCGAGACGCCATTTTACTGAAAGTTGCCGTCCGCTCAGGCAGGAAGACAATTGTATTCTTTCGAGGCTGGAATAAAGATATTGAGAATAAAATCAGTTCTAACCGGCTCGTTTACAATCTTTTTTATCATGGTTTTAAATCAGCCGATGCTTTTGTCGTTTTATCCAGCAAATTCGGGAATAAACTACGGGAATGGCACTTAAATCAACCTATATATATTGAAACTACAACTGTAGATCCAAGTCTTCCAGAGAAAGTCTCATCTATTAGAAAAACAAAGGATTTCAAAGGTAATCACCTATTATTTCTGGCCAGAATAGAAAAAGAGAAAGGAATCTTCGAGTCTCTGCACTGCCACGCAATATTAAAACAAAAATTTACAAAATTGGAAATGACTGTTGCAGGCGATGGAGATGCTCTGGATGAAGTTAAAAACTATGTGAATTCCAACGGTATTTCTGCTGTACATTTTTGCGGTTATGTGACCGGCGAAGAAAAGGCGAAGGTTTTTGCAAAAAGTCAAATATATCTGTTTCCGACAACGCACGGTGAAGGTATGCCAAATGCTGTTCTCGAAGCCATGGCTGCAGGACTTCCGGTTGTAACGCGAGCAGTTGGTGGACTTACGGATTTCTTCCAAGACGGCAAGATGGGTTTCATAACTCAAAGCTCTGACCCGGTAGAATTTGCCCGACTTGTTGAAATTCTTTTGCTTAATCCTAAGCTTAGAGAACAAATTTCACAATATAACTCAGAATATGCACGCTCATATTTTTTAGTGGACAATGTAGTGAAACGTCTGAACGGTATTTACAAAGATGTTTTTTCTAAAAACGCCAGAGACAGTTCCTGGATGGACTATTATAATGGCGATCCTCAAATTTCAGAAAAAACAGAAAACAAGATCAGAAACCAGCAAGTATGAGCCAGCAACCCCTCAAAGTCTGCCTCACACACGACATCGACCGGCTGCACAAAACCTACCAGTACCTCACTCATGATGTGTGCAAAGGCAGAATAAGGGGATTGAGGACACTGTTCAACGGCAGTCGGCCCTACTGGCAGCTTGACACCTTGGCGGACCTCGAGGCGCGGTATGATGTGCGCTCCACCGTTTTCTTTCTTCATGAAAGCATCGCGTTCCGGCCTTTCCGGATTTCTAGCTGGAAGCTTTCGCTTGGCCGCTATTCGCTTTACGATCCACAAGTAATACACGCAATCCGGAATTTGCATGCGGGTGGATGGGAAATCGGCTTGCACGGCAGTTACGAGTCCTTCAAGAGTCCGCATCTCCTCAAAACGGAAAAAATGATACTGGAAGAAGCGCTCGGACACCATGTGCAGGGTGTTCGCCAGCATTATCTCAACCACATCGAGCCCGATACCTGGAACTATCAGAAAGAGGCGGGTTTTCGCTATGACGCCTCTCTTGGCCGGACAAACGGAATCGGCTACAGTGACAACCGCATAAGGCCATTCCACCACCGACAATCCGGCATGTTTGTCATTCCCCTGACCATCATGGATAGCTGTCTTTTCAAAGAGTCCGGCGGCAACCGGCAGAAGGCACTCAGAATGGCAGTGAAATGGATGGATCATGCTCAAAAAAACAACTGCCCGTTTACCATTCTATGGCACCAGAGAATGTTCAATGAGGAGGATTTCCCCGGTTACAGATGGGTTTACGAAGAGATCATCAAGGAGGCAAAGGTGCGAAATGCGGAGTTCGTCACATGCCATGAACTCCAGAAGCGTCACAAAAGCATGGAAATAGCGGATGATTAGCAACAATCTTCGAAGTCACAAAACAGATGTTCTGGCCACACACCGCTGAAATGCAACGGGTAGGCATATTGTGCGGGGCGAACAAACGGGCTGCCATTGCCTGCGCCAGGGGACTGGCCTCCGAAGGGGTAAAAACCCTTCTCCTTTTTCGTGAAAAGGGAGATATCCGCAGCAGGATCGCCATGCGCAGGTATGCAAGACTGGGCGAACGCGCCCTTTTCAGAAATGATTCCGAGGATATTTTCATCGCCTCGCTCAAGACCATAAGCCGGATTCACGGAGCGTTTACGCTTTTGCCGATTGGCGAACAGTACACCCGCTGGATGGCGCGAAACAAGGAAGAACTTGAACGCTCGGGCGTTTACCCTGCCGTTTGCGATTATGCAACCTACTGTCGTCTTTCTGACAAGGCATCTTTCATGGAAATGTGCAAACGGTTTGGCCTGGACATTCCCGAACGTTATGATCAAAAAGCCCTGTCGCAGGATATCATGCCATTCGTGGTCAGGCCGCGCGTTTTTCTGGATGACACCGGCATTTTGAAATATCCGGTGCTCGTGGCAACTCAGGGGGCATACAGGCGCATTATTGCCATGCGGCTTGATCTGGAAGGGCACATCATAGAGCGCATGATTCCCGGTCCGGGAATCTACTTTTGCGGATGTTACCAAAACGGGGAACTCCTGCAGTCATTCACGCAGATCACGTTGCTTCAGCAACCGGGGGGCATGTCCGTGCTGAAAGCGGCACCGTCTGCCCAGCTTCCTGATACAGTTACGGACAACATTAACAACATGTTCTCATCGCTGGAATACTCTGGAGTCATGATGATGGAGCTTAAAAAGTGTCCGCAAAAAAACCGGTTCTATGCCATTGAATGCAATCCACGGATGTGGGGGCCGCTTCAGCTGTGTATTGATCACGGTGTGAATTTCCCGGCGATGCTTGCCGGAGCTTCTCCGGCAGACGGGCCCAAACGCACTGGCATTGGCTACACTTGGAACAACGGAATACTGGACGGATACCTGAAAAAGCTCCGGTTCCGATCCGGTTTTCAGCGAACTGATTCCATGACCGGTATCGCTTATAAAGATGTCTGGTATCGAAGCGATACCTTGCCATACGCCATCCTGGAACCATTTTTTCTGATGGCATCCCTTTTTTTCGGTAAAAGGGGAGCAGGCAAGGGCAGCCAGGATAGCCATTTTATCACTTCCGAAAAAGAGACACAATCCGCAAAACCGTCATCATTACAATAATCTATTGCATCCGGTGAGTTCGGACTATCAGACATATTGCAGCCATATTCTCAAACATCTGACCGAGACAAACTTTACCGGCTTTGACCCCTATGACGGACTCAATACCCGTATCCGCCTGCTTCACAGGAATCAGGCACTGAGGCTTCTGGCCGTATATGTAAACAAATTCTCCCCGCTGAACCTGCGTACCGTTCTCAAAGTTACTCCGTCGCGGCAGTTGATGACACTTTGCACTGCGGCAAATGCCATTATGCTGCTGGATGATCTTGTGGATCCCGGGCAACGAAAAGCGCTCTTCGATGAGATCTGGCAGGTCATGGTAAACACCTCATTGAAGGATAAATACGGTCATCATTGCTGGGATGCCCATGGATTTCCCATCCAGATGCGCGGACGCTATACTCACGGAGATGTGGCCAGTGTTGTGGGCAACCAGATCTTTGGCGAGTTTTTGATCAACTACCACAAAATGACCGGCGATCCGCTCGCAAGGGAATATGCGCTGGACCTTCGCGACCTGTTCATGAGCAGATTTTACTGTGAAAAGGAAGGCGCGGCGTTTTTCCGTTACAAATCGGAGCATCCTGATACCCATTTCACGTTGAATGCTTCCACACGGGCTGCCAGATACCTGATGCAGCTTTCGGAACTTACGGGCAATCACGATCTTGACAATGAAATCCGAAAGGTAATCGAACTGGTAGTCCGGCTTCAAAAAGAGGATGGACGCTGGAATTATACCCACCATTTTGACTCCGGACGGCAAAAAAAACAGGTGGATTATCACCAGGGCTTTATTCTGGATGACCTGCTGCTCTATATGGAGACCTATGGCAGGGACAACGGGGTTCTGCAAGCCTATGAGAAAGGATTGCGGTTCTATCGAAACAAGCAGTTTCTGGTGAATGGCCAGGGACGCTACCGGTATCCCCGTACCTGGCCGGCGAACATCCACAACCAGGCGCAGGGGATAGTAACCTTTGCGAATGCCTCAACGCTGGACCCGGCCCATCTTGATTTTGCCACTGTAATTGCGGACTGGACCGTGCGCAATATGTATGACACAGAAAACAACTACTTTTACTATCTGAAATATCCGTTTTTCAAAAACAAAATCCGGTATGCCCGCTGGAGCGATGCCAACATGCTGCAGGCCATGGCCACACTCGTGCACAAACCGGACACGAATTAACCCATCATGTTGAAGCGCATTCTCTTTTTTCTTGGTCATCCGGCGCATTTTCACCTGTTTCGTCATTCCGTGCTTGAGCTTGAAAAAATGGGCCATCAGGTGGATGTGGTCATAAAGACAAAAGACATTCTGAGTGATTTGCTGGACACTGCCGGTCTGCCCTATGTCAATCTGCTGCCCGGTGGCAGGGCAGATGGCACACTGGGAATTATTGTGGGTGTTATGAAAAAGAATCGCGCTTTATACCGCTATTGCAAACAGCGTAGGCCGGATATCATGGCCGGAACCTCAGCCGAAATAGCACATGTAGGGAAAATCCTGGGCATCCCGTCCCTGGTTTTTTCTGAGGATGACTACTCCGTGATCCGCCAATTCGGACGTGCAACCTATCCCTTTACCGATGTCATTTTATCGCCGCAATCGTGCAACAATGGCCGCTGGAACAGAAAAACCGTCCACTATCACGGTTACCACAAACTCGCATACCTGCATCCGCACCGGTTCACTCCTGACAGAACAGTCGTAGAGCGCTACCTGAATGCCGAAGAACCCTTTTTCATGCTCCGTCTGGCAAAGTTAAGCGCCCATCACGATGCCGGGATTAACGGGCTGGACGATTCCATCACAGAGAAAATCGTAGCGCGGCTTTCAAGGGAAGGCCGCGTTCTTGTATCGTCGGAGCGATCGTTGCCCGAATCGCTTGAACCGTTTCGCCTTCAGATCAATCCGCTGGATATTCACCACCTCATGGCTCACTCACGGCTTTTTATTTCGGACAGCCAGAGCATGACGGTGGAAGCAGCCATGCTCGGTGTTCCGTCTGTCAGGTACTCGGATTTTTCCGGGCGCATCGGTGTTCTTGAAGAGCTTGAAAAAAAGTATGAACTTACGCGAAGCGTCAGAACCGGACAAACGCAGCAGTTTTTCAGGATTATTGAAGATTACCTGGCAGATGCGCAAATTCACCAGATCAGCCAGGAGAGAAAAAAAAAGATGCTCGGTGAAAAAATCGATGTTACAGCCTTTATCAGCTGGTTTATCAACGAATATCCTGAAAGCCGCATGATCATGGATAACCAGCCGGATTATGATTTGCGATTTCTGATACCAGCCGAGGAGGCAATGAAATGAAAATCCTGTCCGTAGTTGGCGCCCGTCCTCAATTCGTCAAGCTGGCTCCGCTATCCCGCCGGATTCGGAAAGGCCACCAGGAGATCATAGTGCACACCGGGCAGCACTATGATCACAACATGTCCGGTCTCGGCAGAACAGGTACCGAAATCATTTTCCCCGCACATCCAAGAACACGAAAAGTTATTCGGAAATGGGGGATACCTGTACCGCCAAATATCCGGATGACCGAGCCAATGGGTTACATGACCTTCCAGTTCATGCTCAGTAGATCCGAAAAGGTCATTACGGATTCAGGCGCTTTGCAAAAGGAGGCCTATATTGCAGGCAAGCCTTGCATTACACTCCGGTCAGAAACCGAGTGGAATGAAACCGTGGAATCCGGATGGAATATGCTTTTGGAAGCAACGGATCCAAACCTGGGGAAGAAGGTCGGAAAATTTACGCCACAAGGCCCGCGCCCTGACCTGTACGGGATCAACGTTGCCAAAGTCATGGTCTCTCATGGAGGACTGGTGGCATACGGTGGAAAAAAAAAGGAAATTTACCGATGAAAATCATAGCTTGCCATGACAGAAAGTAATATCCCAGATCTTCTTGATTATAGTATGGCCAACGTAAAGAGAACAGCAGAGGAGCGGTAATGTCGCTGTCAACGGCAATTGGAGCGGTGAATTATCAGAAATGTCCCGCAGACCGTACAGACGTACAGCCTGCGGATCTCAAGGATTTTGTTGCCAGGAATAATGGCCAGGGCGTACCGAATGGATTTATAAAAACCGTAGAAAAAGGAACAGCTGCCAACCGGGTAAGTGACGAAGCTACGGACTTTGCTCCCCGCATCACACTCTCAAACGCCACAAACGAGCAGTCGGACCAGCTTCCTGAAAAGAACTTCCGCAGCGTCACCTGCCACAGCAAAATCAACAACACCCGATTCCTTAACAAGCACTTCGAGGCGATCAACCGCGCCCTGCTCCCCGGCGGCACCTACATCGGCTGCGTCGAAACCTACGAGCAATTCCGCGGCCGCCTTACCCGCCAGTACCCTGTTTTCCTGCGCTATCCTTATTACCTGGCCCACTTCTTTGTGAAGCGGTTCCTGCCAAAGTGGGAGCCTACCCGGCGATTATATTTTCGCATCAATAAAGGAAAAAACCGATCCATTTCGCTGCCCGAGGTGCTCGGACGCCTGGTCTCCTGCGGCTTCGAAGCTGTTGAATACCGCGAAATCGACGGCCTCACCTGGTACGCCGCCCGCAAAGTCCGCGAGCCGCACTTCGACCCCGACCCCACCTACGGCGCTATCGTCCGGCTGCACCGTGAGGGCTACCACGGCCGGCTCATCACCATCTACAAACTGCGGACCATGCATCCCTACGCCGAATACATCCAGGAATACGCCTTCCGGCAGAACGGCCTGGACCGCGGCGACAAGATCAAAGACGACTTCCGCGTCACCTCATGGGGTCGCGCACTGCGTAAATACTGGCTCGACGAGTTCCCCATGCTCTGGAACTACCTGCGCCGCGACATCAAACTCGTAGGCGTGCGTCCGCTCAGCGCACAAAAACTCAGCCTCTACCGCCCCGAACTGCGCGAACTGCGCCGCAAGGTCAAACCCGGCCTCATACCGCCCTACTACGCCGATCTGCCCGACTCCCTGGAAGGTATGCAGCAATCCGAAACGCGCTATCTGGAGCAGTACCTTGAAAACCCCTGGCGCACCGACGCCCGCTACCTGGTCAAAGCCCTGTACAACATCATCATCCGCCGCGCCCGCAGCCGCTGAACCCGCCGAGGGATATGATTTCGGGTGGATGCGCCCCGAAACGGCATCATCTCATCAGTCCTGGTGGATACGCCTCCAATTACAATATCACTCATAGGCACCACGGATATGTTCCTGTTGGATGCGTTCCCGCCCGCGGCAACACTCAAATTCACCTCGGATACGTTTCTGCCGCATGTAACTCCACCATGAGCGACATCACCGTCATCATACCCGTCTACAACGTCGAAGAATTCATCGACGAATGCCTCCAATCCGTCGTGGCCCAGACACTCCGCCCCCGCGAAGTGCTCATCATCAACGACGGCACACCCGACAACAGCCGCGACATCTGCCAGCGCTACGCCGACCGGCACGACTGGATCACCATCATCGACCAGGAAAACAAAGGCCTCTCCGAAGCGCGCAACACCGGACTCGACCACGCCTCCGGCCGGTACATCGTCTTCCTCGACAGCGACGACTACATCGCCCCGAACATGCTGGCCACACTGCACCAAAAAGCCGAATCCACCGGCGCCGACATGGTCAAATGCGGCACCATCAGCTTCACCGACACATCCAAAGGCCGCACATTCGAACACTGGAGAGGCCTTGCCGGCGAAAGCTCCAAAAAACAAAGCGAAACCGGCCGGGTGGATGCGTCCGGCGCTCAAAAGGAATCAGCCGGTGACAGGGTGGATGCGTCCGGCGTCCAAAAGGAATCAGCCGGTGACAGGGTGGATGCGTCCGGCGTCCAAAAGGAATCGTCCGGTGATAGGGTGGATGCGGCCGGCGTCCCCAACCCCGACACCCTCACCCTCGACACCAGGCGCGGCTTCTTCCAGGCCTTTTTCGAAAAAAAACTGATTGCCAACGTCTGGAACGCCATTTACCGCACCGAACTGTTCCACAAACTGCGCTTCCCGGCGGGCAAGATCATGGAAGACAACTTCATCACCCCCCAACTACTGCTGCGCTGCAAGAAGATCGTGATCATCGCCGACGGACTCTACTACTACCGCCAGCGGCCAGGCGCCATCATGCACTCCTTCGACAACCGCCACTTCGACGTCATCGAATCAGACTATCAGCTCAAAAAAATCCTCGTCCGCAACAACCTGTTCGACCATTTCACCGACACCTTCTACAGCTGGCTCGGCTTCCACCTGCTCGTGATGATGAAAAACGCTGCCCGCTACAGCGGCTATCTGCCATTCAGGAGATACGCCCGCACATTCCACATCCTCGTGGACCGGCAGGACATCGACCAGATCCTCAATACGCCGGACAGCCCGCAACTCACTTCATCCGCAAAACGGAAGCTCCGCGAATTTTGTGAACGGCCCACACGGTTCTGGCTGAAACTGAAAGTGGATTCCTTCAAGAGATCCCGGCGGTAACTGTTACCGCCGGCCAGAGTATTGCCTCAATTGCCCCCGGCCAGAGCATTGCCTCACTTGCATCCGCCGGCGAAATCATTATGACGGAATCATTATTTCGATACAAGTTACCCCTCACCGGATCTCCCGGTACATCTCCACCAGCCGGTCATGCAGCCGGTCCTGGTTGAACTCCCGCTCCACTTTGTCGCGCCCCGCCCGGCCCATGGCGGCCCACTCGTCGCGGTTGGCGTGCAGCCGGCCGATCCTGCCGGCCAGCGCGCCCGCGTCGCGCTCGGGCACCAGAAAACCCGAAACGCCATCCTCCACCAGTTCGGGGATGCCGCTGTGCCATGTGGAGAGCACCGGCATGCCCATGGCCATCGCCTCCATCAGCGAGACCGGCACGCCTTCCTTGTCGCCGTCGGACGCGGTCACGCTCGGCAGCATGAACACATCGGCCCGCTCCAGCAGCCGGCGCACCTCGTCCTGCGTTATGGCCCCGTGCAGGGTGACCCGGTCGCCGATCCCGAGCTCCGCTATGCGCCGCTCAACCTCGGGGCGCAGCGGCCCGTCGCCGATCATGTCGTAGTGCACATCGAGCCCCGGATGCTCCTGCAAGGCCATCGCAAGCGCCTCCACCGCGTACACAAGTCCCTTTTTCTCGGTAAAACGCGCCGTGGTGGCAATGCGCATGGGCCCGTCGTGCGGCTTCCTCTCGCGGAACTCAAAATAATCGGTGTTGATGCCCATCCGGTGCACCACCGTGCGGTCGGCCGGGGCGCCCAGTTCCAGCAGTTTGCCGCGCCAGTGCTCGCTGACCGGCAGAATCAGGTCGGCGTGCCTGAAAATCTCATCATACTGCCGCTTCTGGTCCGGTTTCCGCAGCACCTGGGACACGTCGTACCCGTGGAAGGTGACCACCAGGCGCTCGCACAGGCCAAGTCTCTTGAAATAGGCTCCGAGCACCCCGTTCGGACCAAAATGGCAGTGCAGGATGCCGCTATGGCCCACATTCGCATACGCATCGGCCAGCCAGGGCGTCTTCAGGCTCACCGCCGGCCTGCCGAACTGCAGGGGGTTCAAGGCGCGCAGCACCTCCATACGCCCACGCCGCAGGTTCTTGCCGATCAGCCCCGGCAACCCCTTGAGCCGCTGGTGGAACTTCTTCATCCGGTGAAAGTAGTGCGTGCGCCCGCGCAGGTCGTATCCCTGTTTTTCCGCATTGGCAAGCGGCTCTTCCTCACTGCCCCTGGTCACAACCCGCACATCCACCCGGCGGTCAAGCAGACCGGTAACGTGATGCAGGATGAACGTCTCTGAAATCTTTGGGAACGTACTCGCCAGAACGGTAACTCTCATTATAATCAGGGTAACTGCGCCGCACAGTGCGACTTGTGATTATCTTGTGATTATATAGGTACCAAACACAGTGGCGCGTCTGTCCGTTTGAATTTTCAGAAAAAGTTTCGGGTGGATGCGTCCCGAAACGGCATCATCTTACCAGTCCTGGTGGATGCGGCCCCAATCGCAACATCGTTCATCAACACTGCAGAAATGTTTCCGGTGGATGCGGCCCCAATCGCAACATCGTTCATCAACACTGCAGAAATGTTTCCGGTGGATGCGCCCCCAATCGCAACATCGCTCATTGGCCCCGCGGATATGTTTCTGGTGGATGCGCCCCCAATCGCAACATCGTTCATCAACACTGCAGAAATGTTTCCGGTGGATGCGCCCCCAATCGCAACATCGCTCATTGGCCCCGCGGATATGTGCCTGGTGGACGCGGCCCCCAACCACACCATCGCACCCACTCACAGGCACATACGCCCGCGCCCGACTCAAAAAAAATGATTTTTTTGATTGCATTTTTTTTCGGCACGCCATAGCTTTACACGGTATGTAAAACGAGTACCCCGGACGCATCAATAACGAGTACTTTTTTTACACATAAGAAAAAAACGCCGGGAGGGTATCATCATCGCCCCGGCACATACGGTATCCCTAAAAGTCAACACCTGTCCATTTTACGCGTGCTTATCGATTAAGACATTGAGCTGCAGCAGCATGCGCACCCTGCACAGTTTGCAGATGCTGCACTGTATGCACACCCTGCACAGTTTGCAGATACTGCACTGTATGCACATCCTGCACAGCAAGCAGACCCTGCACACCCTGCAACGGTAACCTGCCGCAGCTTTTTTCTTATCCGGTCCGGCCCCCGGCGCAACGGCAACCGCGACAGCGACCCCGATCGCAACCGCAACCGCAGCAAGCCCCCGGGACCAGCGCACAAAATGGGACTCACAAGGCGGAGCTGTGCCAAACCCCGCAACAACGGCACCATCGCACCAACCTAACTAAACACCACGCCGCCACACGGCACCCTGGCACCCCGGCACCATCGCCCCGCCAAACCCCACCCATGCTCGACACCCTGATCACCTCCCGCACCCGGGTCAAGCTGCTCCTCAAATTCTTCACCAACCCGCGCACCCGGGGCTACCTGCGCGGACTGGCCGACGAATTCGGCGAATCCACCAACGCCGTGCGCACCGAGCTCAACCGCATGAGCGACGCCAACCTCATCACATCCGAAACCAACGGCCGCCGCCGCCTCTACCGCGCCAACCCCGACCACCCGCTCTTCCCCGAACTCACCAGCGTCACCCGCAAATACCTGGGCCTGCACACCGTGCAGAACATCATCGAGCGGCTCGGCAGCGTGCACCTGGCCCTGGTCACCGGCGACTACGCACGCGGACAAGACACCGGCATCATCGACCTGGTCATCGTCGGCGCCGTCGACGAACCCTACCTCAACCTGCTGGTCAAAAAAGCCGAAGAACTCATCAAGCGCAAAATCCGCACCCTGCTCATCACCCCCGAGGAATACCACGGCTTTGAGGAGCGGTTCGCCAAAGAAAAAGCACTCGTCCTGTGGGAGAACGGCGTATGAAACACAATCTGACATGTTTTTCGGGTGGATATGGCATGAGGCTCAAACTTGTGCAGGCTTCTGGTGGATACGGCATGAGGCACAAAACTGTACAGATCTCGGGTGGATATGGCCCGAGGCACGCTCACGCATGGTATTCTGGTGGATACGTCACGAAACCCGGCCAGGTATTTTAATATAGTAATGCGTATTATGATAATGACCATTACTATAACATACAGCAAGCGTTGAAATTCTACGACCGCGAAACGGAACTGCAGACCCTGAACGCCATGCACCGGTTGAGCCGAAGCAAGGGGGCCCGCATGACCGTGCTCTACGGCCGGCGACGCATCGGCAAAACCGTGCTCGCCCTGCACTCGGCCCAGCAATCGGACGACCCGCACGTCTACCTGTTCGTGAGCCGCAAAAACGAAACCCTGCTATGGCAGGATGCCAAAACCGAAATCGAACGCGGACTGGGCACCACCGTCCACGGGGATCTCACCCGGTTCCGCGATGTGCTGGCCTGGCTCATGGACTACG
>SL_3KL_010_SEDDRAFT_10000202_pt1 | contig 43966 bp, 39 predicted proteins | sample SodLakKL_010_SED_2_FD_10381 | JGI IMG/M metagenome (IMG submission 10381) | reverse complement strand
CCCTTCCAAAAATCAGCACCTGGTCGGGAACATTCTGCACATAGGAAGGAATGGAGGGGTTCATCAGTAATTTGGCTTCCCGGAAAAGATGGATCATTTGGCGGTCGAATTCGTTCAGGAATTTGAATTTCAACTCCGGATTTCTGGCAAGACTCCATTGACGGCGGGCATAATGGTACGACCAGTTGTTGTGTTGCCCGGGAAAATCAATCCATTCAGGATGCCCGAATTCGTTGCCCATAAAATTCAGGTACCCGTTACCTGCGGTGGCCAAAGTAATCAGCCGTATCATCTTGTGCAGGGCCATGCCATTATCCACCACAAGGTTTTGATGGTGTACATTCATGTCGAAATACATGTCCTTATCCATCAACCAAAAGATAATGGTTTTATCTCCTACCAGGGCCTGGTCATGTGACTCGGCATAGTGAACGGTTTTTTCATCGGGTCGTTTGTTGGTAAGCTGGTAAAACATATCGCCAATGTTCCAGAACTCCAGTTTGGTTTCTTTGATGGTCTTTATCCAGTAATCAGGAATGCCCATGGCCAGGCGGTAATTAAAGCCAATGCCGCCGAATTTCTGCGGAGTGGCCAGTCCGGGCATGCCGCTCATCTCTTCTGCCACGGTAATGGCATGAGAATTAACCTCGTGGATTAATTGATTGGCTAAAATAAGATAGGTAATAGCATCTTCGTCCTGGTTGTCGTTAAAATATTGCTCATAGCCGGTAAAATGGGTACCCAGTCCATGGTCGAGGAATAGCATGCTGGTAACCCCATCGAAACGAAAACCGTCGAAACGGTATTCTTCCAGCCAAAATTTGCAATTGGACAACAGGAAATGCAGCACTTCATTCTTTCCATAGTCAAAACAGCGGCTGTCCCATGCCGGATGATTTCCCCGCGGTCCCTCGTGAAAAAACTGGTAATAGGTCCCGTCGTACCGGCTGATCCCTTCTACTTCGTTTTTAACGGCATGGGAGTGTACAATGTCCATAATCACCCGGATGCCACGTCCATGGGCATCATCGATCAGCGCTTTAAGCTCATCGGGCGTTCCAAAACGGCTGGAGGCCGCAAAAAAATTGCTGACATGGTAGCCGAAGGATCCGTAAAAGGGATGCTCCTGCACTGCCATAAGCTGTATGGTGTTGTATCCTGCTTTTTCGATGCCCGGTAAAACGTTTAGACGAAACTCCTCCCAGGTCCCTGTCCGGTATTCCTCGGTGGCCATGCCCACATGGGCCTCATAAATCAGAGGAGAAAATTCCTTCGCAGCAGGTTGTTTGTTTTTCCAGCGATAAGGCTCCGGAGGATCCCATACCTGTGCATTAAACACCAGGGTGGTGGGATCCTGCACCACCCTTTTGGCCCAGGCAGGAATGCGATCGCCTGATCCTCCTTCCCAGCAAATCAAAAGTCTGTAAAGATCCAGGTGCTTGATGGTATGCAACGGAAGTGATATCTCCCAATTGCCATTTCCAATATTTTGCAGCAAAAACCCCTCATCAGGTTGCCAATTGGTAAAATCACCCAAAAGATAAATTTTCTTTGCATTGGGTGCCCATTCACACAAAACCCAGCGATCGGCTTCCCGGCGCAATCCAAAATATTCATGCCCCAAGGCAAAATCGCTCAGGAGTCCTCCTTGGGCAAGTTCCTGCTCTTTTTCAAAAGCCTTTCGCAGGCGGTCTACAATTTTGCCTGCAAATGGTTTCAGATAAGGATCTTTCCTTACAAATTCAGGGATCAGCATTAGCTACGTATTTTTAATTTTAAAAATTAAAATTAAGACAATTAACGTTATTATCCCGGGCGGATTCGTTTTTTTTTATTTTTTACCCACAATAAATTATAGTACTTCCCGGTATTTTAAAGACCATTTTTTTTACTTTTTTTTGGTTTTGCCCACTTCCAAAAAAGCATACCTTTGCAGTATTTTAATTCAATCTTAATAAAAACTAGAAAATACCGGGATAATTGGTATGACTTTACTTGATCTTAAAAACGGAGAAAAAGGCATTATCCTGAAGGTAAAGGGGCGCGGAAGTTTTCGCACCAGGATCATTGAAATGGGTTTTGTGGTAGGAAAAAAAGTTGAGGTGATCAAAAAAGCCCCCCTTCAAGATCCCATTGAATACAGCATCATGGGGTATAATGTATCCCTTCGCAGCAGTGAAGCCCGCCTGATTGAAGTTATTCCGGAAAAAGATTTCAAAGGACCCAAAACCTCCGATTTTGACGGGGTTTTTTACAGCGAAAAAGTGAACACCCTGCGCCGTCATGGCAAAGTGGTGAATGTTGCCCTGGTGGGCAATCCAAACAGCGGAAAAACCACTTTTTTCAACCATGCTTCCGGATCAAGGGAAAGGGTGGGCAATTACAGCGGGGTTACCGTAGAAGCAAAAGAAGCCCGTTTTCATCACAAAGGATACCGTTTTAAGATAACCGACCTGCCAGGCACCTATTCCGTTTCTGCTTATACTCCGGAAGAATTGTTTGTGCGGGAGTTTGTCACAGAAAACCTTCCCGATGTGGTAATCAACATCGTGGATGCTTCCAACCTGGAACGCAATCTCTTTCTTACCACGCAGCTGATTGATATGGACATCCGGGTTGTGATGGTCCTGAACATGTACGACGAGCTGGAAAGAAAGGGAGATATCCTGGATTACGAATCCCTTGGAAAAATGCTTGGTATCCCCATTGTTCCTGCAGTGAGCTCAAAAGGCAAAGGGATCAGGGAAACCTTTGACAAGGTGATAGAGGTTGCTGAGGACCGCAACGAAACCATCCGCCACATCCATATCAATTATGGGCAAAATGTTGAGCGATCCATCAGCAATATCCAGGAAAAGATCAAAGCTCCCGGCAATGAACACTTTACCGACCTGGTTTCCTCACGTTTTCTGGCCATCAAGTTGCTGGAAAAGGACAAGGAGGTGATCAAAAAGATCATGGGCAACTGCCATAACCATGAGGAGATCCTATACATTTCCAAAACCGAGGTAGATCGCCTGGAAAATGAATATAGCGAATCCAGTGAGGCAATCATCACCGATTTGAAATACGGATTCATACAAGGGGCATTAAAAGAAACCATGACCCCGAGCGAGTCGGAAACTAAAAGAACCAGCCAGGCCATTGACACCCTGCTGACCCACAGGGTACTGGGATTTCCTTTTTTCCTGCTTTTCATGTACCTCATGTTTTATGCAACCTTTTTTATGGGAAGTTATCCCATGGGTTGGATTGAAACAGGGGTAGAAAATCTTTCGGTATTTCTTGAGGGAAGCATGTCCCCGGGTCCTTTCAAAGACCTTCTGATCAATGGGGTGGTTAGCGGAGTTGGAGGGGTGATCGTGTTCCTTCCCAACATCATGCTGCTGTTCTTTTTCATCAGCCTGATGGAGGATACCGGTTACATGTCGAGAGCGGTATTTATCATGGATAAGCTCATGCATAGGATCGGACTGCATGGCAAATCTTTCATTCCGCTGCTGATGGGTTTCGGCTGTAATGTGCCCGCCATTATGGCTACCCGTACACTGGCCAACCCTAATGACCGAATGATCACCATGCTGATCAACCCGTTCATGTCTTGCAGTGCCCGTCTGCCCATTTATGTGCTGTTCATCAGCGCCTTTTTTACCGAATACCGGGCCTTGATGCTGTTTTTGATATACACCATCGGTGTATTGGTGGCAATCGGCATGGCGCTGTTACTGAAGAAGACCCTGTTCCGCACACAGGAGATGCCTTTTGTAATGGAACTTCCACCCTACCGCGTGCCTACGGCAAAAGCAATTACCGTGCACATGTGGAGCCGGGTGGTGCATTATATACGCAAAATCAGCGGAATTATCCTGGTGGCCTCTATCATCATCTGGGCCCTTGGATATTTTCCAAACGGCAGCAGGTTTCATGAAGAGCTGGAAAGTCGGAAAGAGGCGGTAAAAAAAGAATATCAGGAACAACTTGCCGCTTTAAGCCCGGCCGATACCACCAGGGTTGAAGCCATTAGGCAGCAGAAAAACCAACACCTTAACCAGCTGGAAACCAATGCATACCTGGAAAGACAGGAAAACAGCTTTATAGGCCGCATCGGTAAAACCGTTCAGCCGGTGATGGCTCCCCTGGGTTTCGACTGGAAAATGACCATCAGCATCATTTCGGGGGTAGCGGCTAAAGAGATCGTGGTGAGTACACTTGCCGTCCTCTATCAGGCTGATGAACATGCCCAGGCCCAAAGTCCTTCACTGGTTGAAAAAATCCAGACACAAACTTACGGTGCAGGCCTACGGGAAGGGGAAAAGGTATTCAATCCCCTGGTGGCCCTTTCCTTTATGATATTTGTATTGCTTTATTTTCCCTGTATCGGCGTGCTGGCAGCAATTACCAAGGAGTCAGGAACATGGAAATGGGGTATTTTTGCCCTGATTTATACCACCTTAACAGCATGGGTGGTATCATTCATGGTTTTTCAGGTGGGAAGCTTGTTTGTTTAAAAAGTAATTTTATGGTCCAGTGGATTTTAACTTTTCTGGTAGTTATTCTGGCGGCAATATGGGGTATCTATCGCCTGATGAAGTTTTTCCGCAAAACCAAAAAACAGGAGCCGCCATCTCCGGAAGAATGCAATGGCTGCTCCAGTGACTGCACCACCTGTCCCATGCATATTTCCCCGGAAGACTACCGGATCAATAAGCCGGAATAAAGGGTACACTTTTTTTGTCCTTTGCATTACCTCTTAGGGTCAAATCTTCCAATGTTTATTTCGCATGATTTTTTATATTAAATTTCTTTACAGATGATTTTTCCTTATTTTTATAAGATTAAATCCATTGCACACCTGAAAAGCGAAGATTTTGGACCTGCATTCTATCCTGCTTAAATACTGGGGATTTACCTCCTTCCGGCCTTTACAGGAGGATATTATCCGTTCGGTGGCAGAGGGCCATGATACCCTTGCGCTGATGCCCACGGGAGGCGGGAAATCCCTTTGCTACCAGGTTCCGGGCATGGCGAAGGAGGGCATTTGCATTGTGGTAACCCCCCTGGTTGCCCTGATGAAAGACCAGGTACAGGCCTTGAACAACAAAGGAATAAAGGCCGTGGGTGTTTATTACGGTCTGAGCCGCATGGAAATGGATACGGCCATTGACAATTGCATATACGGAGATGTTAAATTTCTTTATTTAAGCCCTGAACGGCTCACAACCGAACTGATCCGGACCCGGATCAAAAAAATGAAGGTAAACTTACTGGCCGTCGATGAAGCCCATTGCATTTCGCAATGGGGATACGACTTTCGTCCGCCCTACCTCCGCATTGCCGAAGTCAGGGAGTTAATTCCCCACACACCTGTTCTGGCGCTCACTGCCACAGCAACCCCTAATGTTACCGAAGACATCCAGGAAAAGCTCGAATTTAATAACCAGAAAGTTTTTCAAAAAAGTTTTGAGCGAAAAAACCTGGCATATATCGTTTTTGAAGAAGAAGACAAATTGCGACGTTTGTATAAGATCTGCAGCAAAGTACAGGGTCCCGGCATTGTCTACGTCAGAAGCCGCAAAAAGACAAAGGAAATCGCTGAATTCCTGAAAAGGAACCGTATATCGGCCGATTTTTATCATGCCGGGCTTACCAGCCTGGAGCGTGATAACCGGCAGAATGCATGGATGAAGGAGCGCACAAGGGTTATTGCCGCCACCAATGCCTTTGGTATGGGTATCGACAAACCCAATGTGCGTTTTGTGGTGCATATGGACCTTCCGGAAAATCCGGAAGCCTATTTCCAGGAAGCCGGAAGAGCGGGCAGGGATGGCAATAAGTCTTTTGCCGTTTTGCTGTTTAACAAGGCTGATATCCTTGATCTGGATCACCATCACGAAATGTCCTTCCCTCCGCTGGAGTTCATAAAAAAAGTTTACAACTGTATTGGAAATTATTTTCAACTGGCCACGGGAAGCGGAAAGGACCAATCTTTTCCCTTCGAGCTTGGGGTGTTTTCCGAGCACTACGCCATGAACCCCGTGTTGGTTTTCAATGCCATTAAGTTCCTTGAAAAAGAGGGCTATGTGGCCATGTCGGAAGCCCTGTCCAACCCGTCCAGGATCATGATGGTGATTAATAAGGAAGATCTTTACCGTTTTCAGGTCGCCAATCCCGGATATGATGCCTTTATAAAATTACTGTTGCGCTCCTACTCGGGATTGTTCTCGGAGTTTGTAAAGATCAGGGAGGCTGATATTGCACGAAGGGCGGGCATTTCCCCTGAACAAACCCGGAAAGCTCTCCATAACCTGCACCGGATGAACATTTTGCATTATGAAAAACAAAACGAGACCCCGACCCTTACCTTCCTGGCAGAACGGCTGAATGCAGATGACCTGAGAATCTCCCGGGTAAATTACCAGGAGCGAAAGCAGTTTGCAAAAGAACGGGTTGAGGCCATGAAGGATTACGTGCAGACGGAGACCAAATGCCGCAGCCTTTATCTGCTCAGGTATTTTGGAGAAAAGGATGCCTTACGCTGCGGACAATGCGATGTATGCCTGGAACGGAATAAAATTGAAATCTCTGATTATGAGTTCGAGCAGGTGGTTGAACAGATCAAACCCATACTGAAAAACACTCCCTCAAAATTGGATTCCCTGATGCGGGAAATAAATATTAACCTGCCGGACGATAAGGTGCTGAAAGTGATCCAATGGCTCAAAGACAACCGGAAAATTGCCGAAAAAACCGATGGAGAACTTGCCTGGAATGATTGATAAGTGCCAGGACTTTTTGTTGGTTAAAAAAATTCAACAGTTTCCGATAAACTCTGAGATTTCCTTTTGCTCCTATTTCCCCATTTATCTGCGGCCTAATGACAATGATTATAGCATTTTAGAGATTGAGCGGGCTTTGCGGTACCTCCCCGACTGATCTCCAAAAAAAATGAAACCTCCTGCCAATCCCCACTCTGCGATGAATCCAACTTTAGGAAAACAGGTTTTTGTTTTATTAACCATACCAAAAAATTTATTACTTTGGCATCTTTGTTTTCCAGGATGACCAACAAGAATCTTTAAATATGAAAAAATACAAACACCTTTTGTTTGACCTCGACAGGACTTTATATGATTTTGACAACAACAACCGCAAAACCTTGTTGGATGTTTTTGAAAAATATGGCCTGAAGGAAAAAGGCGTTCCTTCTTTTGATGATTTTTTTGAGGTTTATAAACCCATCAATTTTCAATTGTGGCAGCAATACAAAAAAAAGGAGATCACAAAAGAAAAGCTGAACCTGAGCCGTTTTTCCAAAACCCTGGAAGTTTTTGGCCTGAACCATGGTTTGGAAAAAGATATTTCCATAGATTACGTCAGTTTAAGCCCACTGCAAACAAAGTTGTTGCCGGACACCCATGAAGTACTGGCTTACCTGCAGAAAAGGTATAAACTGCATATTATTACCAATGGATTTGAGGAGGTGCAATACCTGAAGATCAAGCGGTGCAGCCTGGAGAAATATTTTACCCATATCATCACCTCTGAAAGTGCCGGGGCGCAGAAACCTGCTCTGAAAATCTTTGATTATGCCCTGGAAAAGATCCGGGCCGTTCCAGGCGAATGCTTAATTATCGGGGATGACCCGGAATCGGATATCCGGGGAGGGCTTCAGGCAGGCATTGACCAGGTGTGGATTGCCCAGGCAGGAGAAACAACCCCGGTCAAACCCACTTTCCAGATCAAGCAGCTTAAAGAATTGATGGATTTTCTCTGAATAGCTTAATAGGTGGCAATCCGGCTTAACCCGCCTTTTACACTGTCACCGATTGCTACTTCCAGTTTGGCCGTTAAAGGTAAGAACAGATCTACCCGTGATCCGAATTTAATGAACCCAAGCTCATTACCCTGTTCCACGATTTTTTCTTCTTTTCCGTAACAGACAATTCGCCGGGCAACAGCACCCGCCACCTGCCGAACCATGATCATTTCTTTTTCTGCTGGCTGAATAACCAGGGAAGTGCGCTCGTTCAAATCACTGCTTTTAGGATGCCAGGCGACCAGGTATTTTCCTGGATGATAACGGTAATAGGCTATTTTTCCGCCCACCGGATAACGATTCAGATGTACATTGAGCGGTGACATAAAAATGGATATCAGTTTCATGGGCTGTTTAAAATACTCTTCTTCCAGGGTTTCCTCAATGGTTACCACTTTGCCATCGGCAGGACTCAACACCACTGCAGGGTCTTTTGGAATATGACGTTTGGGAGAACGAAAAAACTGAAGCACCAGTAAAAACATCAACAAAAGGCCTCCGTAAACAATCCAATGCCAGGATTGGAATTCGGGAAACAGGAAATTAAAAAGCAAACCAAGGAAGCCAAGTATCAAAAAACTTAACAAAAGAGAAATATAACCTTCTTTATGAATTTTCATTGATTAGGAACCATTAAGATCAGAAAATAAGGGTAAGATAAACAAATACAAAGGGTGCAGCCATGATCACCCCGTCAAAACGGTCGAGAATACCTCCATGGCCGGGTAAAATGCTTCCGCTGTCTTTGGTGTTGATGCTTCGCTTAAAAAGGGATTCAAACAAATCTCCATAAGTGCTGAATATGACCACAATCCCGGAAATGATCATCCAATCCATTACGGAGATCTGGGTATAATAAATGGATAGCACAAATCCTGTCAAAAAAGCAAGGAAACCGCCCCCAATAACCCCTTCCCATGATTTTTTAGGGGAAACCCTGGGAAAGAGCTGTTTTTTGCCAAATGCAGAACCCACCAGGTAAGCCCCCGTTTCATTGATCCATACCAGGAAGAAAAAACCAAGGATCAGGCTATTGTGGTAAATATCAGGATGAAAACCGGGATTCGGGAAAAAATTCAATATGGAAAAGGGTACCGCAATATAAAGAATGCCAAAAAAAGTAAAGGCAATATTGGTAAAAGGATTGGGGATGTTACGGTAAAGCTCAAATAGAAAGATCAGGAATATCAAAACAAAGTTCAGCAACAAAACCTCCCAGCCAAGAAAATTCAGGGCAATAAGGGCATTGGTGATAAACAAAAACCCGCCGGCAACCGTACCGGCAATCTTATTCGGGGAAATACCTGCCTTTTCCACTAGTTTATAAAACTCCCACAAACCTAGCATGGTTATGGCTAAAAACAATACGGCAAAAAACCTTTGGTCAGCAAGTACAGAAGCAATAACCAAAACAACAAAAACAATCCCTGTCAGGGTGCGCTTAGCAAGATTACTCACAACTCTTCTTTGTTTATAATTTGTTTGGCCCTTAGCACATCATCGGCATTAACATACAATTCCACTTCACCGAAAAGATAAGCCCGGTCTTTTTTATTAACTATCACACTGTCAATACCAGAATCTTTCAATACGGCTTTTACAATTCCGACTTTATAATCGTATGATGAACTGTATATTTTCTGCCAGTTTTCTTCCATAAATAAAATCGTGCATTAACATTTTCAGACATTCACCAAAAAAAGATACACTTCTTTGGGTCCATGGGCACCGTGTACAAGTGTTTTTTCAATATCGGCGGTGCGGCTTGGCCCGGTCATGAAAGTAATGAGAGAGGGCAAACCATTTCCGTACTTTTTTTTCAAAAATCCCATGGCCTCTTTCAAGTCGCCGACCAATTGCCGGGTACTTGCCACCACTATGTGAAGTGGGGGAAAAATAAAACTTCTCCTTCCTCCGCCCTGCTTGCTGCTCAGCACTATGGTACCCAGACGGCTCACCAGCAATTCACAGCCGGTTACGGAGGCATCGCATTTATTCAGTTCCTTAACATCACTCAGGTGCGTAATCCCTAAATCGTTAAGCAAACCCGAAAACAGTTCTTCTGCACAAAAAATATTTTCAGGCTTTTTTTGCTGGATTAAAGCATTCAGTCCTTCATTCAGCTCATCAATATTGGCACAATATACAAATTGTCCACCAACTTTAGAAAAAGCCTCGGCAAAAGTTACATCAGGCAATTCATTATCAAAAGGGGTGTAGATGGAAGACTCCTGGTCAACACTCTCATAAGGCGGCGGCATGCTGTTTACCAATGCATCCCTGATTTTTTTCAAAACTTTTTCCTTCGAAGTGCTTTCTTTCATATATCCGGGTTGGTTGTAACCAGGGTTATAACTGAAGTTTAGCCTTTATTTTCAGAATTATCGGAATTACCGGATCCGGATTTATCCTTAGTGGCAGAAGCAGTTTGTGCTTCATTGCTTATGGTTACCGGGCTTTCCGCTTTAGTTTTTTTTGCCTGGTCTTCCTCCGTGTCTTCAAAAGGCCGTTTACCAAAAATATTCTCCAGGTCTTCCCGGAAAATAACTTCCTTCTCCAGGAGCCTTTCTGCAAGTTTGATCAGCTTTTCTTTATTTTCTTCCAGGATCTCCCTGGCCCTTTTGTAAGCTGATTCAATCATGGCACTTACCTCTTCATCAAAAACCTGGGCGGTTTTTTCGGAATAAGGCTTGGTAAAGGCATATTCGTTTTGGCCGGTGGAGTCATAATAGCTGATATTGCCAACCTTTTTATTTAAACCGAAATACACCACCATGGAATAAGCCTGCTTGGTAACCTTTTCAAGGTCGTTAAGGGCACCGGTAGAAATTCTGCCAAATACGATCTCTTCGGCTGCGCGGCCACCAAGGGTGGAGGTCAATTCATCAAACATTTGCTCGTAAGTGGTGATCTGGCGTTCTTCGGGCAGATACCAGGCTGCACCCAAAGCCCGCCCCCGGGGCACAATGGTAACTTTTACCAGCGGATGGGCATGCTCAAGCAGCCAGCTCACGGCTGCATGGCCGGATTCGTGGTAAGCAATTACTTTTTTCTCCTGGGGAGAGATGATCTTGTTTCTTTTTTCCAGTCCGCCGACAATGCGGTCCACCGCGTCGAGAAAATCTTTACGGTCCACGGATTTTTTACTGCGGCGGGCGGCAATAAGGGCTGCTTCATTACACACATTGGCTATGTCAGCACCTGAAAATCCCGGAGTTTGCTTGGCCAGGAAGTCTTCGTTAACATCTTTATCCAGCTTCAGGGGTGCCATATGCACCTTAAAAATTTCTTTCCGTTCGGCCAAATCGGGCATTTCAACCTGGATCTGCCGGTCAAAGCGTCCGGCGCGCATCAAGGCCCGGTCAAGCACATCCGCACGGTTTGTGGCTGCAAGAATGATCACCCCCACGTTGGTGCCAAAACCATCCATTTCGGTTAATAACTGATTGAGGGTGTTTTCCCTTTCATCATTGCCGCCGGTCATCTGACTTTTACCCCTGGTACGGCCAATGGCATCGATCTCATCAATAAAAATTATGCATGGCGCTTTTTCCTTGGCTTGTTTAAAAAGGTCCCGAACCCTTGAAGCACCCACTCCAACAAACATTTCTACAAAGTCCGAACCGCTCAAGGAGAAAAAGGGAACCTGGGCCTGGCCCGCAACGGCTTTGGCCAGCAAGGTCTTGCCAGTGCCGGGGGGGCCTACCAGCAGGGCTCCTTTGGGAATTTTCCCTCCTAAGTCGGTATATTTATTAGGGTTTTTTAAAAAGTCAACGATTTCCATGAGCTCCACCTTGGCCTCGTCCAAACCTGCCACATCTTTAAAATCTATGTTCACCTGGGAATCTTTATCAAATAAGGTAGCTTTGGATTTGCCAACATTAAATATCTGTCCGCCTCCACCGGCTCCTCCGGCCATTCGGCGCATGATAAATATCCAGAAAGCGATAAGCAATCCAATAGGCAATAACCAGCTGAGGGCATCCCTTCCCCAGTCTCTTCTTGTTTCAGGATAAACCGGAAAACGTTCTTCACGGGGGCGTTCTTTCTGTGCTTCCCTAACAATGTTCTCAAAGTTCTCTACCGAAGCAATCCGGAAAACATAATGCGGACCGGTATCTTCACCAAACCCGGTCCTGGTTCTGGCATCTTCATATTTTTCTTTATGCAGGCGATCTTCCTTTATATATACCTCTACAGTTTCTTCATTGATGATTTTTAGCTTTTCAATGTCATTTTCCTCTACAAAAAGCATTTCATCTTCGAAACGCATCTGCGAGATCTCTACACCGCTTTCACCCCAGTTAAAAAACATGGAAGCAATAAAAAAAACTGCCAGAATGGCATATAGCCAGTAAAAATTAAACCCGGGCTTTTTTTTACCCTTTTGGTCATCTTTTCCGGGCCCCTGGTTTTCTTTGCCGGGATCTTTCCGGGGATTATTTTGTTTTTCCGTATTCATTTATGTTAAAATTATTGGTATAAAAAAGTTATTTGCCCCGGGCATTTTTCAGACCGGGATTTATAACCTTATCAACTATCTATTTTCTCCAGGGGTGCGTCAGCCCACAGGTCTTCTATCTGGTAAAAATTACGCACCGGCTCCTGAAAAATATGTACCACCACATCCAGGTAATCCACCAAAATCCATTCGGCATTGGTATATCCCTCACGCCGGGCTGGCAGGTTTCCCGATTTCTTTTTTACGGTCTCCTCCACAGATTGGGCAATGGCATCAACATGGGTATTGGAAGTACCATGACAAATGATAAAATAATCACATACGGTGGAATTAATCTTTCCAAGATTGAGACTTAAAATATCTTTTCCTTTTTTTTCCTGAATTCCTTCTATTATGGATTCAACTAAAATATTTATTTCGTCTTTGGCTTTTGTTTTTATCATTCGGTAACGCTTGTTATTTAATTGCAAAATTAACGATTTTTGAGCATATAATGTTCTGCCGAATTGAGCAATAAATGGTTTTCCTTATTATATTGTTATTTTTGTCAATAACTTAGGCTCAAATTCTTCGGGCAAGACAAACTTTTTTCGGGCACCGCCCTGCAGGTAAACATCAAATACCATGCTATTATGAAAATCGGAGATCCCACCCTCGCGCTTTCAGAAGTCGACTCTACCAACCTTTACGCCTGGAGGCTTTTGGATGAGGGAAAAGCAAAAGAAGGGGCTGTAATAAAGACAGCCCTTCAATCCAAAGGAAGGGGAATGGGAGAAACCACCTGGGAGAGTGAAGCAGGCCTCAACCTGACTTTTTCTGTAATCCTGAAACCGGATTTTCTGGAACCCTCCAGGCAGTTTTTTGACAAAAGCCATATCTCTTGCCATTTGCGAGGCCGTAAAATCAATTACCGGCCTTCAGCGGGTATATGTTAAATGGCCTAACGATATTTATATTGAAAACCGGAAAGTTGCCGGCATTTTGATTGAAACACGCATTATGGGAAATCGCTTTGAATGGGCGGTGGCAGGGATCGGTCTCAACGTAAATCAGGAAACTTTTAGCCGGGATATTCCCAATCCGGTATCTCTTGCACTGGCAACAGGCCATTACCACGATCTGGAAAAATGCCTTAAAAAACTTTGCCAATCCATTGAAAACAAGTATACCCTTTTGCAAAATAACGGTGCAAGACAACTGGATGAGGAATACCTCAATGCGCTTTATGGATTTGGACAAACCATCCCTTTTGAAAGCAAAGGTAAAATTTTTGACGCCATCATTGAGGGCGTTACGCCTTACGGTAAGTTAGTCCTTACCGACTCCAGGGGAAAACAAAAGGAATATGACCTGAAAGAAGTCAGGTTTCTGTATTGAGCTAGTTTTTCGGAAAAACCTCAAGCAATTTTTCCCCCAGCATGTTTACAAAATTTTGCAGTGGCTTTCCGGCCATCATTTTCATAAATGGGTTCAGGTCGGCATCGAACACAATAGAAACCCGGCAGCTACCTGATGAGGCTTTTTTAAAAAAACAATCCAGGGTATAATCCACCGGGTTTTTTCCTTCGGATACAATATGGATATTGTTGCCGGGACTTTTGGAAGCAATGCGCATGGAAAGATCAGCCATGCCTTGTATTGTAAAAGAGCAGCTTTCCTCATCGGCTTTCCAGTTGATAATCTGCGGGGGCATTAGTTCCTTAAAGTTCCGGAAATCACTGAGGAAGGAATAAACTTCTTCACAACCGGCACCTACTTCTACGGATTCACTTTCAAAGGTGGTCATATTTTTAAGATTATAGGGTCATATTTATTATTAGGCCCAGTTTTCCGGGTCCTTCCGCCAACTTTTCAATAGATTTAATTCTCCGTTATCAATAATATTTTCCAAGGTGGCTTTTTCCAGTAACATTTGGTAATTGCTCAGGGTAAAGGCAGAACAATGATGTTTTTTCAGGTTTTTTTCGGCAGCTTCCATCTGGTATGAAAAGATGGCAGCCATTCCCAGTACGTTAAAGCCCTCTTCCCTTAGGGCATTTACAGCAGCCATACTGCTTTTGGCAGTAGAAATGAGATCTTCAATAACCACCGTTTTTTTCCCCGGCATGGTTTTCCCTTCAACCTGGTTACCCATTCCGTGACCCTTGGGAGAGCTCCTGACGTAAACAAAAGGAAGATCGAGGCGCTCTGCCACCAATATCCCATGGGCAATGGCCCCTGTGGCAACTCCTGCAATCACTTCTGCTTCCGGAAAATGCTTCTTTACCAGAATGGCAAGCCCCTCACTGACCTCACGGCGAACCGCCGGATAGGAAAGTATTTGGCGGTTATCGCAATAAATCGGAGAGCGAAGGCCCGAAGCCCAGGTAAAAGGAGTTTTACTATTCAATTTTATTGCGTTAATTTGCAATAACAAACCTGCGATTTCCAGGGCGGTCTTTTTTTCCTGTTCCATTTTGTTTTTTTGGTCGTTTTTTTTACGCCACAAAGCTAAGTAAAATTTTTCCCGTCCACTGCGAAAAAACAAACTCATGTACAAGGTCTATTACAAAAGCAAGGAAATAAGATTCTTACCAGAAAATAAGACCGGTTACCCTTTTGAGGTCGTTAAGATCAAACCCGGAGATAGTAAAGATCTATGGGAGGTTTTTTATCGTTTTATCACCCAAAAGAATCAGGATGTTCTCGGATTGGTTTCTGATGATCCGGGACGAACCTTCAGGGCCTTTTCCCTTAATTTTCGTTATCTGGAAGCCGCCGGAGGCGTGGTTAAAAATCCCATGGGTGACCTGCTTTTTATTTTCCGGCTTGGGAAATGGGATTTGCCCAAAGGCAAGACCGACCGGGGAGAATATCCTGAACAAACTGCCATACGGGAAGTTGAGGAAGAATGTGGTGTAAGCAAGTTAAGGATCATTCAGGAGTTGCATCCCACTTTTCACGTTTACCCCATCAGGGATGGTCACTGGGCGCTGAAAAAAACCCACTGGTTTGAGATGTCTGCCGGTCGCTGGCAGCAAACCAGGCCTCAGACAGAGGAGTATATAGAAAAAGTAGAATGGAAAAGTCCATATGAGCTCAACTCAGTTTTGGATAACACTTACCAGTCTTTAAAAGATCTGATCAGCAGCTTTTCGAAAAGTTCCAATAAAAATTAAATAAGGATGTGCATCCTTTGATATGGCAAAATTCACCCTGCTATCCTTTAGTTTACGGAGGGTAACAGGTTCAAAAAAACCAATTCCCGCAATTAGCGGATCAGGCTTCTGAGTCTTTGTTTTCCCGCATCGCTTGGGGATGGAAAAGGATTGCGCAAGATTTTACCTTCCGGGTCAATAACCATGTAGGCGGGCACACTTTTCAGGTCAAAGCGATCCAGCATGCGGTGGTTGTTGTTAAAATGAAAAAGGGAAAGGTCCAGTTCCTCGTTATGGGTAAACACCTTTGCAGCTTCCGGATCCTGATCCACAAAAATTCCTACAAACTCAACCTGTTCATCAAACTCCCCGGCCATGTCGGTCATAGGCCCTAGCTCCGCTATACAACTTTGGCACCAGGTGGCCCAGAAAAACAAGAAGACATACTTTCCATGAAAAGACTCCAGGGTTACCCGGTTTCCGGAGGAATCAAAAACTTCCAATGAAGGGGCTGGATGCCCCCTTCTCAATTGCTGAAGATTTTGAAGAACGTTAGCGGCAATTTTACGATGTTCGGGAAATTTGCTGTTGTATTTTACGATCTCCAAAATATTGACTACATGAGACCGCCTGAAGTCCGGATGATCATACATCTTTTTTAAACCGTCAATCATAACCAGTTCCCGGAAAAGTTCATTGCGCAAAACAGGCTCTTTTCCAAGAGAGTCCATCAATGCATGGTAACTGTTATGCCGGTTTACACAAATTTCAAGATCGTTCATGCTCAAATGCGGACTAGCAGCAAAAATAAAAGTATTGAACATCCTGGAAAGGAAATCCATATAGGCTGGATTCTGATGAAGAACAGGGCGGTCCAGCAAAAAAGAATCGGCAAGCCATTGAAACTGCCGTGTATTCAACGTCCTGTATAAGTTTGCGAAGGAATAGTCGTAATAATCCCGGAAAAAGTCATGGTCAACATCCCTAAATAAAGAATCGGTAAAAAGCCGAAAATTATCAAGTGAATGACGGTGGTTAACCCTGAATTGCCTGCTGACATTTTCCTCAACAAAATCAAACACCATGTTATCAAAATTGTTGATAAGCTTATTCAGATCCTGGTCATCATTCTGCTGCCTGATTTCGAATCCATAATACCGGTTAAAAGGATAGAAATCCCTGCCTTCCACCTCATTTTCAGGATCTATCGACTCAAACTCCACCAGGTAACTTTTTCCGGGTTCTGCAAAAAAGCTGTTGGTGCCATGAAAAATACGAAAAAACAAAGCCTGTGGCTCAATAAGGCGAAAGGAAAAAGAGAAATTGCCGTCTTCGTCGATCCGGCAGGCATCTATTTCTCTTTTCTGATTGCTGATATAGTCCTTGGTTTCCATCAGGCGAATGGTTTCTCCTTCAGCTCCAATGAAAGTTCCCTGTATGGTAACCTGCTGATCAAGTGCAAAGGCAGTAAGCCAAAACAAACTAATTAAAAAAAACAGAATGCCTTTCATATTGACAAAAAAGTACAATCACCCTTGTATGTTAATCAAATAAATTTACTGTAATAAGTAACGAAAGAGATCTCAAAATGTTACAAGTCGGGAGCTTCTTTCAGGTTAATTTCTTCGGGGACAAATGGTGAGGCATCTCCTCCATTGCGTATGATGTCCCGGACGATGGAAGAATTCAAAGCAGTATGTTCGGGGGTGGTAAGTAAAAAAACCGTTTCCAGGTCAGGTAGCATTTTTTTATTCATTTGCCCGATGCTCCTTTCAAACTCAAAATCAGCTGACGTTCTTAATCCTCTTAAGATGTAATTTACTTCCAGCTTTTTGCAAAACTCCACGGTTAATCCCTCGTAAGTGGTCACTTCTATCTGGGGATAGGCTTTAAAGACTTCCGCCAGCCATTTTTTTCGCAACTCAAGGGGAAAAAACCCCTCTTTTTCCACATTGATGCCAATGGCCAGGATAATTTTTTCAAAAAGAGGAAGGGCACGCAATACAATGGACTGATGCCCTTTTGTAATAGGATCAAATGAACCGGGAAACATTGCAACTCTCTTCATAAAAGGCCTTTTAAGATTTTTAAAATTAGCATTTTTTCAAAAGCTAACCATTGTTTTTATGGGCGAAAAAACTAAAATTGACTTTGCCGTATTTCCTTTCCTCAATCAGATTGGGATGGTTTCTGAACCGGGAAGCAGCGGAATGTTCCACGATAAGCCATCCCCTGGGTGCAAGCAGGTTTTTTTCAAAAACCATCCCGGGAATTCTTTCAATACTTTCCATATCGTAAGGGGGATCGGCAAAGATAATGTCAAAGCCACCTTTACAAAATCCCAGGAAACGAAAAGCATCAGCCCTGACAATACGCAGGTTATCAAGGGAAAGTTCCTGAATTACTTTCCTGATAAAATCGATGCATCTGGGATGCTTTTCCACCGCCACCACTTCCAATGAACCCCTGGAGGCAAATTCAATGGCAATATTTCCGGTACCGGAAAACAAATCGATTACCCTTATGGCTTCAAAATCAAAATGATTGTTCAACACATTAAACAGGGCTTCCTTAGCCATATCCGTGGTGGGGCGCACCGGAAGGCCGGAAGGGACCTTCAGAAGTCTGCGTTTATGGGCCCCTCCGATTATCCGCAAGAGTTCAGATTTAAAAGATTGTAAAAAAAATGGTGCGGAATGCTTTCAAATTCCCGGCTGTATTTATAGAAATCACTGCGGGGCATAAAACCGGACTCACGAAAATAGGCGGATAACATCCTGTAAAGTTCCGAATCAAGACTAACTTCGCCAATCAGCATGGCACGCATCCCCGAGGCTTCCAGATTAAACTTTTCCAGCACAAAAAACAGGTAATACATCAGATCATCTAAAGTTTGATACCTAAAAGCATTATAAAATATCAGCTGCTGCTTATCCATAAGAATGATTTCCACATGATCGGGGCGGATCTGAAGCACAATGTCGGCTTCCCACTCCCTGAGTTTTGCAGCTGCCAGCAGGGATTCAATGAGCACACTGCCCGAATGACGAATTCGATGAGATGGGAAATAATAATTCAATTTTTTTTGAAGTACCCCGGGAAACGAATAAACCCCATAGGCTTTCAGGTTGTTGAGCCGGTCAGTTATAACATCGTGAGCCGGTGGCGTAGCGGCCACAAAATCATGATAGGCGTCTTTATGTAAATGCTGAAAAACTTCGAATGGCACAAGGTTAAGCTGAGGTGAAAAATAGGCAATATTCACCCGCTCAAAATTTTCTGTGAGTACAGGGTTTGCTTTAATTATGCTTTCCAGTAATCCGCAAATATTCTCCCAGGAACTACCCTCTGTCCATTGGTAAGATTCCAGTACCTGGTATTTAAACTCCAGCACGTCCAGTATTGTAAAAGAAAATCCATCGAGCCCAAGCTCGATGGATAGTATCTTTTTGGTTTGCGACCCGGAAGAAAAGTCTTTGTCAACAATACTTATTGTTTTACTTACAGGTCCAGCCATATTCCAAATTAAATTTTACTCCCAGTTACCGTCGGTAGACGGTTCATGCAGGGAACCAACCCTCAATCCCTCCATGCGGGTGTAATAAACTCTCCATTCATCAAGATCGTGAAGATAATGTTCGGGAACGGTAAAGGCATGAAAAACGGGAAGCTCTACCAAACCCCGCTCAATTTTCTCGGCCTCCATGGTAAATCGCTTGCCTTCGCTAAAAGGTACATAAGGAAGAGAGTCTACAGGATAAGTTGCCCGGCGTAAAAGACTGTCCACAGCTTTTCTCCAAATCGTATCCCTTTCAACAATACCCAGCCTTACAGCCTCCCTTTCGGTCAAAGTATCCGGGACCGTTCCAATAGCACGGACCACTGGCAAAGAATCATTTTTTACAAAAGCAACAAGTGAATCCAGGTCGCCGGTGAATCTTTGATAACGTGAGCGATGCGCCAACTGAACCTGGCGAATATCTTTCAGTCGGTCAATAATCCTGGCCTCCCGTTGAACCACTTCCTGCCTGAACCGCACAGGCTCCATGATACTGTCATAAATAAAATACACCAATGCCACTATGATAATGGCCAGGCCGATTTGAATCGCAGTTTTCATATTATTCGTTTTGATTTTTTTTGATGAATATGCAAAGGTAAAATAATATAACAAAAAATGAATGAAGAGCAGAAGAAAAACAATTGCAAGAATAACAGTGTATTCCTGAGCCTTTTCCCTGGCTCAAAATTCCTTGCAAATATTCAACTTTTTTTTTAAACCACCAATAATAAATTAAACAATCACTATTGCCACCCATACATAAAATACTCCCTGCTTTTGGGGGTTACCGGTTATAAACTTTTACTCAACATGGTAAAAGGCTAACTTTTTCCTGTTAATTTTGCCTCAAAAAGCATGTATCCTCCAGAACGGTTAACCCATCTGATTGAAGAGCTGTTGAAGAAACAACAGGTTCCCGGGCCGGAAGCCAGAACCACTGCCAAGGTACTCATTGCCGCGGAACTAAGGGATATTCCATCCCATGGTTTGTTACGCTTGCCCGATTACCTGCGCATGTTGAAAGACCGTCGCATTAACCCCAAACCCAGAATCCGTGTTTTGCATCAAACCCCCTCCACCGCTTTGGTAGACGGAGATAACGGCCTGGGCATGGTGGTTTCGGTTAAAGCCATGGAACTTGCCATGGAAAAAGCAGCAAAAGCCGGAAGCGGATGGGTGGCAGTGCAAAACTCCAATCATTTCGGCATTGCAGGATACTATGCCATGATGGCCCTGAAAAAGGACATGGTCGGTATTTGTATGACCAACGCCAATCCACTGGTGGCTCCAACCTTTTCATCGGACAGGCTTTTGGGCACCAACCCGCTGGCTGTTGCAGTTCCTGCTGACAAGGAGCCCCCAATGGTTGCAGATTTTGCCACTTCCTCCATCGCCAGGGGAAAACTGGATGTATTACATAAAAAAGGGCTTACCATAAAAGAAGGGTTTGTCCAGGATCAGGAAGGAAATCCCTGCACCGACCCTTCGATACTTACCCGGGGCGGGGCCATCCTGCCTTTGGGGAGCAGCAGAGAACACGGCAGCCACAAAGGCTATTGCATGGCTTCGGTGGTGGATATTCTCTCAGCAGTGCTTTCGGGGGCAAATTTTGGTCCTTTCGTCCCCCCCTCGGTGGCCTACCTTCCCCTGAAACCCAACCTGCCCGGAAAAGGAACCGGCCACTTTTTCGGTGCCTTGCGCATTGATGCCTTTCAACCTTCAACCCGGTTCAAAACCGATATGGACCATTGGATCCAAACTTTCCGGCAGGCAAAACCAGCCAAAGGGCAGCCCGCGGTTCTTGTGCCCGGAGATCCGGAAAGAAAGGCAGAAGAAAGAAATAAAATCAGCGGAATTTCACTGCTGGATAAAGTCAAAAATCAACTCGAGGAAATTTGCCGGGAAGAAAACATTCCCTTTCCTTTATAAAAAGGGTCTTAAGTAAGTTTTTAGTTAAAGGGCCGGTCAAGGTGATGGGTGCGGCGCGTCAGTTTAAGATCCTGCAATACAGAAGATTTAACCCTAATGGTCAGGTTATAACTTTTACGGAATCCAAAGGGGACCCAGTTCAGGGTCATTTCCCAGCAATGTAAATCGCGATAAAGATTCACCGAGGTATAGGTGATCTCATTTCTTTCAAAATCATACCCTGACCGGAAGCCAATACGCCAATTGGGGGTCAGGCTTACATCACCCGAAAAGGAGAGATTTTGGACATAGGAGCGGTCAAACTCCTCTTCAACATGACGGTAGCGCGAATTGTAATTAAAGGTATACGAAAAGCGCAAGGACCATGGAACCGAGTAATCAATCCCTTCTAAAGGGGCGGCCATAGGAACTTCCTCTGTTTCAGGAGGAAGGCCATTCCCTTCCTGATCAAAACCATCCAAGCCATTTTCGTGGGGCGACATTCCGTTTTGCCCATTCATTCCCGGACGTTGAAGCCCACCACCGGATCCTCTCCCTCCCCCGTCTGAGCTCAGGCTGTAATTAAAACTCAGGTTCCAGCTGGTATTGTTTAGTTGCATCAAACGGCCATCACTGTCCCACAATAATTGATCAATATAATTACCCGATGCATCCCGGGCATATGGGGTCCAGCTGCTGGAATACCTGATATCAAAATTTCCGAAAACCCGGGTGGTTCCGCTCAGGCGAATATCCGACCAATTCAGGGAGTCGGGAATAAAGTCATAGCCCCCCGAAACAGTAAAATTATCGATCAGGGCAATTTTACGGGGCTCCGCATCCGGATCCTTGCGGTTGCGTAATTTGATTTCCAGATTGTTGGTAAGGGAAAAGTTCAGCATTCCGGAGCGGTTGGCCTGGGGACCCCGGTAAATGCTTCCTTCAAAAACAGAATATTGTACTTCCCTGTCCTGATGGTAGTCATAGTAGGTTTGATAATAATTCCAGAAAGGATCGGCAAAATCAGGGCGATAGCTAAAATTAACACTGGGTGTCATAACATGGCGCATCGCCGTTAAAGGCCCCCTGCGAAATTGCATCATCCCGTAAAGCCGGGTGCTGATCCCTGTGCTGAAATTAAAATCACGGGCAGCCCTGAAACCGGGTACGGTATCCGTCACCACCCTGCCTGAGGCATCAGGCCCGATTGCATTTAAATCAGGATTATCCCACTCCCACTCGCGCCGAATGGTATTGAAATACCAGCTTTCATTATAATTAAAGCTGGTGCTCACATTAAAATGGTTCAGCAACTGCATCGAATGCGAAATAGGAATTCTGTGGTTGATCCCGTGTCGGAACTCCGACCACACATCAGGTGTAAACAACAGGGTATCAACCGTGCGTAATTCATTGCGGGCATTCATGGTATACGACATATTAATGTCTTCATACCAGCGGGAAGAACCTGTGGCCTGGCCTCTTCTGAAAGGATGAAACCTTGCCACACTGAAAGCCACCTCAGGTAATGTAAGATCAACAGATTGGTTTATTGTGTTTTGGCTGTGTCTAAGGTTGGCAGAAAAATTATACCGGTTGGCCCAGTTAGCTGAATAGGAAACATTGGAAGAAAAGGTGTTGGAAAGGTACTCCTCATCAGATACCGGGTTAAAGCGTGTTGATTCAGAACTACCTGCATTGACATTGGCCCGGAAAGTGCTGTTGGGACGTGCTTTTGGATCCTGATTATGGTTCCATACCACCCGGAAATCTCGATTGCGCTGATAATCAGGTAAATTTGGTTCTCCAAAGACATTCACCGCATAGGTCAGGTTAAGAGAGCCACTGTAACGGTATCTCACCCGGTAATCTGAACCCAGCCGGGCAGCCCAGCTCCCGCGGCTGTAAATATCACCCCTGAGTGAAAGATCTATATAGTCATTGATACCCCAGTAAAAACCCCCATTTTCAAGATAAAATCCCCGGTTGGAACTCTCTCCGTATGAAGGAACCAAAATTCCGGATGCCTGCCCCCTGGTATTGGGGAAAAAACCAAAAGGCACAAACAAGGGCGTGGGCACATCCCGTATCACCAGAAAAGCAAAACTCGTTACAATTTTGTCATCCGGGATGATCTTGGCTTTTCTGAACCCGATATGGAAATGCGGTTCAGGATTATCGCAGGTAGTATATTTTCCTTCAGCAACATGCACAATTTTGTTGTCCTGCATTTTTACCACCTCACCATGCACATATCCATCTGCTTCTTCTGTCATCACATTGGTGGTGCGTCCTCTTTGGGTATCGAAGTTGTATCTTAGTTCTTCTGATTTAAAGCTCTGGGGGCCTTCGGTAAAAACCGGATTTCCCCTTACAACCCCAAGTGAATCAGGGAGACCTTTGGCAAAAAGTTCATTTTTCCGAAAATCTATTTCAACAAAATCCGCTTCAAGGTGAATGTCTTCATATTTCAGGTCAGCCTCTCCGTATAAAAAAACCTTCCGGTTTCGCATGTCAAAAAAAATGGAATCCTGGGCAGAATATTCCACTTTTGCATCCAGGATCACTCCCGTGCCGGTATACCTTTCGGGCTCTGCAATGGTATCACCAGGGAGTGTGTCCGGAAGGACAACTGCTGGCTGGAATTCGTCGGGAGAAACCAGGGTATCAGCCGGGAAAGCCCGGCTTTCCTGCTCAGCAGGCAAAAAAAGGGTGTCTTGCCCAGCATGCTGCCGGCTATCCGGGGAGGATATACCCTGCCCGTATGCCAGCCTTACAAAACTGGAAATTGCTAAAAACAGGATAAAAAACTTAAATCCTAAGCTTGTATGCAATTTATTTAGTGTTATTTTTGTATAATTTGTATAATAAGAATGGATAGTTTTCGTATTATCAGCAAAGGAAAACACGGCAAAACTAATTAAAAAATAGCTTATTATTAAGTGAAACGTTTTATATTAATTTTTGGTATTGCAAGCCTTTTGTTAAGCATTCCCCTTTGCTTACTGGCAGATCGCAAGGGGTTCGTCAATACCGTGGTAATTGATCCCGGCCATGGAGGGCGCGACCCGGGTGCCGTTGGAAGGCGCGCCAAAGAAAAAGATATTACCCTGGCCATTTCCTTGAAACTTGGCCAATACATCAGGGAGAACATGGAGGATGTGGAAGTGATCTTCACCCGGGAAACCGATGAATTTGTAGAGCTCTACCGCAGGGCACAAATTGCCAATGAAAATCAGGCCGATTTGTTTATTTCCGTTCATTGCAACAGCAGTCGATCACCCCGTGCTCACGGTGCGGAAACCTTTGTAATGGGGCTGCACCGCACCCAGGCCAACCTGGAAGTGGCCAAAAAAGAAAATGCGGCCATCCTTTACGAAGATGATTATGAAGAGACCTATGACGGTTTTGACCCCAATTCGCCCGAAGCCCATATTATCTTTACCCTTTACCAGAATGCTTACCTGGAGCAAAGTCTTTCCATGGCTTCCATGGTCCAGGAGCAGTTCAGAGAAAGGGCCCGCCGCCCGGATCGCGGGGTCAAGCAAGCCGGTTTTCTGATCCTCTACCAGGTAACCATGCCGGGTATTCTGGTTGAGGCAGGCTTTTTAAGCAATTCCCGGGAAGAAGAATACCTGATGAGTGAAACGGGGCAAGCCCATATTGCTTCCGCCATTTACCGTGCTTTCCGCGATTACAAGGAATACCAGGACGGGTTAGCCGGGGCACGCTTACAAAGCCTGACGGCAAACGGTCAATCCCGCTCAATGTCCAACCTTTATGAAAAAGAGGTTAATGCTCCCTCAGAACAATCCCAAGGCGTTTCAAATCAAGACTCCTCCATTGAGTCATCACCCTCCCAAAATGGGACCAAAATCTCTTTCAGGGTTCAGTTTACCTCCACCAGCGAAAAAAGACCGCTGGATGCCCCCGAATTTAACGGGCTGGAAAATGTGGATTACTATTTTCATGAAGGCCTTTATAAGTATACCGTTGGCAATGAACCCACCCTGGAAAAAGCTGCAGAGATGCAGGCTAGAGTGCAGCAAAATGGTTTTAAAGATGCTTTTGTGGTCGCTTTTCTTGAAGAAGAGAGAATTTCTGCAGCAGAAGCCATTCGCCTGTTAAAAGAAACAGATAATAATCCCTGATTTTTTATTAAAAAAATTTAAAGTTGAAGATAAAACGAGAAGTTAAATTGGGCATATTGGGTGCAATCACCCTTCTTATTTTCATTTGGGGAATCAATTATCTCAAAGGCCGTGATCTGTTTGCCCGGCAGTTGACCTTTTTTGTGGTTTATGAGCAGGTTAACGGCCTTATTGAATCCCACCCGGTAACCATAAACGGGGTAAAAATGGGGCAGGTGGACAGGATATTCTTCCACCCTGACCGCTCCGGAAGGGTTGTTGTAGAATGCATGGTTACCCGGGAAATTGACATACCTGACAATTCCATTGCAAAACTTGCCGGGGCAGATTTACTGGGTGGCCGGGAAATAGTGATCTCCCGGGGAGATTCTCCGACCCCCATCAGCAGTGGAGATACCCTGTCAGGTACTGTGCAGGCTACCCTGCAGGAAGAGGTGAGCAGGCAAATACTGCCTCTCACCAAACAGACCGAAAACATCCTGGTACAATTAGACACAGTGCTGGAGGTAATCCTGTTTGTTCTTAGCGAAGAAACGCAAAAAGACATCACCGGCAGCATCAGCAGTATACGGGATATCCTGGCCAACCTGGAAAAAACTTCCGAAACGGTAGATGATACCATTGAGGAACAGGCCCGGCGGCTGGCCAGCATTATGGAAAATGCTGAATCCATTTCTGCCAACCTGAGAAATAACAATGAGGCCATCAGCCGAACTCTTGGCAATTTTGCCGACATCAGCGATTCCCTGGCCACTGCAGATATCGCCCGTACCATGAACGATGCAGGCAAGACCCTTCAGTCCTTTTCAGAGATCATGGAAAAAATTGAAAAAGGTGAAGGCTCCATGGGTATGCTGCTGAACGATGATGAACTCTATAAAAACCTGGAATCCTCCTCAAAACAGCTGGATCTGCTTCTGGAGGACATGAAGAAAAATCCCAGGAATTATTTCAACATTTCCGTATTCGGACGATAACCAAATATTTTATTTATGTTAAAAAGCCTTTATCAGGGGGTTATATACTTCTTTATCCTCGTGTGTTTGAATATTGGCGTTAAGGCACAAAATTATGTCTCTTCCTCAAACGCACTGAACCGGCAGATTCAATCTCTAAGGGACGATCCGGAAATGAAAAATGCCAGCTGGGGTCTTTGGATAAAAGAGGTGAATACGGAGCAACCCCTTGCTTCTGTGAACGAAAACCTTTCGGTGGTGCCCGCTTCCACGCAGAAAATCATTCCAACGGCTACTGCGCTTTTGATGTTTGGCAAAGATTTTAAGTATCAAACCTTTTTGGAATATTCGGGCGAAGTGGATCGCAAAGGGGTCCTCAGGGGAAATCTTTACATAAAAGGTAGTGGTGACCCTACCTTTGGCTCTGCTGCCATGAGTGACTCGCTTGCCCTTCCTAAGGTTCTGGCTTTTTTTACCGATGCCCTGAAAGAGATGGGCATTAAAAGTATTTCCGGGCACATCATTGCAGATGAAACCGTTTTTGATGATGAAATGGTGCCCCGCAAGTGGCTCTGGGAAGACATCGGAAATTACTTTGGTGCCGGATCCAGCGGGCTTACCCTAAACGAAAATGAATACACGGTGTTTTTTGAGGCCGGCCCATCCGAAGGTTCTCCTGCAAAAGTAATGCGTACTGAGCCGGTGGTTCCTCAAATGAGGTTTGTAAACCAGGTCACCACCGGGCCCCGGAGTTCAGGAGACCAGGTGTATATTTTCGGAGCCCCTTTTCAGGACGAGCGCATCTTAACCGGAACCGTTCCTTTAGGAAGCAGGGACTTTCCGGTGAGGGGATCTTTGCCTGACCCTCCCCTTTTCTTTGCCCATGCCCTGAAAGATCATCTCGCCGGTAACCGCATCGAAGTTAAAGGAAAACCTTTTTCCATGCGCACGGCAAAAATAAGCAACATTGCCACTTCAAATGACAGAAAACTGATTGCCGTCTGGAACTCCCCTCCCCTTTCTGAAATTGTGGAACGCACAAATATGATCAGCGTGAATACCTACGCTGAAAATCTGGTTAAAACCATAGGTTACCAAATCAACGGAGAAGGAACCCTCGAAGCAGGCCTGGAAGCAGTAAAAGAATTCTGGGAAGAAAAAGGGCTGGAATGGAATGGCATTAAACTGCATGACGGCAGCGGCTTATCCCCTTCCAACAGGTTAACTGTAAAACATCTCGGGCAAATCCTGGCATTTGTGGCGGAAAGTTCCGAATTTGAACCTCTGCACAAAAGCCTGCCAAAGGCAGGGTATAGCGGATCCATCGCCAGGCAGTTCAGGGGAACCCCTTCCGAAGGGGTATTAAGAGCAAAAAGCGGTTTTTTAAGCAATGTAAGGGCGTATGCAGGCTATACGTCCTTAGCCAACGGAAACACCGCCGTTTTTGCTTTTATAATCAATGACTATCATGGCAGCCCCGCTTCCATGCGCAACAAAATGGTTCTGTTAATGGATGCAATTACCCGTCACCCCGGAACGGCAAATCAATAGTAAACTTAGATATCTGGAAGTTTTTTGGCCGTGAAAATATTGCGTAAAAACATGGCAGGATTTAAAATATTATTATAATTTAGCAGCAAATGCCTATTTATTCTAAATAAAAACTATACAGTTATGCAAAACATAGATTGGGGAAAGCTCCCGTTTGGATATTTTAAAACAGATTACAACGTACGCTGCTATTACCGTGACGGGAAATGGGGAGAAATAGAGGTTTCTTCTTCAGAGCAAATTAACATTCACATGGCGGCAACCTGTTTGCATTACGGGCAGGAAGCCTTTGAAGGCATGAAAGCTTATCGCGGCAAAGACGATAAGGTCAGGCTTTTCCGCTGGGAGCAAAACGCCAAAAGGATGCGCAAATCTGCCGACGGCATTCTGATGGCGCCTGTGCCGGAAGAACTTTTTCATCAGATGGTTTCCAAAGCCGTTAAATTAAATGAGCGCTTCGTTCCTCCTTATGGGTATGGAGCAGCCCTTTACATCAGGCCGCTGCTGATTGGTACAGGTGTACAGGTAGGTGTTAATCCGGCTAAAGAATATTTGTTTATGGTGTTTGTAGGACCCGTTGGGCCCTATTTCAAAGAAGGGTTTAACCCGGTAAAAATGCAAATTGTGCGTGACTTCGACCGGGCTGCTCCCCTCGGTACAGGTCATATCAAAGTTGGCGGAAACTATGCAGGAAGCCTGCAGGCTTCTGAAAGGGCAAAAAAAGAAGGTTATGCCTCAGTGATCTTCCTGGAAGCCAAAGACAAAAAATACATTGACGAAGCAGGACCGGCCAACTTCTTCGGAATTAAAGACAACACTTACATTACGCCCAAATCCTCTTCCATTCTGCCATCCATTACCAATATGAGCCTGATGCAACTGGCAGAAGACCTGGGGATGAAGGTAGAACGCAGGCAGGTACCCGTGGAAGAACTTGAAACCTTTGAAGAAGTGGGTGCCTGTGGCACCGCAGCCATTATCTCACCCATTGGGACCATCGTGGAAAGGGAAAGCGGAAAAACCTATCAATACTGCAAAGAAGGCAAAGCAGGCCCCATGTCCACCAAACTGTTCAAAAAACTACAGGCCATTCAATACGGTGAAGAACCTGATACCCATGGATGGGTTAGCTTTGTGGAATAAAAATAATTTATCCCCAAAAAAGCCGTGCGGAAACTTTCCGCACGGCTTTTTTTTTATTCTTAATGTAATGTTAATTAGTTTTTCTTTTTTCGAAAAAAGGAGTATCAGACATCGTCTTTATCACCCTGTTCGGCCACAACAGGGTTCTCCGTAAAGACATCTTTGGGCTCTTTAACCATCGCCCAGGCAATGGCAGAAATGGCTACCGTTACGGCACAAATGATAAAAATAAGGCTTTTGTTTTCTGCATCATCTACAACCTCCCCTATTCCAAAGCTGGAAACAAACTGTGGCAAAACCACAGAAAGATTAAACAATCCCATATACAACCCCATCCTGGATTGGGGAATTTTCTGGGACATGATGGCAAAAGGCAGACTGATGGTCGCTGCCCATCCGATCCCAACAATGGCCATCAGCAAATAAATAATGATGGGGCTATAGCCAAAATACAACACGCTTAAATAGCCAAAGGCCATGATGGCAATGCTGAAAGTATGGGTTTTTACCCTGCCGAACTTGGCGGCAAGAGGTTCAAGGATCAACACCGGGATGATGGCAGCTACCAGGTTAAGGGAAAAGAAACTCCAGTTTACAATTCGACCGATGGTATCATCGATTGCATCTGCCCGGTCCGGATCCAATTCTCCGTTTTCAAGGGGAGCTACAAGGGCCGGATCCATGTCCACATCAGCCAGTTCGGGTACACGGTACCTTACAAATGCAAACATGTAAATAAACATGGTTTGAACACCCACCCAGGTAAAGGCATGAGCTGCCAGCACTTTTCTGAAACCCGTAAGCCCGTCTTTCTCTTTGGAAATCCCGTCTTCTTTGCGGGTAAGGGTATAAAACATCAGGGCAAAGGTCAACACCAGGCAAAAAATTTCAAACCCATAATTGGGGATCCTTGGAATGGCACCAAAGCGGGCAAGAATTCCATAAACAGCATAAAGTAGAAACCCCCATAACGGAAGTATGGTTTTCATGATCTCCACCAGGGAAGCCTCGTTTCCTCTGGGTTTTTCTATTTCTTCATCCGGGTCAGGAGCCCCTTTATCATCATCTTTTCCATAATATCCAAGCTTGCGCGGTTCTTTGATAAAAAAGGGAGGCAGAATAGAAAACAAAAATACGAGGACCACGCCAAAATAAATCAGCACATAATTATCCCATACCGCACCAATAAGATAGGCCAGTACGCCAAATGAGCCCGATACGGTTTGCATCCAGGTATAACCTTTGGTCCTTGGTCTTCCTTCAGGGGTTACGTCGGCTATGATCGCCCGGGTAGGATTAAAGCTAACGTTGATGGCCAGGTCAATGGTAAGGGACACCACAATGGCTACCCCAAGGACGCCTTCCAGGCCCATGGATGCCTGTATGACTCCAATATTGGGCAAGGCAAGCAGGCCCAGAGCGGCAAGCACCCCGCCAATCCAGATGAAAGCCCTTCGGCGTCCGTTCCATATCCACACCCTGTCGCTAATAATGCCAATGATCACCTGCCCGATAATCCCGGCCAGAGGCCCTGTGGCCCATACCAGGCCGATATCCCTTATTTCCAGGCCGTATTTGGTGCTTAACAGCCAGCTTAAAGCCGCAATCTGCACTGCAAGTCCAAAGCCCATGGCCGTTGCGGGCAAGCTTAATAAAGCATAAAATGTGTTGGTCAGTTTTTTTTGAAAAGGTAGCATCCTGTCCGTTTTTTCAATAAAACAATTTGTTTAATTACCTGTCTTGCCTTTTATTCCGGGGCTTAAATGATTTTTTTGGGCCGCCTTTGCCCCGCCCTTTTCCAAAACGCCCTTGATGCCTGCTGAAAACCGGACTGTCTGACGGCTTATATTCAGGAGTTTTTCCAAGTTTTTCGGGCACTTCCATTTTGGGAATTACTTTTTCAAGCATCTTCTCTATACTGGCAAAACGTCTTTGCTCCTTATACCCGATCAGGGTACAGGCTTTTCCTACCGATTCGGCACGGGCCGTGCGGCCTATACGGTGTACGTAATCCTCTGCATCCCCGGGAACGTTGTAATTGATCACCATTTCAATATCTTCTACATCTATACCCCGGGAAATAATGTCGGTGGCCACCAGCACCCTGATTTTTCGGCTTTTAAAACGGTTCATCACCGCTTCACGCTCTTTCTGGTCAAGGTCCGAATGGATCTCTTCCACGCCAAGGCCGGTTTTTTTTAAATCACGGCTCAATTGTTTTACCGCCGTTTTGGTTTCGCAAAAAATCAGGATGCTGTTCAGGCGCTCGTCCTTCACCAGTTGCTTTACCAGCGGGTTTTTCTGATCATCATAAACCACATAGGCTTCCTGTCGTATTTTTTCGGGAGGTTTGGCAATGGCAATATTAATATCCAAAGGATCCTGAAGAATTTTGCGGGCAAGTTGGCGGATCTTATCGGGCATGGTTGCAGAAAACAACAGACTTTGCCGTTTTTTGGGCAGGTAAGAAATAATTTTCAGAATGTCTTCATGAAACCCCATGTCAAGCATCCTGTCTGCTTCATCCAATACCAGGTATTTTAGTTTATCCAGTTTTACATAACCCAAATTAAGATGGCTGATCATTCTGCCGGGGGTGCAAACCACCACGTCTACTCCCTGGGTTAGGGCGTTTTTTTCCTGTGAATAATCAGCCCCTCCTCCCCCTCCGTATATAGCCAGAGAACTCACATTGGTAAAGTATGCAAACCCTTCTATATGTTGCGAAATCTGTATTGCCAACTCCCGGGTGGGCACAATGATCATGGCTTTGATGTGATCTTCCCGGGGAGCATTGATAATCTGGTGTAAAAGGGGAAGCAAAAAAGCAGCGGTTTTTCCGGTTCCGGTCTGTGCGCAGGCTATTAAATCATGGCCTTTAAGGATCTCAGGAATCACTCGTTGCTGAACCGGGGTGGCCGTCTGGTAATTCATGGCTTCGATCCCCTCCATGATGCGTTCGTCAAAACCAAATGTTGAAAAGTCCAATGTTAAAAATATTTTTATGGGTAAATTCCTGAAAGCTACCTAATGAATTGAAATTTAAATTAAAATACCAGCAAAGATATACAAAAATTAAATCAAGTGAGCCTCACCCAATCAAAACCTCCGGGGTTTTTCCTATTGCTTTTTTGCTGTTTTTTTCTGCGAAAAAGAATTCTTGTTTTTCCTTTGTCTCATCGGAAAGTTTTGGGGGAAGCATTTTTCAAAACTGCCCACAAAACCCTATTTTTACAAAAAAAACCATGGTTTATCAGTTCATCCTTCATTCTCCCTTTGAAAGTAAAGCCTCTTCAGAGCAAAAGTGGGGCCCCGTTCTCAAAGAGCTTTTTGTACCAAAAGTATTACAGATCAGGGAAACAGATTGTTTTGCAGAGAGGGAAGATCTGGAAAAAACCCTGGGTTCAACTCCTGAAAAACCCCTTGCCATAATCCTGGTGGTGGCTTCAGGTGGTACCGAGCGCCTTGCCCAAACAGCTGCTAAACATACACAATGCCCTGTTCTCCTGGTATGTGATGATCGCAAAAACTCCCTCGCCGCCGCCATAGAGATCCATGCAGCCATAAAAAAGCATCAGCCGGTTAGGCTACTTTATGTTAAAGATTGGGGAAAAGCCCGGGTGGAAGCCATTTCATTTTTGCAGGCCGTAAAAGCCCTGCAACAGATCAATAAAGCCCGCATCGGGCTTATTGGAGATCCCTCACCATGGTTACTCTCATCAGATGGTTTGGATGGCTTCGGAAGATTTGATACCCCTTTGGTAAAAATTCCCATAGCGGAACTGCTGGAAGGATATAAAACGATTAAAGAAGCAGATACTACCAAAACTATTGATGAGATAAGAAAAGCTTATGGAAAAGTCAGCGTTTCCGAAAAGTCCCTGGCAGACTCCATAAAAGCCTACCTGGCCATAAAAAAAATCATTAAAAAGTATGGGCTGAGCGGGGTTTCGATAAAATGCTTCGATTTGCTGGAACATGGTTTTACGGCCTGTATGGCCATGAGTTATTTGAATGATGAAAAAATAACCGCAGGCTGCGAAGGCGACCTTCACGCAGTTTTCAGTATGCTGGTCGGGCAGCATCTAAGCGGAGGCCCTGTATGGATGGCGAATCCTTCTTCCATTGACCAACAGGAAAATACCCTGATTTTGGCCCATTGCACCATCTCATCGTCTATGCTTGAATCCCTGCGGCAGGCCACCCTTACCACCCATATGGAGTCGGGGTTGAGCACAGCCATCAGTGGGCCACTGAAAAAAAAGGAGGTAACCGTTTTCCGCACCGGAGGAAAATTTGAAGAGATCTGCGCCATCAAAGGCAGGATTATCCAAACCAACATGAACGATCCACAGTTGTGCCGCACACAGGTTTTGATAAAGTCAGAATCTCCGGTTAACGAATGGTTGAAACAAACCCCGGGCAATCACCAGGTACTGGTTTACGGAGACAGGCTGAAAAGTTTCTGCCAGTTTTCAGGGATAAAATATACGGAACCCGGGTGATTATGCTTAAAACCAACTCCTTTAATCAGAGCATTTGCAGTACCATCTGGATGATCAAACCTGTTAGGAAGAAACTTCCAAACCTTCTGTTATGAACAAAAGCGTGGGATGAATACCATAACGGCCATGCATCTTTTGGATAATTCCGCGGACACTCCCTTGGGGTTGGCCTGCGAAATACCGGAAGCACCTTGATAAAAAAATAAAATAAGGCCACAAAAACCAGCAGCAAAGGCCAGGAAAAGAATCCGGTGAGGATGAGGTAGAGTAAAATAAGATATTGGAGGATCAACAAAATAAGGGTGGTAGCCCTGGCTGCTTTGTGCCCGATTAAAACCGGAAGCGTACGCACTCCTTTGGGCTTATCCCACGGTATTTTGTCGATATGTTTCCCAAACAGCACCGCTGTAGGTCCCAAAGCATAAGGAAGGCTGGCAATGGCCACATCCCATGACCAGTATCCGGTGATGGCATAAAACCCTCCCCCTATCATCAAGGGCCCCCAGACAACGATCACTGATGGTTCTCCCAGGCCGATATGCTTTAAAGGCCAATTATAGGCAAATAAAAAAAAGATACCCGCCAGGAAAAAATACAGCACCTCTATTCCGGTTGAATAGACCAGGAAAACGCCTGCTGCAGCAGCCAAAAGTCCGGTAACCACTGCCATGCGCATGGACTGACCCCGGCTCATAAAACCTTCTTCTACCGGCTGGGTTCCATACTGCGTGCGAAAAGCATTGTCTTTATCCACCCCCCGGCGATGATCGGTCAGATCATTGAGAATATTGTTTGTGGCATGGGCCAGAACCAAACCAAATGTCATGACCAGGAAAAGATCCCAGCGAAAAGCCGATTCAATCTGTGCATAGATCCCCGCAATAATGGCTGCAAACAAAGTCATCAGCAATACCGCGGCACGTGTGGAGATCAGCCATCGGCTCAAAGGATCCAGTGCGTCCCACTGCTTTTTATTCTTTATGCGGGGAATCCCGCTCAGGGCCTTTCTCCACATGCCCCGGTCAGGGCGAAAAAGATGGTAATTTCTCTGCATAACTAAGGGTTTAGGGTTAAAAAAGGATCCAACATGGAAATGCTGTATTGATCAAAAAAACTTCAGGTTTGAAAAGACCTGATTCTTTTACCCAAAAAACATTGTAAATATAAAAATGTTTACAATTACCTTAGCGTTTATTGTGAAAAAATTAATCCTTTACACAACGAACCGAAAGTCCTGTCGGTTTTTCGAGATTAAGCAGCTGAAGGTCTTCCGAATTGGTGTTTAACATCTTCAGGTAGGCCATATCCGTTTCAATTTCCCTGCTTGATTCTGAGGCAGGGTTTTGGGGGGTTTGGAGCTTTTCAGCTTTTGAGGCCTGGACAGGCGAACCAGGATCAGGCAATCCGGTACTTTCTGAAGCCGACCAGAAAAATCCACTGGATTCTCTGAACCTGAATTCTCCATTCATTCTTCTGAACCCTCCCGGAATACCATTAAAACCTGTGGTATTGGTAGCGCCGGTATTTGGCGGAACCCAGCGGGGATGTTCGTCTTCCGGAAAACCCCGGGTGCTTTTTAAGCTTCCTCCTGTTAAACTTTGGGCCTCAATATGATCTTTTAATTCTGTCCAGTCATCGTTTGAAGGAAGCCTCCAGCCGGGTGGGCAAATACCCTGTATTACAGGATTGGCCTTCCCCCCATCTACCTCTCCATTGGTTGCCGCATCCCAGGTATAGATCCTACCGTATTCATTTATCAACGACTCTTCATCATCATAGGAATAAACTCCTTCAATGGGTGTGCCGTCATGATAGTGAAGTGAGCGAAGGTTTTCAGCCATCCAGGTCTGCTGCCCAATTTCTACGATCTGGTAAACATTTCCATCATAATCCGATATGGTTAAAGTCCCATTATCTTCTTCCAATACCTCAACCGTTGCCTCAACTTTCAGGGGCACTTCCGGGTCAGGTTGACCAACTCCATAAGGCAGGGAAAAACTACCTGTGGCCTGGTAGCTTCCTGCTTGCTGTTCGTTATAATGATTAAAACTCCAATGAAGATTAACAGTATGTATAACCCCATCACTGTCTTCTATTGTGGTATTTTCATCAAGACTTTCCTTGGCGGACTGCTCCGAGGTTCCGTAAGGTACTTCAATATCATTCACAGGCGAAATATTAACCAGGTAAGGAATTTCATCGCAGGGGCCCCAGTTGGGAAAACCATCGCAAAATGTAAGTGTTTGGTTTTGTTCTCCCTGCGGAATAACCTGCCACTCCGAACCGTTGAAATACATCATTTCCCCGGGGTTTTCAGGTTCCGGAAGTAAACTGGTCGGGTCATCAGGAAAGGATATTTCAGGGGAAGTATAACTACTACCATCTGTCAAATAGATGGTTACGGTCGCATCTTCATTAAAGCGAACATCTTCTATTCCAACACCGGGAGGACCATCACCACTCTGGGCAGCATACATTGCATAGGGTACGCTCATTAGTTGGCTGGTTCCCATTTCAATCCCGTTCATGAATACCCTGATAAAATAGGGCCCGTTGTGCCAGTTTATCTCTGCAAAGGTCTCAGGATTTTCCTGTCCAATGATAAGATTCACCAAACCATGCTCATTGGTAACCTTATGGTGGATTTCCGTAAAAACAGCTTTCCCTTTAAGGTCTCCCCTTAGCAGGTTAATCTCAATGGCCACCTGCTCATTCGAAAGAACCTGCCCTGATGCATCCCTGGCTACGGCTTGATAATTGAATCCTTCGGGTGCATCTGAAAAAACAGCGGTGGATAAAAGCAAAAAAATAAAAACAATAACTGGTCCGGCCAGTTTTTTTGGAGTAGTATTTTCTATATTCATGTGTTTATAATTTGATTAATATGATCAAATGCCTGTCCGCCTTGTGCGGGGGAACTTCACCATTAATTTTTCTCTGCCTGATAATCTCCTGTTTTCCGAATAATCATCCTCTTGTGTGCTAAAATTAATGATGGATGGCTCCTATTATATTTTTTAGATTTAACTATTGGTATTTCAAAAAAACTAACCAATGGAAATAATGATCTCGTGCACTTCACAATGCACTGATAATAAAAAAACCCCCGGTTGAGTTTCAGGATTTTTTCGAATAAGCAAAAAATAATTAATTAAAAAGAAAAGATAAAAATAACTGATTATTAGGTATTTTTAAATTTTTTATTCATAAAAAAACTTAAAGATAATACACTTTTTTTTATAAATATCATATAATCAGCTTGTCACGAATAAGAATTTCCATTTGTATTTTATATAAACCTGCTTGTTGCCTTGCTTTTTTATCAAAGTCCTTTCCGGAGGAGGCATAAATTATTTTCCTGGAAACATTGATAATAAGGCCGCATTCTTTGGTCATGGCTTTTTCGGCCACCTCGCGCAGGCTGCCGCCCTGGGTTCCCACCCCGGGAACCAGGAAAAAATGATGAGGAGCGATTTCTCTCAGGCGGGTCAATAACTCAGTGCGGGTCGCACCCACTACAAACATGGTATTGTTTTCATTACCCCACTGCATACAACGCTCCATAACCTGCTCAAAAAGGTTTTTTTTGTTTTGAGGTATGGATCCGGCCGGCTCAGCAAATACAGGCTCTTGAAGTTGAAAATCACGGCTACCGGAATTGGAGGTAAGCGCAAGAATGATCGCCCATTTCCCGTTGTTCGCTAAAAAGGGTTTAACTGAGTCCTCTCCCATATAGGGATTGACGGTAACAGAATCGAAGCCCATTCGGTCATAAAAAGCCCTGGCATAGTGAATGGCTGAATTGCCGATATCTCCCCTTTTGGCATCTGCAATGGTAAAAACCGCCTGGTCCTTAAGTGAATGGAGATAATCCATTGTTTTTTCAAGGCTTCGCCAGCCGCTACTTCCCTGACTTTCGTAGAAGGCAAGATTAGGTTTGTAAGCCACAACCAAATCAATGGTGGCGTCTATAATGCGACGGTTAAACTCAAAAACCGGGTCTTCAAATTCCTGCTTAAGCCAGGATGGAATCTTTTCCGGATCGGTATCCAGACCAACGCATAAAAAGGAGCGCTTGCTGCGGATAAGTTCAATGAGCTGGCCTTTTTCCATGATCAACGTTTTTAGGCAACGCCTTCTTTGAGCTTTTCAGAATTTTCGGCAACCTGGAGGGAATCGATTATTTCCTGGATGTCACCGTCCATAATTGCGGAAAGGTTATAAAGGGTAAGCCCTATGCGGTGGTCGGTTACCCTGCCCTGGGAAAAGTTGTAAGTGCGGATCTTTGCGGAACGATCGCCGGTTGATACCATAGTTTTGCGTTTGGAAGCAATTTCGTCCAGGTATTTTTTATATTCCATATCGAAGATGCGCGAACGCAATACCTTCATGGCCTTTTCAAAATTCTTGATCTGTGATTTCTGATCCTGGCAGGAAACCACGATGCCGGTGGGTTCATGGGTTAACCTTACGGCGGAGTAAGTGGTATTTACAGACTGACCGCCCGGGCCCGATGAGCAAAAGGTTTCTTTGCGGATGTCGTTCATCTTCAAATCGATATCAAACTCATCGGCTTCGGGCAAAACGGCCACGGTAGCTGCCGAAGTGTGCACCCTTCCCTGGGTTTCTGTCTGGGGTACCCTTTGCACCCGGTGAACGCCCGATTCATATTTCAGGACTCCATAAACCCCATCCCCCACAACGTTAAATATCACTTCCTTAAACCCACCGGAGGTGCCCTCATTCATTTCTACCAATTCGGTTTTCCAGCGGCGGCTCTCGCAGAATTTCTGGTACATGCGGTAAAGATCGCCGGCAAAAATGGCGGCTTCATCTCCTCCGGTTCCGGCACGGATCTCCACAATGGCATTTTTGCCATCCTGGGGATCGGTGGGGATTAACAAAATCCTGATCTCCTCTTCCAGCTTTTCCTGACGCTCCAACAACTCATCAAGTTCAGTTTTGGCCATCTCACGGAATTCAGGGTCTTTCTCATTGTTGAGGATCTCCCGGGCAGAAGCAATGTTGTCAAGGATGTTTTTATATTCTTTGTAGGCTTCAATGATCGGCTCAAGGTCTTTGTATTCCTTGTTCAGCTGAATATACCTTTTCATATCCGAAATAATTTCCGGATCGGTGATCAGCTGTCCGACCTCTTCAAACCGCTCATTAATTGCCTGAAGCTTTTCCAGTAACATTTTATTGTTTTTTTAGAATGCAAAAGTACAAAAAAACAACGGGATAAGGGTCAATGATATTCAAAGGATCCTGAAGGAGTGCTGATGGTAAGCTTTTTTCCCGTGTATTTTTCGCAGTGCCCAATAATGCGGGCATCCAGTTCAAAACGCTCACAGATGGAAATGATTTCGCCGGCAATTTCTTCTTTTACATAAAGTTCCATGCGGTGTCCCATATTGAATACCTGGTACATTTCTTTCCAGTGGGTGGAGGACTGGCCTTGAATAAGTTTAAAGAGCGGGGGAACCGCAAACAGGTTGTCTTTGATCACGTGAAGGTTGTCAATAAAGTGAAGCACTTTGGTTTGTCCTCCACCGCTGCAATGTACCATGCCATGGATATGTTCCCTGGGAATGGTTTTCAAAAGGTGCTTTATTACCGGCGCATAGGTGCGTGTGGGCGAAAGCACCAGCCGGCCGGCATTCAGGGGGCTGCCTTCCACCTTGTCCTGCAGCTTGCTGCTGCCGGAATAAACCACTGCGGGGTCAAGAGAGGCATCAAAACTTTCAGGATACTTTTGGGCATACTCACCGGAAAACACATCATGCCGGGCAGAGGTAAGTCCATTGCTTCCCATGCCCCCGTTATAACTATCTTCATATAAGGTTTGTCCGAAAGAGGCCAGCCCTACAATTACATCTCCGGGGCTTATTTGCTCATTGGAGATCACATCCTTTCGGGGCATACGGGCCGTAACCGTAGAATCCACAATAACGGTCTGCACCAGGTCGCCCACATCGGCGGTTTCTCCCCCGGTGAGCACCATATTGATACCATGATCTCGCATCTTCTCAAGAAACTCTTCCGTACCGTTAATGATGGCTGCAATGACCTCTCCGGGAATCCGGTTTTTGTGGCGCCCTATGGTTGAAGAAACCAAAAGATTATCGGTCGCACCGACACATAACAGGTCATCCAGGTTCATTACCACTGCATCCTGTGCTATTCCTTTCCAGACCGAAATATCTCCGGTTTCTTTCCAGTAAATATATGCCAGGGAAGATTTGGTACCGGCCCCGTCGGCATGCATGATGTTGCAAAATTCCGGATCTCCCCCAAGAAAATCCGGGGTGATCTTACAAAAGGCTTTTGGGAACAAGCCGGCATCAAGGTTTTTTATAGCTTGGTGTACGTCTTCTTTCGATGCGGAAACGCCCCTGAGGTTATACCTTGACTTGCTGTTGCTCATATAAAAAACACTTCATTAAAAGGAAAGACTCATTCCCTTTGATTGGGCGGTCTTCTCCTGTCATCATCCATAATCTCCACATCCCTAGCCGGGCGGTCTTCTTCCTCACCGGGTTCAAAATCATCCCTGATCACTCTGAACTCGGTGCGGCGGTTAAGCTGGTGAGCCACGTCCTGGTGTTCTTCTGAAGGCAGGCCGTTGATATACTGCTCGGTAAGTTCTGCTCCGGCTTCAAAAACAAAGCCTTCTCTTTCCATATCTTTTTCGATAACCCTGGGAATTCTTTTACCATACCCCTTAGCTTCCATCCTGGCGGGGTTGATGCCCTGCTCTATCAGGTATTCCACCACAGAGTTGGCCCTTCGCTGGGAAAGGGTGTCATTGTATTCGTGTCCTCCGCGGCTATCGGTATGGGAGGCAAGCTCAATAACAATATTCGGGTTGTCTTGCATGGTTTGCACCAAGCCGTTCAGGGAGTCCTTAAACTGTGGTTGCAGTTCCCATCGGGCAAATTCATAAAGAATTTCAGGAAGCTCGATTGGCGTTTCGGGAATGGGTTCCAGGTAAAAATCCACAACAAAATCCCTGCTGCGTTCAATGTTCTGTGTGCTTTCCTGGGCCCTGGCAGAAAAATAACCATCTTTGTTTACCAGGAGCTCATACCGGGTATTTTCTTTTACAAAATTTTTATCAAACCGGTAGTTCCCCTCCAGATTTGTTTGCATCTGTCTTAATGAACCGTCGGATCCAACCAGCTGCACGGCTGCACCTGCAATAACCTGCTTGGTACTGTCGTCTCTAACAGTGCCCTGAATGCTGAATTCCAGGGGTGCAAGGTAGAAGGAGTAAATATCAAAGCTCCCGATTCTTGAGCGGTTGGAAGTAAAAAAACCTTGTTCCCGGTTAGGTTTAAACACAATGCCAAAATCGTCGGAAGGGCTGTTGATTGGATAGCCCAGGTTAACCGGCTCACCCCATCCTTCGGGTGTGGGCTCACTCATGAAAATATCCAGTCCGCCCATACCGGGGTGACCATCGGAAGCAAAAAACAAAGTTCCGTCTTCACGAACATAGGGAAACATTTCATTGCCGGGTGTATTGATCACCGGGCCCAGGTTTTCAGCCGGTCCAAATTCGTCACCAGGCCCCCTTCTTCTCACCACCCATATATCTCTTCCACCGTGTCCACCAGGTTTGTCAGAAACAAAATACAGGGACATTTCGTCGGGACTGATGGCCGGATGGCCAACGGTTACCGTGCTATCATTGGTCAGGGGTACTTCCCTGGGTTCGGTCCAATTATTTCCTTCCCGCCGGGTTTTATAGATCCTGCAACCCATGTCCACGTCGGGTGATCGCTGGCAACGGGTAAAATACATTTCGGTGGCTCCGGAATTCATGGAAGGGGCACCTTCATTGTATTCGGTATTTACCGGGCCCTCATCCAGCAATACCGGCCGATCCCAGTTGCCTGCACGATCCTGGTAAGAAATAAAAAAGGAGGTGTGTTTTTGCCCTGTCCAGGGGTCTTTGTCTCTGCCTACGGCATCATCGCGACCGGAAGCAAAGATCAGGCTGCTTGCCCGGTGATCAGCAAAAGCTGGCGTAAGATCGTCATCCCGGGAGTTGAAAACCCTTATGGCTTCCACATCATAAAGAGTGGGGTTTTCCTGTAGCTCCAGGGCCAGTTTTACCGATTCAATGCCTTTTTGGGCACGCCAGTCGTCGGGCGCCTTTTCTGCAAACTTTTTATATTGCTCCAGGGCCTCTTCAAATTTTTCATTTTTCATTAAGGCATCGGCATAATATAAAATGGCAATGCTGTCAGGATAATTTCTTCGTATGGCCATGTTAAAGCGGGCTTCCGCCCGGCGATAGTCATTGGTGTACATATAGCAAAGACCCTGTTTGAACAAAAGACGGGTTGCTTCATCGCGGTCGCGGCGGCGCATCCGGTCGTATGCCCGTTGATATAAATCGATGGCCTCATGGTATTGCTTGAGTTCAAAGGCCTGATCTGCCCTTTCCACTCTTCGGTCCTGACCCATCGCATCCCCCTGAAAAACAGCATAAGAGAAGATGAAAAAAAGTATAAGAATTTTTAATCCTGAATGCATTGCTCTGTTTCCTGTTTCTAAAATGATTTCCTTTAAGTTTTTATCTATTATTTAACGACACAGGATGGGAATAATTGTTTAGCTCATTACCTGGTTTTGCAGGTTTTTATCAGGAATCGCGGGATTTCTGGTTGTAGGGGTAAGGAAGATCGCTGTCATCGTCATCTTCTTCTTGATTTCCTTCAACTTTTGGCTGGTTGTCTTTATTTTCCGGGGTATCCTTTTCCCGGGTATGCTCTTCATCGGTATATCCGGCCTTTTGTTCTTTTTCCAGTTCCCTGATATCCGAGCGGATCTCCGCATCCATATCCCTGGCTTCTTTTTCTATATCTCCGGAATACCTGTGGATTTCTGAATTGATCTCCCTTTGTACCTTTTTTACCTCGTTGATGCCTTTTCCAAGCATGCGGGCAATTTCGGGTATTTTGGAAGGCCCGAACAACAGCAACACCAGCAAAAGCAAGATAAGGATCTCTCCCCCGCTGATACCAAATAATATAACCATTGCATGCATCATACCCATTCGTTTTCAGGGAACAAATTTAAGCTATTATTCAGGATTTTCCAGTACCGCCATTTTTTTAATTTAAACCAAAAAAAAGCCGCTGAAGTCAGCGGCTTTTGGAGTTCAAAGATATTCCTTTTTACCTTTTTCCTTTTTTCTTTTCTCCATTGCGGGTCAACAGGTCGTATGCCACCGGGGCGGAGTTGAACAGGGAGGAGTAGGTACCTACGGCAACTCCGATCATCAATGCAAAAGCGAATCCGCGGATCACTTCACCTCCGAACAGGAAGATGATGAGCAACACCAGCACGGTGGTTCCTGAGGTATTGAAGGTACGGGAAAGCGTGGAGTTCAAAGCGGTATTGATGTTGGCTTTCAGTTCCCGTTTGGGGAAAAGACTGATGTTTTCACGGATACGGTCAAAAATGACCACGGTATCGTTTACCGAATAACCAATGATGGTCAAAATGGCGGCAATAAAGGCCTGATCGATCTCCATGGTCCAGGGCACCACATTGTAAAAGAGGGAGTAAAGCGATATCACAATAATGGAATCATGGAAAAGCGTGGTCAAACTTCCTACCCCAAATTGCCACTTTTTAAATCTTACGGCAATGTAGAAGAAAATAAAGATCAGGGCAATGATCACGCTAATCACCGCAGCCCTTTGTATATCGGCCGCAACAGCCGGCCCGACCTTCTGGGAGCTTAAGCGTCCCACCACTTTATCGTCATCGTCTCCGGTATATTCCGCAAAAGAAATGGGTACCCCGAAAAAGTCTTTTATGCCTTCAAAAACATGCCTTTCAGCAATGGAATCAGCCTCGGCAGTATCATCTTCAATCAGGTAACTGGTGGTGATCCGCACCTGGTTGGTGGGTCCGAAAGTAATAACCTCGGCAGCTTCTCCAAGCTCTTCGATCAGGGAGGTGCGCATATCAACTGTATTGATATCCTGATCAAAACGAACCACATAGGATCGCCCACCCGAAAAGTCGATTCCATAATTAAAGCCCCTTATCATAAATGAACTGATTCCAAGCAGGATCACCAATCCGGAAATCATATAAAACCTTTTACGCTTGCCGATAAAGTCAAAATTGACTTTGGTAAGCATGTCCCTGGTGATTTTGGTATCGAAACGGATATTTATGTTTTTGTCCATCCAGTAGGTAAAGATCAGCCTGGAAAGGAAAATTGCCGTGAACAGCGAGCAGATGATACCAATGATCAGGGTGGTGGCAAAACCCTGCACAGGACCGGTACCAAAAATATAAAGCACGACTCCTGTGAGCAGTGTAGTGATATTACCGTCCACAATGGCCGAATAGGCGTTTTTGTAACCATCTGCAATGGCAAGCCGCTGGCCTTTTCCGGCCCGAAGTTCTTCAAGTATCCTTTCATAGATGATTACGTTTGCATCGACGGCCATACCCAGGGTCAGCACAATACCGGCAATACCGGGCAGGGTGAGTACGGCACCCAGGGATGCCAGCACCCCAAGGATAAAGAATATATTGGCCACCAGGGCCATATCGGCAACCATCCCTGCCCTGCTGTAATAAAAGGCCATATAGATCAGTACCAGCACAAAAGCGATCACAAAAGAGGAAAGACCGCTGGAGATGGCTTCGCGTCCCAGGGAGGGACCCACCACAGCTTCTTCCACGATCCTTGCAGGAGCTGGCAAGGAACCGGCCCTGAGAATGTTGGCAAGGTCCTGGGC
>SL_3KL_010_SEDDRAFT_10000201_pt1 | contig 43999 bp, 35 predicted proteins | sample SodLakKL_010_SED_2_FD_10381 | JGI IMG/M metagenome (IMG submission 10381) | reverse complement strand
TTGTCGGGCTGGCCGTAGGCGGCAATGTCGTATACCAGCTCGGCACCGAAAGTTACCTGGCCGGGTGTATATAGAACCCTCGGTGATATTCTGTACATGTGGGCGATATCGCTTGCCCTTGCCCATACTTTGACAAAAAATTCCTTTATAATTATTCAGACCTAATAAAAATTTATTTATGAACATATAGTATTTATAAGTTATTCGACGATTTTCATGAAATTTCTCTAAATTTTTAATTCCTGTTTTTAAAACTTTTAATAACTTGAATATAATTCTAATAAACACTGTAAACATCAGTGTGTCTGAATTATATAAATTCATTCTTTAACTGGAATATTTTATGTTGTTGATTAATAGCCTTCTAAAATAATAGATCGCCTTCAATTATTAACTAAAACATTACAGTTATGAAAAAGAAAAATCCTATTATCAAGGTTGCATTCATCCTTGTTGCATTATCATGCTTTATTTATGGATGTAACAAAGCAAGAAGCAATTCCTGCTGAAAAAAATCAAGAGTTTATTATGCTTGATGCTGATGAAGCTAAAAAATTTCAGGATGCCATTAAAAAATTCAATGAGGAGTTGACAATCAAAAATGGATTGATACATATTGAAACTGAAAGAGCTGAAGATATGGGTATTCCAGATTTTTGGTTCCACAAATTCAGAGAGGGAGTAAAATATCAAAACCATTTAATTCGTAGAGGAGAAGTTGATGTTGAGCAGATACTTAAACCCAAAAAAGAAATTTTTATAATTGATAAGGATAGCAATAAATTAAAATCCCTTAAAGATCAGGATTTTGATGATGAACCATGGATATCATATACTAATCACGGGACTTATCATGAATTCTATATTAGTCATGAGGGTGTGAATCGATTATTATATTCTGCATGTAGCGTATCAGGATTTATTACATTGGCATGTGGATTTACTATATCTGGTGTATCTAGTTTTATTGTTGGTGCAGCTCTTGGATATTTACTTATAGATTACAATTTAAGTGACCACGAAAATGGAATAACTATAGTATGTTTTGATGCTTTTACCAGTTTTGTTTGCTGGGGATTTTATAATGAAGTAGATGAAGAAAATAAAGAAGGTGAAGAAGACTAATCAATATATATTATGGCCAAAAAAAACTTTTTTTCATTTAAAATTATAACCACTTTGATAGGCCTTGCATTGATAATATATGTTGCAGTTAGCCCATTAACAATTTTGTTTAAAGTAACAATGATAAACTTTTTCGTTTTTTTAACTGCGCAGTTATTTCTAAAATATAAAAGTCAAAGAATGAGCGTCTTAAACATCGGGTGGTTTACTGTAACATTAGTATTAATGGCATTATTGTTACTTGCAGAAACCGGCAAAATTTAACGGGATAAGGCTTACACTTTTCAGTAAGGTTTTTAAAAACTATACTTCATAGAAATTAACGCGCGGATATTGGTGACGTTATTGGTTTCCGTGAACCTGAACCTGGTGTCGGGTTCGCCGTATGCTGCTATGTCGTACACCAGCTCTGCACCGAAAGCTACCTGGCCGGGTGTATAGAGAACCCTCGGTGATATTCTGTACATGTGGGCGATATCGCTTGCCCTTGCCCATACCTCGCCGGTTATCGCTTCGTCTGATCCGAGATTCCTGGAGTAGCCTGCAAATAAGCCGGCTTTGACAGGGCTACCGGTTGTCTCAATATCAGTCCATGCCGAAAGGGCATGAATACCTGTGTAACCATATATGCCCTCTTCGGCATTGAGCGGCACGGTTTCCCCGTATCCTCCCATCATTACAAGGTGACTGTTGTTCTGGCCGTAATTGGCCTGTATCTTTACAGTTGCTGGGGACAATGACAATGTTGTGAAAATGTTGGCTTCAATGCCAGCCATCTTTTCATCCGTTCTGTACCCCTCTCCCGTGAAGGTTCTTGGCCTCAAAAGCTGGTATCCTGCAGTCCCCCCGACAAGAACAGGTCCGTTAGTGTATAACACCTGGAGAAGGGTTTCGGGAATGCCGCTGTTGCTGAGATAACTGCCCGATGGTCCTAAAGGTCCCAACGATGGAAAATCGCTATGGGTCAAAGCTATTGCACTTAAACTCAATCCACCGTCATTATAGGTAAAACGGATCTGGGGCGCCCTGTTGAGCGCGTGAAAAGGTACCCCGCCTGCAAAGGATACGGTATTGGGAAAACATTGCGGTACAAACATGGGGTGCCAGGTCTGACCGGCAATGATAGAGGTTTTTTCCCACTCCAGAGTTATAAATGCATGGCGAAGCCTTAACATTCCAAAAAGATCGCCCCGCGTCCCCAGAAAATCGACCTCAAAGCGGGCTGATGCATCTGCTCCAAGGATAGCTGGTCCTCCAAAATTTATACCCATGCGCGAGTTGATGACGGGAAAATTTAAACCGGATACACCGTTTAAATCACTCCCCCCCGGATCAAGGTCTTCATTCATGGGATACAACAGCACAAGTCCCTGGCGTGCTGTAACCACCTGCCTTGAATCAAAGAATGGACTGATCTCTATATAACCGTAAATATCAGTTTGTAAACTGGTGTTATCTTCCTGTGCCTTGATTGCTGTAAAGTGCAAACTCAGGAGATATACAGATATAAAAAAAATTCCCTTTGAACGCATCCCGACTTTTTTTAGTTACAAATAGAACAGATTTGCAATATTAAGAATAATTGCAGAAAAAATCCCCTCCGGCAAAAAATTGACCGGAAGGGATCTTAAAATATTTGATTTAAAAGTACTTTGGCTGACCGGAAAGCGTGTTTACTCCACCAGCTCCAGCCCGTCAATTATTCCCTTCTTGATTGCGGGTACTCCCTGCTCAAGCCATACCGGTGCGGGATCGTCTTTCAGGTAATGATCGAAGAATTGCTGTAATCTTATGGTCAGGTCAACCCTGCCGGGACGCCTTCTTACTCCATGTGCTTCATCATTGTAATTGAGCATCCAGACTGGCTTGTCCAGCCTGCGGAGAGCCATGAAGATCTCTATTCCCTGGTACCACGGAACTGCACCGTCATCATCATTGTGCATCATGAAAAGTGGTGTGTTTATCTTGTCTGCAAAGAAGATGGGCGAGTTCTCCAGATACCTTAAGGGATACTCCCATATTGTGCCGCCAATACGGCTCTGGGTCTCCTCGTACTGGTAGATCCTGCTCATACCGCTTGCCCAGCGAATTCCGCCGTAAGCACTGAACATGTTGCTCACAGGCGCACCTGCGGCTGCGGCTGCAAACATATCCGTCTGGGTTATAAGGTATGCTATCTGGTATCCGCCCCAGCTCTGACCCGACAATCCAATCCTTTCGCGGTCAATGAAACTGTAGTTGTTGAGAAGCATCTTTGTTCCGCTTACTATGGAGTTGTAGGCAGTAGGCCCGGGATATCCAATGATATAGGGATTGATATCGGGAACAAACACAACATACCCGTTGCTGACATAATAAATTACATTGATACTGGGACTGCCGCCGGGTGAAGGTGTATAGTGCCGGTGAAGGTTATGTGACATCCGCTCGTAGAAATAGACTATCATGGGGTACTTCTCTTCGGGGTCAAGATCTTCCGGTGTGTAAAGAATGCCCTGGAGCTTGTTGTTGTTGAACGACTCCCACTCCACCAGTTCGGCTTCTCCCCAGCTGTAAGCTGACTGCTGCGGATTGGCATTTGATACTTTCCGGGAGTTTGCGAAGCCCATATTGCTAATCCGTAAATCGGGGTATTCGCTAAAGGTGCTGCGCTGCCAGACAATGAGATCGTCATTTTTGGCCTTCAAGGGTGTGAAAAGGCGTGCATCTTCCATTATTATCCTCGAAGGATTGGCAGGACGGTGCATCCTGACGGTGTAAAATCCGCTCTGTTTGTTCTCCATGTTGAAAGCTGAAAGCATGACGTCATCCCTGCGGCTGAAATACTCTTTATCCCTGTCAAACATTACATCCCTGAATCTTATGTTGTTTTGCCTGCCGTAACCGTTGGTAAGGGAGACGGGGCTTTCTGAACCGCTGGGGTCAACCTTCCATACATCGAACCGGTCGTATATCAACACATGGGCGTCGTCCTCCACCCAGTCGCCTATTCCATAAGGCCCGGGTAAAGCGGGAGTATCATGATCCTCGTCGTATACCGGATAAGGGATACCTTTAGTTATATTAACTGTGCTTTGGCCGGCTGCGTTCATTGCATGCCAGTTGCTGTCTGCCTGACTGAAATAAACAATGTATTTGCCTCCCTCTGAAAAACGGGCATTGCCGGCACCTGACCTGTGAACCGATCCGCGATGCTTTTCAAGTATTAAAGTGCGTTCTCCCGTATTTACATCTATCAGGTAAACGTCAGCATATTCACCCGACTCGAAGGAGTTTTGTATAAGATAGGGCAATATAGACCTGCCAAGGGCGAAATCGCCGTCGCCTCCGGATGATGTAGTAACTTCCGGCACTTTCCGGCATCCCAGCTGCACTATGTCACTGCGTCCTTCATGATAGACGGCGGTGTAAGTGCGCCTCTGTTCATTCCTTAACTGAACCAGCTGCTGTGGCTGGATATAGGGATCTTTGTAATGCCACACATCGAGACTGTATTTTTCATCGCTCAGGAGTGTGTCTTCCGGCTCAGGCTGAGGTATGGGTGCAGTCCCGAAATAGAGGCGACTGCCGTTGTCGCTGAACCTCAAATTGCCGTTTTCACTTACACTCCAGCCTGAATGCATTCCTTCTGTAGACCGCTCAGCTACAAGAGATGCTTCACCGTCACCTTCCTTCCAGTGATAGAGATCGTAAACCTTCGGATCCTCCTTATCAGGCGAGAACATGAATCCCGCCCTGGTTCCGTCATCAAATACGGCGACACCTTTAGCCGTTCCTTCGGCGTCAATAAGTACTTTGGTGGTTTTTTTAACTGTATTGAACACCTTCACTGAAGAACGTCCGGAATCTTCATCTTTTGCAGGCTGGACAATGAGAACAGACCTCCCACCTGATGCAAAAGCATACTCGGTAACACCGGGGAATTCCTGCTTTTCTCCTGTGAGGGGATTGAACGCCACCAGCAATGAGCCACCGGAGTTATTACCTCCCTCCGCATACAGATGGTATACCATCCAGTCAGATTCCTTACCGGCAGTTGTAAAAGAACTTACATCTGCAATTTTTGTAACCGACATGTCACGTAGCATAAGTATTCCGAGCGAGTCGCGGGGCATTTCTTCCCGTTTTTTCTCTTCCACCCTCGCCTGCCTTACTGCGGCTGTTTCCGGACTGATAGTGAATGCAAGATAATCAGAACCGGGAGAGAAAGAGGCTCCTGACCCCCTTGATATGGAATCGAGCTGGTTGTTGCGCAGATTCTTAATGTATAGCCAGCCGTCTCCCTGCTGCGGGTTGATCTCGTAAGAGAGCCACCTGCTGTTTTCGGAAAATTGTTGCCGTGCCACACTTTTCCACCCGTCATAATCATCGTGGGTAAGTGGCTTTTTTTCATCCTGAGCTGACAGCCCGGCTGTTAAAAGAAGCTGCAGGAGAATAATAAAAGATATTGTTCTATTCATGGTTAAAGGTTTGAGTTATAAATTGAATTTCACAATTAACGGTTTTTCGGAAACTGTGAGAATTGACTAGAAAATGCTAATATAAGCTATATGATCCTAAAATTTTTAAAATTCAGGAAAATAGTTCACATTAGTTCAAACAGGCTGAAACAGATAGTTTGCCCTATTCAATTATTCTATTGAGATCTTTCAAAAACTGGCCGAACCTTTCATTTACAAGAGGATCTATTTCCCCGGAAAGCTTGTCAAAAAAATCGACTATCATCTCCCCCCTTTTGGTAAGCACAGTTTCACCTCCTTTCTCCCCTCCCCTTCTTTTTTCAATGAGTTTTATTCCCAGCTTTTCTTCTATTGACCTGAGGTTTTCCCATGTTTTGCGGTATGTATATCCCATATAACTGACCGCTTCCTTTAATGAACCGGTATCCCTGATCGCCTTGAGCAACTTCCATTTCCCTTCTCCAAGAACCCCGACATGATCTTCTGTCTCTATCCAGACTTTGTAATTCAGTTTCAGTTTTTGTGGTTTGCCTTCCATAATGAGGTCTTCAATATTTAAATTCATACCAAAACTAAACAAATTGCTGTAAATAACGTTTATTTGAATATGACTCTTTCAAACCTGCTAAGAAAATAGCAACCCGTTGATATTACATTGGAAATAAATTTTTAAATTGCATTATATACAGTATAATCATAAACCTAAAATCAAAAACCATGAAAAAATCAAGTATCATCCCGGCAACAGCAATTTTACTGATCTTTGCAATGTTTGCAATTTCATCCGTAACCTCATGCGGACAAAGGGATAGAAACGATGAGGAAGCAACTTTTGAAGAAACAAGAAAAGCCCTGGAAGAAGACCTTATAAGTTTAAGGGAGGATATTGACAACAGGATTAGCGACGTGGATGCCAGGATTAATAAGGCGACAGGGGAAATGAAGGAAAGTCTGGAAGCTGCAAGGAACGAGCTGAGAAATGAAAGGGAGAAAGTGGAGCATGCAATCAGCGATGTAAGGGATGCAGGCGAATCGGAATGGGATAATGTGAAAACACGGGTAAATGGTGTTTACAACAATGTAAGGGAAAAAACGAAGCAGATTGCCGATGATATAAGAAGCTGGTTTGAATAACCGTAGATAAACGGAATATTTAAATAAATGGCAATAAAACTTCAAAAATCCTCTTTTTTACACAGGATTTTATTAACCATGTTAATCCTGTTTGTAACTGTTGTTGCAAATCATAATAGTATAGCACAGACTGCGGAAGAGCATTTTGAAACGGGGCTTGAAAAGATGGAAGCAGAAGATTACAAAGGTGCAATTGATGAATTCACTAAGGCAATTGACCTCAGTCCCCAATTTGCCGAAGCATTTAACATGAGAGGTGTTGCGAAAAAGGAAATGGGTGAACCGACCGCTGCCCTGCAGGATTTTTACTACGCCCTCGAGTTTAAGCCTGATATGGCAGAGGCATACTTTAACCGGGGATTTGTGATGTTCGAAATCGGGAACTATAATGGCGCCTTGCGAGACCTGAACGAAGCTATACACCTGAATCCTGAAAATTCCGACTATTACCTTGTAAGGGGGAATGCCCATTTTATGCTTGAAAACTACGAAGATGCAATTAAAGATTACTCAACGGCAATGGAGATGGGAATAGTTAATGCTGACATCCTGTATAACAGGGCATTTGCATTTCACAAAACCGGCCTGAACAGATATGCGCTTGAAGACCTCGAAAATTCTTTTTTAGTGGACAGCTCTAATCCAGATATACTTTTCCTTTTTGGAATTGTACATTCGGAACTGGGTAATTACCGGGAGGCGATTCAATACTATTCTGAATTGATCAACAAAGATCCTGACAATCTTGATGCTTACTTTAACCGGGCATACCTGAGGCACTCTCTCGGCGATTACACCGGAGCAACAGAGGATTACACCGTACTGATAGAAAGGGATTCGATTACCGCTGAGGTTTATAATAACAGGGGGCTTGCAAGAACAAAATCGGGCGATCTGAAAGATGCGATAGCCGATTTCAACAGGGCACTTGAACTCAGTCCCGATTTTTCACTTGCCTATCTGAACCGTGGTTACGCAAAATATGAAATACCCGACTACAGAAGTGCAGCAGAGGATTTTACAGCCTATCTTGAGAAAACCGAAGGAGAAGAAAATATCTACTATGAAATCTACCATGTCAGGGCAAGATCACATCACCGGTTAAGCCGGTTCTCCGATGCCATCCGTGACTACACAAGAGCAATAGAGCTTAACCCGGAAGAACCGGTACTCTATATCAACAGGGGACAGGCATTTATGTCGGGGCCTGAAGATGCTGATGCCGCAATAGCCGATTTTACTAAAGCAATAGACCTTAAACCTGATTATGTTGAAGCATATAATTCAAGGAGCAACGCAAGATTACTAAAAGAAGAGTATATGGAAGCCCTCGAAGATGCTGACAGGGCTATAGAGCTTGATCCCGAATCAGGAAAGGCATATTATACAAGAGGCATTTTAATGCTTGAAATCGAAGATCATTACAGCGCCATAAAAGACCTGACAACAGCAATAGAACTGGAACCCGGCAATGCTCAGGCTTTCTTCTTCAGGGGAGTGGCACATATGGATCATGGCGATACAGAAGAAGCATGCAGGGATTTCAATACTGCACTTAAAATGGGTATATCAGAGGCAAAGAATATTATTGACGAAATTTGCCGGTAAAAAACAGGACATCTTTTTGCCGCTGCCTGCTGCATCCAGGGGTGTTTTCCTTCATGCAGGTAAATACAAGCCGGGGATGAAATCAATGTTATTAACTGCTGTCAGATTTTAAAAGGCGTCCCCTGCTCTCAGCTTTTTGCTGGATGATTGCAGGGGACTACCTCTATTCTGTGTTTAAAGCTCCTGTCCAAGAAGCAATCCGTTAAACAGAAGTTTGTACGTTCCGCCTGTCGATGCCCTGAACTGGGGACTGAATGAGTAGAGAAGCAGCTGCCCTTCACCTTTTTTCAGCCACACCATAGCTGCCTGCTTTGCAAGAAGTTCTTCATTCCTGACAAAGCCGCTCATAAGCACATCATCTTCGGGGAAGGAAGCAATAACCCTGCGGTCTATGTCAAAATAAGGCAATGATGTGGCAAAAACCGGATTCCCTCTGTGAAAGATCCCTGTTTCATCTGGCATGCCGAGTGTCACAGGGTGATCTTTTTTCAGCTTCACCCTGAGAAGTGATCCTGTTATGTCAAATCCGCGGCCGGAAAGATTTCCGGCAATATTTCTGACAGGGAAACTGAAACTTTCTTTCTCACTGTCCCTCTCAAAGGAAAGTTCTCCGAGGAACATGTTTGTTGACCGGCTCCAGGAAAGAACCACACCTCCGTGATGAATAAAGGAGACCAGCTCTTCCTTCCCTTCAGTCTTCATTCCTTCATTATAAGGTGGGGGATATCTGCTGACAGAGGTTCCCATTAATGCCGAAGTACCCTGATCGGGCAGGATAATCACATCAAAATTCTCCTGCAGACCGGCTTCCTTAATATCTGCTGGTCGCAGTACCGTATATGGTATGTGGTAATTATCAAAAATATACCTTGTCCATCCTGCGTCCATATCATGGAACCAGCTTTCTACAAGGGCTATGCGCGGCATTTGCAGCTCTTTTGCCGGAGGGTTAACAGCTTCTGTTACATATACCGGCGACACCATGAGTTCGTCAACCAACTGTTCCAGCCTGCGGTTATACTCAATATAAAAGCTCCCCTTTCCGTACATCTCTCCATTCAAATTGAGTGGCGCCGAAAGTCTTTTGACTTCAATTCCCATATCAAGCGCCCTGAATGCAGCCAGGTAGCTTTCATTGTTGGAAACCGGGAAAAGAACAGCCCTGTATTCTGCCGGTGGATATGTTGTTATGGAATAGGGCATATCAACCACCCTCAGCATCGAGGGTCTGATACTGTGAACGGTATTGATCTCAACCGCTTCCACACCGTTGTGAAGCGGAAGGGACCAGGAGGTTATATCATAAGGCCTTATCATATCGCCATCCCTTGTATAATGGCGAACCGGAAATTTTTGAGCCTCCATCACTTCCTTTATAAATGCCCTGTAAGGCTGGGCGAGCGAAATAACAATATCTCCGGGCGAAAAGCGCCTGTTCTCAATATGAACTTCTGCAGTCAGTGTGTGAACAGTTACACCGTGTTTGTCAAGAAGGTTCACAAGCCTTACCATTTCACTTTGATCATGCTGTTCAGCCGGCATAATGAAATAGTGGGGTGCTTCACTTAAACCTCTTTCTATCTCCCTCCTAGTGTGCTCATTCCTGAACCTCAGTATCTCTTTCCTGTGAAGCGCTGCAGTTCGCAGATAGGAAATTGTGTTCTCCCTTTCATATTCAATTATGTCTGACAGGTGCCACCAGCCACCAGGCCATGGGGCGGGCATATTGATGCTGATATCGTATTCTGAAAGACCCTTTCCGGAAACGGAAAGTTCCCCCGGCTCAACATATATGGGAGTAGCAGTGGCCACACTTGCCGCTTCCGATAACATGCTCACTACACCCTTCCATAAAGCTGTATAGGTTGCTCCAGGCCAATAGCTGTCGAAATGGTAATTTACGGCAATACCGGTCAGTCCTGCTTCAGTCATATCAGTAAGTGATCTTGAACCAAACACTCTCATCCAGTTCCATATGCCGGGCTGAATATTTTCTGCGACAGGATCATGGGGGGGCGATATAAAATAACGTGGTCCGGTCGATCCCATCTGGTGCTTCTCCACCATCACCTGGGGATACCATTCGGTACTGTATATTCTTGCCACTGCCTGGTTTTCGCTTTGCGTAAGTGTCACAAAATCGCGGTTGATATTGTGTCCCACATATTTGTGGTAAACACCGGGCAGTGATGCGCCTTCATATTGTGTGTACTTGTAGTTATGATAATTTTCTACTATCATATTCATCCCGTCCGGGTTATGGCATGGAACGAACATGTAGACGGCTTCGTCAAGTATTTTTCTGATCTCAGGATCTTCAGATGTGATCAGTTCATATGTTATCAACGGAGCCGACTGGGAGGGACCCACTTCAGTGGAGTGCATGGAGAGAGTGAAAAGGAAAAAGACCCTTCCGCGCTCTACCAGATTATCCCTTTCTGCAGGCGAAAGCTCTCCGTTGGTGGCAAGCTGACGGTTAATATCCTGCAGTTCATCAAGCCGGCTAATATTTTCAGCGGACGAAACAAAAGCTGCATAAACAGGTTGTCCCAACTCAGAAACACCCGCCTCTTCCAAATGAACCATGGGAGAAACGTCTGCCAATATTTTCAGGTAATCAATAAGGTCCATGTAATTGAAGAGCTGCCTGTCTTCACCCGGCGTAAAGCCGAAATGGGATTCGGGAGTGGGTACCTGACGGGCCGAAGCCGTATAGCAGGCTCCGCAGAAAAGAAAAACGAACAGAAGCATTAAACCTGCAAATGAAGGTTTCAGAATGCTTTTAAAAAGGGATTTTTTCATTTTTTAAATTATAATTATAACTGGTTTAACAATATGTTACAATCTATTGCTGATTATATTCAGTGTTCCGGTTTGAATGCCCCCCATGTTATTATTTCTGCCGGAAAGTGATGAGAGGTTTATAATTAAATATTTTTTAGTTAATTGACCTGTATTTTTTTATAATTGCGGCTTTTGTGTTATGCCTTAAGTTCTTCACCCTCAGAACTGGCAATTATAATTGAGCAGCATATATCACTCCATACGTTGGCACCCGTCCTGAACATATCAATAATCCTGTCAACCGCCAGTATCAGTCCAACCCCCTCCAGGGGCAATCCAACGGCAGACAAGACTATAGTGATCATTACCAGTCCCGCCATCGGTATCCCGGCAGAACCAACTGATGCCAGCAGTGAGGTGAGCACCACTATCACCTGCTGCCCTACCGTTAAGTCCACACCATATGCCTGGGCAATGAAAATCACAGCCACACACTCATAAAGAGCGGCACCGTCCATATTTATAGTGGCGCCAAGTGGCAGGGTAAAACTGCTCACCTTGTTGGATACACCAGAATTTGACTGAACCGAGTCCATGGTAAGCGGCAGGGTGGCATTGGAGGATGATGTGGTAAATGCCGTTAACAACGGTGTACGCGAAAACATAAAATGCTTGTAAGGATTCGATTTGGTCATAAACCTTACAATCATCGGCAGAGTTATAAGAGCATGTATAAGAATGCCCGCAACAACAATTATCATGTACATTCCGAGACTGTTTATCATCTCGAAAAGGTTTTCCTGCTGGGCCACCCTGTGTGCCATTAAACCAAATATCCCCAGAGGTGTAAAACGGATAACGAAAAGGGTCAGTTTCATTATAACCTCCAGAACAGCCTTGAAAAAATCGCTCAGAAGAACCCGGTGCTTTTCACCTGTTCTTGTGATGAAAAATCCGAAAAGAAGGGCAAAGAAAATGACAGAAAGAAGCTCGGTATTATCTGTGAATGAAAAGAATATGTTTTCAGGAACAATATTGAGAAGGGTGTCTCTGAAGCTGTTTTCAGTAAGATCCATGCTAACATCCTCTTTCAGCTCCAGGTCAGCCCCAACACCCGGTTTGAATATATTCACAAGTATCAGTCCCGTTAAAATAGCGAGTGTGCTGGATCCAAGATAATACCCTACAGTTTTGAATCCGAGACGTCCGATATTCTTGGCAGTTCCGATATTTGCAATTCCGGTTACAATAGAGCTGAAAACAAGCGGTATAATAATCATCTTAAGGGCTCTGAGAAACACGTCCCCCATCCAGCTAACATATCCAACATAATCTTCAAGAAGAATTCCGTAGGCAACTGCTAGTACAAGAGCTATAAGTATCTGCCAATGAAGTTGTATCCTGACCATTTGTTAAAATAAAATTTTTGTGTTACACATATCTTTTTAAAATACATTCCAATAATAATAAGAAATTTTTAAACATTATATATCCGGGAGAACATTTACAGGACGAATAATATAATTGAATCAGGCTTTATCAATATATTTATAAAAATAACTTAATTTTACCGTCTGACAATTACCCGGGACGATTATTCTATCAATAATAGAAAAATGTTTGGCAGGTTTTCTACAATAATAATTATTTTCATAACTTTTGTATCGGGGGCATACGGGCAGAACGACCGCATACTCCTTGAAGTGGGAAATTCCCGTTACGAGATGGGCGATTACAGCGGAGCTATTGAAGCATATACACTGGCAATAGAGATCAATCCGCAAATGGCACTCGCATACAACAACAGGGGAATGGTGAGATCAAGCATGGGAGATGAAAATGCTGCTATCAAGGATTTTGACAATGCACTGGAGGCAAATCCCGAATTCATTCCCGCCTACCTTAACCGGGGTGCTTCGTGGTATAACCTCGGCAATTACTACAATGCCATAGAAGATTACAGTAAGGTAATAGAGATGGATCCTGAAAACCACATAGCCTACTACGGCAGGGGTTTATCGCATGTGGAAATAAGATATTTCGTTGGAGCCTGCAACGACCTTGAAAAGGCCATTGATCTTGGTTATGAACTTGCAGCAGGGCTTTTTGAGAAACACTGCAAATGAGATCAGGAATAAATATTTATTGTCAGTCGCGCAGGAAAAGATTCCCCGGCCTGCTTCCGTAAATACTCTGCTGTGACCGGAAAGGGGAGTAATAGTAAGGCGCATTCCCCTGTGTAACAGATATGCCCGCACCAAAGTGCAGTCTGTCGTTTATGCTGTAATCCAGTTTCATTGATGCTCCCTGCATAGAATATCCGAGTGCAGGATTTAGCTGAGGCTGCCTGAAAGGAATATATCCTTCTTCATGGAAGATTGCTCCCGAAATGGTAAGATTGTCCCCTGCCTTGTATGATCCCGCCGCATAGACTGAATGGCTGCCCGTTCTTGAAGAAGCTTCTGCCGATCCGTCCCTTAGAACAACTGAACGCGGCATACCGCCAAGGTTGCCGGTTACAAAAGTGCCACCCAGATGCAAAGTGAAGCCCGAATCGAACGAGTAACTCATTGAAGGAGATATAAAACTTGTCACCATCGAGCTACCGCCCCCGAAACTTGTTATCCCTGTTCCAATTTCCAGAGTTGTGTTAAGGTTATTGTTACCGGACAGAAGTGAGCCCGGTTTCTGCAGCAGAGAAAACCCTGAAAGTCCGCCCTGGGACATAGCGGGCAATATGGTTATAGCCGTTATGACCAGTATTGCAGCAATTTTTCTATTCATACAACCTGTAATTTTTTGTACAGTAAAACTTATAACAGTAAACGCTCCTGACCGCTATTTATTGCTTAAACGGTTCTGTTGCCAATATACGAAAAAAAGTTGACAGTATAATTACATTATGAAAATGGACGAGGTTATGAAGTGCTTACTTACCTGAAATTTGTTGACTCTGTCTGCATGAATTCACCGGAACTATTCGGTTCGCTCCTGCCCCTGCCCCACATACTCTTCGTAACGGGTAACCTTAAGTACACCCTCAATCTTTGAGAGACGTGCGATCAACATATCCAGGTGGGATTTGGCAGGGACGAGAACTTTCACATGCCCCTCAAACATTCCTTCATTTGAATCAATGCTGATCGAACGCATGTTTATTTTCATATTCTTTGATATAACATCCGATATTTTGTTTACAATACCTACACTGTCAAAACCGGTGATTTTCAAAACTACCTGAAAAGCGGTGGACTTAGCAGATCCGGTCCATTTTGCACCAATTATTCTGTATGAGTATCTGGAGAACATCTGGGGTGCATTTGGGCAATTCACACGGTGTATCTTAATACCTTCGGATACACTTACGAATCCGAATATTTCATCTCCATATACAGGATTGCAGCATCTGGCGAGCTTATAGTCAACATTGTCAATAGCCCCGTCAATTACAAGCACATCTTCAGTAATATGGTTTTTTGGCTGACTTTCGCCAGAAGGTCGATCCCTCTCCGGTGAAGCGCTTTTCTCCTCTCTTTCCCATTCATATATAAGCTCTTTTATATCAGAAGGCTCTATCCTGCCGGAACCGATAAGGTAATAAAAATCAAGTGAGGTTTTTGCCTTATAATATCTCAAAAGCCTGTTAATTATCCGGTCGCTCATCTCTATCTTCCAGTTCTTAAGCCTTCTCGAAAGAAGCTCTTTACCTGCATCAGCATCTTTTTGCTTTTCTTCCTTCAGGCTTTGCTTTATCTTGTTCTTTGCTTTTGATGTAACAACATAGTTCAGCCAGTCAATTTTCGGCTTCTGGTTTTTCATTGTGATAACAGAAACCTGATCACCATTACGCAGCTCCTGCCTGATTGATGCATTCCGGCGGTTGACCCTTGCACCCGCACACCTGCTTCCAAGATCGGTATGTATGTCAAATGCTAAATCAAGCACTGTGGCACCTGCAGGAAAGCGTTTCAGATCGCCCTGCGGAGTAAAGACAAAAACCTCGTTTGAATAAAGGTTCAGCCTGAAGTTTTCCAGCATATCGCTTGCATTCAGAGCGGGATCTTCAAGTATATCCCTTACCCCTGCTAGCCAGTTGTCTATATTCTTTTCCCCTCCCCCGTCTTTGTACATCCAGTGTGCAGCAAGACCCTTTTCTGCAGTTTCGTCCATCCGGCGGGTGCGTATCTGAACTTCTACAAATTTTCCGCCGGGACCGACAACGGTAGTGTGAAGGGATTCGTAGCCGTTCGACTTGGGCACAGACAACCAGTCGCGCAACCTGTTAGGATTTGGCTGGTAAAAGTCAGTTACAACAGAGTAGACTCTCCAGCAATCGGATTTTTCATTCTCCGAAGCGGAATTGAGTATTATACGAATGGCAAAGATGTCGTATACCTCCTCAAATTCAGCATTCTGCTTTTTCATCTTTGTCCATATCGAATAAACCGACTTTGTCCTTGCCTTTATCTCAAAGTCAAAACCCTGCTTATCAAGCTCAACACTTATAGGCTCTGTGAAATTCCTTATAAAGCGATTACGCATGGAGGTGGTGTGCTTCAGTTTCTCCTTTATGTTATTGTATGGCTCTCTGTTGGTATACCTCATGGAAAAGTCTTCAAGCTCAGTCTTGATGCCATACAATCCAAGCCTGTGTGCGAGCGGTGCGTACAGGTAGAAAGTCTCCCATGCCGTTTTAATCTGTTTACTCTCCGGTGCATCATCGAGATGCCTCATATTTTCAAGCCTGTCTGCCAGTTTTATCAATATGACACGTACATCCGACGAAATGGCAAGCAGCAGTTTCCTGAAATTCTCTGTCTGAATGGAGGGTGCCTTTGTGGAAATACCTGATATCCTGGTCAGTCCGTCAACGATAGTCCTGACAGGCTTCCCGTAAACCTTCTCTATATCGTTTAGTGTCAAACCCGACTCCTTCACTGTTTCGTGGAGAAGGGACGCTATGACAGATGTGGCTCCAAGGCCAATCTCTTCAACAACTATGCGGGAAACGTTCAGTGGATGAAAGATATATGGGTCACCTGAATAGCGCTTTTTCCCTTCGTGAGTAAGCAGTGCCTGATTGAAAGCCATACGAATGCTCTTCAGTTCTTCTTTATCTATGGAGTTGCGGCATGAGCGCAACAGTGCCCTGTACCGGTTGGTTATGCTTTTTTGTTCTTCCTCATTGAATTTCTTTAGGTGATCTTTGCCGCTCATTTCAGATTCAATTTGGGTCTGCTGCTGACGGAGGTAGTCCTGCAGTCAGACCTGTGACATAATTTTAACGTAATAACGACAGTAAAAGTGTATTCTGCAGAGAGGAAAACAGACAGGTTCCCTCCTGTTTTAAGTATTTATCTCACGTAGCAAAAAAAAGTCCGGAAGGTCTGCTCCCGGACTTTTCGTGAAATCTATGAGTGTCTTACCGAAAGTTTATTCCCAACCCGACAGATCCTACTGAATAGTTTGAATAAATATAGTCGAAATGTATATGAATAACAGCCAGCTTGAATTTCAGTCCGGCATTAAATCTTGGCTGAAGTTTGCTGTCACCGTTATTCATCTTTATGTTCACAGGGTCTTTTTCCTGGATACTGCTGTCGTTTACAACAATATCAGTTCCGTCCAGTTCCGGTATCGGATAGTAGCCAAGCATCTTAAGCGAGGAGCTTCCGGAGTTGAATCCGACTCCACCGTAAAATGAGAAAAAAGGAATATCGGCTGAAGCTATCAGGTTTGCCGTATAGCTGTTTACGGAGAACTCCATTTTCTGGTTGTCAAATGTAACCGCTGCAGTGGTATTGTCAATCGCACCGATATCCGCAGGCATAAAGTTTAACCCTGTACTGTTGGTAAAGCTTGTATAGCCGCCCATTACCGAAAGATTGAAAACTGGCATCCTCCTGAGAACAGGTATCCATTGTTTCACACTGTGCTTTATTCCCAACCCCCACAATCCAAGATGCCCGCTCCTTCCAAACTTAACATCCGGCATATAGCGGATAATTATATCTGTGTCTTTTGGAAGCCCTACACCCAGGTGCAATGTTGGCGCAGGGATATATCCAAGACCGGTACCATCAGGCAGCATATAATTCACATTGCCATCAAAATACTGCATTTCAGGTCTGTTATCCATCTTGCTTGCCACCGTTGGTGCAATCCCGTCGCCGGTAAAAGTGCCGGTAAGCCCCTCAATATCATTCAGGTCAAATCTCCTGGCATTATCAGGTACAGCAGCAATATTCAGTGAAAAAGTGAGATCGAATCCAAGCAGCCTGTGTGTATTGGCAGTATTATACCATCCGGCATTGAGATTTGCCCCGAATGCTTCCGTATAGGGTGATAAATAAGCAGCGCCAATTTTTTCTGCATCCGATATGCCCCCTGCCAGTATTAATCCCATATCCGATATCTGTGCCGAACTCCTGTTATTAGTCCCGCCCCAGATAATAACCGCAGCAATGATTGCAATTCTGAAAATACCAGTCCTCATGACAATTAAAGGTTTTTATTAACAATACTTTAAATGTTAAATCCCGTGAGAATAAACTCCCTGTTTCATTTATACAGTATCCGTGCAAAAAATGTTTCGATTTCACCGTTTTAATCGGCTTCTTTTAGAGCCGGAAAATCAAAAAAAGCTTAGGTAATAGATGTTTAAGCTTCAAAAAATGTTTCCGGGTTTTTATGTTAAAATGGAGAAAATAATTGTGTTAGAGGAGAGGACTGAACAGGCGTGCCACCGATTCGAAAAATTTTCTTGAAAGCGGCCTTTTCATGTATTCCTCCGGTGAAATTTTTTTGCACTCCCTGAGGTCTTCCAGGAAATGCTTTTTAAGCATAGCGGTAGTATCCTCATCATATATAAGAGCGTTAACCTCGAAATTGTCGTCAAAACTGCGAATATCCATATTGGCTGTGCCTACCGATGAAAAAATATCATCCACCATGATGAGTTTGCTGTGGACAAATCCTTTCTGGTAGGTGTAAACATTGATCCCGGCTTCAAGAAGCTCTTCCACGTAAGACATTGTGCCGTAATAGGCCAGCCAGGAATCCGATTTTGCCGGGAGTATGATGCTGACCTCAGTTCCGCTGAGGGAAACGGTTTTGAGAGCCGTAAGAATACTTTCATTTGGTATGAAATAGGGAACTGTTATATAAATGTATTCCCGGGCTGTGGTAATGGCACTGAAAAATGACTGCATTATACTCGCCCAGTCCGAATCGGGCCCGCTTGAAATAATCTGCACAAAGTTTGATTTTCTTATGGCCGTCTTCGGGAAATAACGGTACTCATCAAGCAAACGTCCGCAAACAAAATGCCAGTCAATCAGAAAAACCGCCTGAAGTGAACTGACAGCCTCTCCTTCAATCTTCAAATGTGTATCACGCCAGAATTTAATTTTCCTGTCACCATACAAATACCTGTCCGCTATGTTGATGCCACCCACAAATCCTGTTTTCCCGTCAATAATGATAATCTTCCTGTGGTTCCGGTAATTCAGTCTGTTTGCAAGAAAAGGAAATTTAACAGGCATAAACGGATTGACTTCAACCCCTGCCCTTCTGAGACTGTCAATGAATCTTCCGCTCAGCTTCCATGAACCCACATCATCATATATAAGTCTTACCTTTACACCCTCATTTGCCTTCTCAATCAGGATATCCTTTATCTCATTCCCTATCCTGTCGTCCTCTATAATGTAAAATTCAATATGTATGTGGTCTTTTGCATTTTTTAATGCCGACTTTATGGAACCGAAAATCCGGCTGCCGTTGTTGAGTATTTCGGTTTTGTTCTTTCTTGTCAGCAGCGCTTTGTTGTTCTTCAGAAGCAGTTTTATTATATGAAGCTTCTTCCTGATATTTTCATCTTCAATAAAATCATCTTCCTTGATCTCTATAAGCTGCTTTTCCCTTAAGCTCTGTATCCGATTGAAGTCCTCCATCCCTTTCCTGGTGAAGATCTTCTGCTTCCTGTAATTCTGTCCCACCATAAAATAAATGATCAGTCCTATAAAGGGAAGCAAAAAAAGAATGATAATCCATGAAATGGTTTTGGCAGGGTTCCTGTTATCCATTATAACCGATATGGAAACGATAATTGCGGTTATAATGTAGATAAAATTGATTATGATCAAAAATGGGCGCCAGAAATCAGCAAAAAAAGCCACTTCGCTCATCCTGATAAAAAAATTAAAGTGTTCCGGTCAGATTATCAATTATAAAAGTAAGAGTAATTTTTTAAAAAAAAAGTGATTTAAGCTAAATTATGAGAGTTTTGAGGGGGATAATTAAGTTCGTGTTCGCTTTTTGCAATAATGGAAGCAGCTACACAGTCGCCTGTTATATTCACTATAGTCCTTACCATGTCCAGCGGCCGGTCAAGTGCCATTATAATGGCAAGGCCTTCTGCCGGCAGCCCGACCGCAGTGAGAATTATCACCAGCATAACTATACCTGCACTTGGAACACTGGGAGTGCCTATAGAAGCAAGTGTGGCGGTCAGTACTATTGTAAGCTGCTGGGCAACCGTAAGCTCTATCCCTATAACCTGAGCAATAAATACGGCAGCTATTGCCTGGTACATTGCAGTTCCGTCCATATTGAAGGTTACACCGACAGGCAAAACAAAACCTGAAATGGTTTTTGAAACACCCAGCTCCCCTTCAACCTGCCTCATTGTAACGGGAAGGGCAGCTGCAGTAGAACTGGTGGAAAACGCAATCATCTGTGCAGGGATTATAGCCTTGTAAAAAGCCCTGTATCTTATGGGAGTAAACAGCATTATAACTGAAGGGTAAACAATGAATATCATTGAAAGAAACCCCGTGGTGGCTATCAGCATGTAAAACCCCATTGATGCAAACATATCGAGGGTTTCGGCTATATCATCCCCGGCAAACTCAACTACAAGACTGGCCATAAGGGCAATCACACCAAAAGGGGCAAACTTCATGATCATCATCACTATCCTGACAATCACCTCGTTGACGCCACTCAATGCATTGTGAACAGTGCTTAACCGTTCACGCGGTATCAGCGCAATTGCCAGTCCGGTCAAAAAAGCAAAAAAAATGATCTGCAGTATGTTCCTGTTATCCGAAGCCGCCTCCACAAGGTTTGGCGGCACTATATCAACAACAAACTGCAAAGGTCCGGCCTCCCCCACCTCTTCTGCCAAAGCTCTTCTAACTGATATATCCTCCTCATGCATTTCGAGCATTTCTGCCCGGGTGCTGTCAGGGAAAGCTTCACCGGGTTTGGTGGTGTTTACAATAAGGAGACCGATAGTTATTGCCACAACAGTCGATGCAAGGTAGAAGCCAATGGTCTTGATACCTATACGGGAAAGTCTGGTTAAGTCAGTGAGACTGACCATCCCCTTCACAAGTGATACGAAAACCAGGGGAACGGCAATGAGTCGGAGCATGTTAAGAAATATGGTGCCCCAGGGTTCCACCCAGTTCCTGCTTAATTCATGCCAACCGAAAGAAACGGCTGTTATGCCCCACAAAATCCCAATAAACATCCCGATAATTATCTTCCAATACAGCTCAAGCTCTTTCCACCTTTTCCACATTCTTTAATTATTTTGTCGCGAATAAAAAAAGCCTTGCCTTTATAGGACCGGAAGGTCAGATAAGAGCAAGGCTTTAACTGTGTTAATTATTGGCCTTTCGGTTATTATTTCTGTTTAACCGGTGGATAATTCAGTTCTTTTTCACTGTGAGCAATAATTGAAGCAGCAGCACAGTTTCCTGTAACATTGACCACTGTCCTCATCATATCAAGCGGACGGTCAAGGGCCAGAACCATTGCCAGGCCTTCCGCAGGCAATCCGACTGAAGAAAGTATGATAACAAGCATTACCACCCCACCTCCGGGAACTCCCGGTGTTCCGATGGAAGCAAGAACCGCCGTAACTACAATCGTAAGCTGCTGTGCTACTGTGAGGTCAAACCCGAACGCCTGTGCAATAAAGACTGCTGCAACCGCCTGGTAGAGGCTGGTTCCGTCCATATTGATAGTTGTTCCTATAGGCAGCACAAAGCTCGATATGGTTTTTGAAACTCCCAACTCAACTTCAACCTGCTCCATTGAAATCGGGAGAGCTGCAGCACTGGAGCTTGTGGAAAAAGCAATCATCTGGGGCGGACTGATAGCTTTGTAGAAATCCTTGTAACGAATAGGTGTAAGCAACATCATCACGACGGGATATACTAAAAAAATCATTACAAGGAATCCCAGGAAGGTTACAAGTATGTAGAAACCGAGGGAAGCAAACAATCCAAGGGTTTCGGATACATCGTCCCCGGCAAACTCTACAACCAGCGTACCCATGAGTGCTACCACACCGTAAGGTGCAAACTTCATTATAAGCATAACTATTTTGAGTACCACCTCATTCAGACCATCAAAAATACTTTGCACGGTTTTCACCTTATCCTGTGGTATGAGAGCCAGGGCAAGCCCAAACAGCAATGCGAAAAATATTACCTGAAGGATGTTCTCGTTGTCTGAAGCAGCTTCTACAAGGTTTTCAGGCACTATATCCACCACCATCTGAAGCGGACCGATCTCACCCACCTCTTCTGCCACCTGCTGGCGCACCATAATGTCCTGCGAATACTGTTCCTGCATCTCTGCACGGGTGCTTTCCGGAAAAGCATGGCCGGGCTTTGCTATGTTAACTATAATAAGGCCTATTGTTATTGCCACCACTGTGGATATCATGAAAAAACCTATCGTTTTCAAACCGATACGCGACAACTTTGATATGTCGGTCAGGCTTCCCATTCCTTTAACAAGAGAGACAAATATCAGGGGAATGGCTATAAGTCTGAGCATGTTAAGAAATATGGTACCCCACGGCTCTATCCAGTTTTGGTTGAATTCATGCAAACCGGTTGAAATGGCTGTTATGCCCCATAAGATACCAACCAGCATCCCTATGATTATCTTCCAGTATAGCTCAAGTTGTTTCCATCGTTTCCACATAAATTGAAATATTTTTTTGGTTTATAAACAGGATTATTTCAAAAAATAAGCATCAAATATAAATATTTTCCCGTCTTATTTTACAATTAACGATTTTTTTTCATATACCACCTTTCCCGGACACCAGCCGGTCCCTTTTATCAACCAGAGAGGATCAATTATTTTAAAATGTGCAATTATTGAAGTAATTTTGACATAGATAATATTATATCCACCTTCGCCAATGTCTTACAACCAGCCTTTAGCAGAAAGAATGAGGCCAAAAAGCCTGGAAGGTTTTTACGGTCAGAAGCACCTTGTCGGTGAGGGAGCGGCTTTGCGTAAGATGTTTGAAAGCGGCAGGATACCTTCAATGATACTCTGGGGGCCTCCCGGTGTTGGAAAGACAACGCTTGCACGAATTTTTTCTGCCGGACTGGAACGTCCTTTCCATGTTTTGAGTGCTGTTCATTCGGGCGTGAAAGATGTGAGGAATATAACTGAAAAAGCAAAAAAACAGCAATTTTTCAGCCATCCTGCCCCGATTCTGTTCATTGATGAAATACACCGGTTCAGCAAAGCGCAGCAAGATTCACTGCTTGGAGCGGTCGAACAGGGTGTTGTAACTCTTATAGGGGCAACCACTGAAAACCCTTCCTTTGAGGTTATACCTCCGCTCCTTTCCCGGTGCCAGGTCTATTTACTTAACCCTCTTGAGCGTGATAAGCTGATCGGTCTTGTAAAATATGCTCTTGATAATGATGTTGTTCTAAGAGAAAAGGAGGTTGAGACTGCAGAGTATGAGGCATTGCTCAGATACTCGGGAGGGGATGTGCGGAAGCTCTATAACCTCCTGGAGCTGGTAGTTATGTCACAAGAAGATGAAGACAAAACAGTTATTACCAACCAGCTTGTAACCGAAAAGCTTCAGCAGAACATGGCCCTGTATGACAAGGCAGGAGAACAACATTATGATATTATATCCGCATTCATCAAATCGGTCAGGGGCAGCGATCCCAATGCAGCTGTTTACTGGCTTGCCCGGATGCTTGAGGGAGGGGAAGACCCGAAATTTATAGCAAGAAGGCTGGTGATACTGGCAGCCGAGGATATCGGACTGGCCAATCCAAATGCACTACTGATAGCCCAGAGCACATTTGATGCCATACACGTTACAGGGATGCCCGAAGCCAGGATTATACTGGCAGAAGCAACCATTTACCTTGCCACGGCAAAGAAAAGTAATTCCGCATATCTTGCAATTGAAAAGGCAACAGAGCTGGTCAGGCAAACGGGAGATCTTCCGGTTCCACTGAATATAAGAAATGCTCCTACCGGATTGATGAAGGAGCTTGGATACGGAAAAGACTACAGGTACGCGCATGATTATCCCGGAAACTTTGTTCAGGACGATTACCTTCCTGAAGAGGTCAGGGGGAAAATTCTTTATGACCCCGGTGAAAATGCAAAGGAAAAAGAACTGCAGGAAAAGCTTAGGAATCTATGGAAAGGAAAGTACAAATACTGGTAAACGTGATCTCTTTCAATGAACAAAACAAATATCCCTATTATGGTAAAATATATTGTCCCCAGACTCAAGCACAATGAAAGCGGCAATTTCTTCCTGATTGCCGGACCGTGTGCTGTGGAAGGACGTGAATTAACCTTTGATATTGCAGCCAAAATAAAAGAAATCTGCAGCAAGTTGAAGATACCCTTTATATTCAAGGGCTCATACAGGAAAGCCAACCGTTCACGGCTGGACTCCTTTACAGGGATTGGCGATAAGCCTGCACTTGAGATCCTTAATGAAGTGGGCAGTGAACTAGATGTGCCGGTGCTGACAGATATACATTCACCCGGTGAAGCCGATTTGGCGGCAAAGTATGTCGATGTGCTGCAAATACCCGCATTCCTGTGCCGGCAAACAGACCTCCTCCTGGCTGCGGGCAAGACCGAAAAAGTGGTCAATGTAAAAAAGGGTCAGTTCCTTTCGCCGGAATCCATGAAGTTTGCAGTCAAAAAAATTGAATCCACCGGAAACAAAAGGATAATGATCACCGAGAGAGGCACCATGTTCGGTTACCAGGACCTGGTTGTTGACTTCAGGGGAATCCCTGTAATGCAGCAGGATGGATATCCTGTAGTACTTGACATAACACATTCACTTCAGCAGCCCAATCAGGGAGAAGGTGTGACGGGAGGCAAGCCGGAACAGATAGGCACTATTGCCAGGGCGGGTGTGGCTGTGGGTGTTGACGGTCTTTTCCTGGAAACACACCCTGCGCCATCTGAGGCAAAATCTGACGGCGCAAATATGCTTCAGCTGGACAGGCTTGAGAATTTGTTAACCGGACTTGTTGCCATTCGCAAGTGTTCTATAACACAAGTGAAGTAATAATCATTCAGGCGAGGGGTCAATTGTAAAGCTGTCCCAGTCCTCTCCCGCTTTCATCCTTTTCCTTGCATTTTTCAGGATTGCTGCTGGGAGAACCACTGTTTCAACACTTTCGGTATCGCTTCCTGCCTCCCATATTACGTTACCAGATGGGTCTGCAACCATTGAGACGCCGTTATGCTCTACTCCTTTGCCGTCGATGCCAATGCGGTTTACGCCGCAGGTATAGGAAAGGTTTTCTATTGCCCTTGCAGTGAGAAGGGTCTTCCATGCATTTATGCGAGCACCGGGCCAGTTTGCTACATATATAAGAAGATCGTAACCGTACTCACCTTCTTTATAGCTGTTCCTGCTCCATACAGGAAAGCGCAGGTCGTAGCATATCAGCGGACATATCCTCCAGCCTTTTATACTTGTTATCAATCTTTTACTGCCTGACTCATAATGTTCGTTCTCCTGAGCAAACCTGAAAAGATGCTTCTTGTCATATAACTCAAAACTGCCTCCCGGCTCCATCCAGACCAGCCTGTTATAGTGCCGGCCGTTTTCTTCTGTCATTATACTGCCGGTTATTACACTCCCCCTTTCGGTTGCAGTTTGCTGCATCCACCTGAAAGCCCTTCCTCCCCATTTTTCAGCAAAGAGTTCCGGCCTCATAGAAAAACCGGTGCTGAACATTTCGGGCAAAACAATAATATCAGTTTCACCGGCTTTACTGATAAGCTTTTCGAAACGGGAGAGGTTTTCATCCGGTTTCTCCCATTCCATAGCTGACTGTATTACGGTAACCAGCAGTTGCTCTTCCATAACCACCAAATTATATTTTTCCTATGGTAAACTTTTCAGGGTGTTTGGCATTCACATCTTTGTAAAACATTTTTATTTTTCTCATATCCTCCCTCTCATTACCTGAAAGCTCAAAAAAATCTCCTATACCCACCACTTTTCTCTTGTAATCAAAATAACCAAGCAGTACCGGAACTTCAGCCTTCATTGCAATACGGTAAAAACCCTTTTTCCATTCGGCTATCCGTTTTCTGGTTCCTTCAGGGGTAATCGTGAGTATCATTTTGTCCCTTTTACTGAACTCACCGACCATCTGATCGACTATTCCTGTCTTTCTGCCGCGTTCTACAGGAATGGCTCCGACCAGCTTAAAGAGCAGGTTCAAAGGAAAAAAGAAAAGCTCTTTCTTGATCATTATTTTAGCCCTAATACCCATTGAAAAGTAGAAGAGCTGACCAATCACATAATCCCAGTTGCTTGTATGGGGTGCAACTATCACAATAAACTTTTTGGCGGAAGGGATATCTCCTTCCTTGCGCCATCCCGATAACCACAATATAAATTTGCTCAGTATCTTCAGCATAACAAAGCCCTCTATAACTTTCATACGGTCACTCCGGCATAAGAACAAAGCACTCCGGTCCTTGCCGGCAAGACCGATATGCTAAACTATAGAATTTTATCCTGTAAAAAAAGAAGTAACCACCCCGCTGCCATTAAAAATTTTACGCTTCATACAATGCTCAACGGAAGAAGATAGTCCTGATGAAAGATTATCGCTCTTATGTGGCGGATGAGTCAGAATTTTTTTTGGTCCCGAACCCTTTGCGGTCCATTTTTCCCCATGATTTCTGGCCTGTAAGGAAGCTCCAGTTTCCTTTGACAGCCCAGACAAGAGTGAGGGGGTGATAAAGAAAAGGCTCAAGAAAAGCAGTGCCTATAAGCCTGAGCACATCCCTTTTCTTTTCGTACTTGTGGTAGGTCAACTCCTCGAAAAGCACCGCCCAAACGGTCAGCGATACGGCAAAAGTATAGACAAAGGAGAAGAGCAGTATGGCAAAAGGCCAGTTGGGTGTGCTGAAAATGGCATACAGGATGAAGAAGGATATTCCGAAAAATTCAAATATGGGTGTCAGCCACTCGAAAAAGAACCAGTATGTGTAGCCAAAAATCCCGAAGGATTTGTATTTGGGGTTGAGGAATATCTTTTTATGGGAAAAGAGTGTTTCAGCCGTCCCCCTTGTCCACCTGTTACGCTGGCGTCCGAGAATTTTCAGGCTTGATGGCACTTCAGTCCAGCAAAGCGGATCAGGTATATAGGTTACCACATATTTCTGCCCGCTCTCAACCATGTACCTTCTCATTCTTACTACCAGCTCCATATCCTCGCCTACGGTTTTAGTACTGTATCCGCCGCATTTTATAACAGTCTCCTTGTCAAACATCCCTAGTGCGCCAGATATAAGCAGCAATCCGTCAAGCCTTGCCCAAGCTATCCTTCCCATCAGAAATGCCCTGGTATACTCCAGAACCTGGACTCTGGCAAGAAAGTTCTTCGGCAGATGGATCTTTCGTATTTTCCCGCTCTTGATTTCGCATGAATTGATTATACGCACTACACCCCCCGTTCCGATCACCTTTTTGCCGGTCTCTTCCAGAAACGGTTTTGCCATTTTCTGAAGGGCATCCGGCTCCATTATGGAGTCGGCATCTATGCTAACTATTAGCTTATTACGCGAAACATTAATACCTGCATTCAGCGCGTCAGCTTTTCCACCATTCACTTTGTCAATGAATGTAAGATTATAGAACGAGCGGTTTTTGGATTTGTACACTCCCCTGATCTTTTCACATGGAATACGGTAATCAAAATAGTAGTTCACCTTTTCAAGGTTATACGCCTCAATACACTCTTTCATCGAGTTATCGGTACTTCCGTCGTTTACGACTATTACTTCAAAATTATTGTAATATAAAGAAAGTAACGCTCTTACATTCTCAACTATTGATTTACCTTCGTTGTAAGCAGGTGCAATAAGGGAAATGGATGGAGCCAGTGGTGAAAGTATTATTGAATTGTAATCAACATAGCTGTTTTTCCTCAGGTATTTCCTGAGTGTCATGGCAGAGAAGGCGGCAAGCAAGACATATGCCGAGAAAATAGCAATAGTTATTATAAAGAGGAAATTGTTGAGAACCCACCTTAATATGTCAATTAAAAATTCCATTTATTTATATACGTTTAAATGCGCCTGTCCAGAACATGCTTTATTATGATCTGGTAATTCTTGTATTCACTCTTCATTATTTTCTGAAGTGCTTTTATTCCGGGATCGCCCATTTCATATATTGCTTTTGCTGCTTCTATCTGTAGTTGAATATCGTCTTCCTTGTCTATTACCAGCTTCAGGAAATTCAGAACCGATTCATCGGGCATTTTCCTGATTGCTTTCACAATCTCCAGGCTGTTCTCATATATTTCGTCTTTGTAATGTTGTTTGAGATTCGGAAGAGCTTCTTTAACACGAAGTTCTCCAAGGGTATGTACTGCTTCTTCCCTCACCTTTTCAAACGGACTGTCAAGATGTTCTGCAACCTTTTTCCATGATCCGGTCTGGGAGAAAAGGCTTATCATTCTGAGGGAAAAGATAACTACGGTTGGATTGTCCGAATTGAGCCACCTTTCAAAAGAGGGAATCTCCAGGTTGTGGGAAACAATGGTTTGATGCACATTCAATTGTTCCCATAGGGTGAACGGGCGTTCGAGGTGATCGAGGAATGCAAACCTGTCCTCTTCACCAAGCCTGACAAGAGCAAGCTGTGCTTCCATCCTTAGTATACTGTTCTTGCTGTGCAAACATCTGATTATTTCGTCATTTACGCGTGTCACGTTCATAAGTGCCAGTTCCCTGAATCCTTTGACCTTGATATGCCACTTTGGGCCGAGAGCCTTTTCTTCAGAATCCCTGTCAAGATCAAGTTTGTAATACAATTCACTGAGCCTGTCAGCCGCATCACCCGACAGGTTGACCATCAGGTCTTGCATCTGATTCATCAGTATCTCACGCTTGAATTTGTCGCCAGCAGCTTTATTTATCCGTTCCAGTATTTCCGGTTCGTGTTCCTCATCAAAAAGGTAATCCATCAGCAGACCCTGGTATTTTTCTTTCAGCTCCTGGGAGATCTTCTCGACCAGCTCCAGCTTATTACGGTGCAGAAGAATGACAACAAGCAGAACCAGCATTGAAAAAATCGAGTAGATTATAAACGCTATGAGAACCTTGATAAGTAAGGCGCCCTCCCGTCTTGTATCAAGATCTTTCAGGAATGTGTCTTCAGCAACCGATTCATACGCAAGGGTATCACTGTCTGCCTTTGAAATAACTTTACCGGAATCTTCAGGCTCAACTGATACATCCTCTATATAAGCGGCAGTTAACAAAGACTCAGCTTCAATCAAATGCATTCTTTCTTCTTCAGCAGGAAACAAAAAACAGGCAGAGGAATTCTGAACAACCAGGAAAAGGGCTGTTAAGAGTATTATTTTTTTTTTGGGTAAGCTAACTTTATTGCCGCTGAAAAAAAATGATATATTGAAAAATAATGCCAAATTCTGTCCTGTTTATATTAAAGTTATAAAGCGATACAAATTATGAGCCCAGATAATACCTGAGGATAGCATGAAAAATTATCCTGCCCCTGTACGAACCGGTTTCATGCTCTTCATAGGCATACCTTATGCCTGTTCTGAAAAGGTAATCTGACATAAATGTTTTGCTTATCTCAACCCCGGCTGTCCAGCTGTTGAGATAAATTCTGCTGTCTGATGTCAGGTATGTTTCGTCAAAAATTGCTCCCCTTCCCAATGAAAAACCGGCAAAATCCCCGTCCGATTCCATGTATCTTCTCACATTCATATGAATGGAGTGCGAGATACCGCCGTCTTCCCTGTAAATATAGGGTCTTAAAGAAAACCAGTAGTTTCCGTGATATTTGCCCAGGCTACCGGTGTAAAAAAAAAAGTTTTCATCCCGGTACATATAGCGTAATCCCAATGAAGCCTCAAAGGCACGGGGCAGGTTCCTGAAAAGTTCAAGACCGGCCCTGTGTTTCGGGAATGAAGATCCGCCTGAATAGGCATATGCAATATAGGCATAGTAGTCAGCCGATAAAACGGGGTATGACTCAAGCTCATACTGCAGAGAGGGATAGCGTGTGAGTCCCCTGCCATCAAAATAAGTCTGGGCAAAATTAATCCTGGCTGTGACAGGACCGAAAGAGGTGTAGTGTGAGTAGCCGGCGCTTCCCATATGCCAGCGTCTCTCATAGGGCGAATCGTGGAAATCCCCGTGATACTCAGCAAGGATATATGATCTTTTCCTGAACAGTTCCGGATGAACAGATGCAGGCATGATGATGAAATTGTGTTCAAACAGCTCTTTCATACTCCTGTTCATAAGCATTTTGTACCAGACAAGCAAGTATTGTGCCTCCCTGTGGTCAGGGTACATTTCAAGAATCTGTTCGATAGCTTTTATTGCAAGAGGGAGGTGACCGGCAAGACGAAGCGCCCTGCCCTTTTTGAACAGGAAGAGATCAGTTTCATAATGGTAATCAATTCCTGTATTACAGTACTTTATTGCTTCCTCATAATTGCCGTCCCATATCTCTAAATTTATTATCGCATTGAGAGCGTCAAAATGGGCTATATGTTTTTCAANNACATTTTTCAGGTGAACCCTGGCTGAATCGTACATGCCCTCCCATGAAAGAGTTATTGCAGCAAGTACAAGTGCATCGTAATATTCCGGATACTGCTCCAGTATTGCATAGGCTAATATTCTTCCCTCTTCAGTTTCACCTGCATAAACTTTTTCACGTGCGAGTGAAAAAAGGTTGTCCGCTGTTACTGTATCATTTTCAGGTAAACTGAAAGCATTCATCGGCATTATGGATATGAAGAAAAAGATGGCGGTCAGCGAAAATAACCTGTACATAACTCTTAAATATTCTTGCCTGGAAAACATTTTAAATGAGTTTTTTTATGAAAACCGGTTGTCGGTCCCGGTGTAAGATTCCCCCTCATCACCCGTACCAGAACTTTTGCCGGATATGTGCTTTTCCCGTAGTCTTCCCACAACATCAGAGAGGTCTCCGGGATTGAAAGGCTTGGTAATATACTCGTCAACCCCTAAATCACCAGCTCTTATCTTTGCTTCTTCCAGGCCAACCCTTGTAATCATAACGATCGGAATGTCCATTTTCAGTTCCACCCTTGCCATATAAACCAACTCCAGACCGCTTACATAAGGCATATGCTGATCTGTGATCATAAAATCCAGTTCATCTTTATTTTCTTTAAGGATTTCAGCACCTCTGAGACCGTCAGCAGCTGTAATGATACTGTATCCGTCTTTCTTCAGGGCATATTCAAGGGTCTTGAGGGTGAGAACGTCATCTTCGCAAACAAGTATATTCATAGATTGTAAATATTGCAATCCGATTTCAATTTGACGGCAACTTTATTGAATTCATACCGTATGCATTCCAGTTCACTTATAACACCTGTTTCCTCTGCACCAGACCTGAGACTGCATTCTATCTTGTTCATCTTCGCTATTATGTTATGAAGACCAAAAAGAGAAAAATTGGGAGCAATCCTGTGTATTTCATCTGTCGCCATTTCACGCCTGCCTTCTGAAAGAAGCACAATTATTTTGTTCAACTTCACCGGAATCTCAATAATAAAAAGCCTTGTCATTTCATCAATGAACTCCATGTCTCCTTCAGATATCTTATACAAATAGTCAAGGTTGTACATTGTGCCAGTTTCACGATTTTTCATATACCGGTAATTATTTGAATATTGTTTTCCGTCATATTTTTATATACGTCAAACCGGTGCTAAAGTTATCAAAATTACTCAAACTTGAGCAACATATTTCAGAAGATAAGATAAACCCGGAGAATATTAGCTGGAATAAAAATACTGTTTTATCAATATCACAGAATAGCTTACATAAGAAAAAGAGAAACAGGTCAAAATTAAGATGCTCTGTTTTTCCAAAGGTCCGGTTTTATATTACAATGGATCCGGCACATTGTACCCCCTGGCTGTATCATCCCCCCTGGGATCCGCACCCCCTTCCAGTCTGCCGTCAGGCAGCACCAGTATGGCATCGACCCTTCCTATTGATAAACGTTCACTGAACCGGTGACCAATTATTTCAAGTTCTTCACGAACGCCGGGTTTAAATGCATCGGGTTCGGCACTTATCACATCAGGCAACCACTGGTGGTGCCACCTCGGTGCATTAACGGCCTCCTGCATACCCATTTTGTGCTCCAGCACATTGAGGACAGTCTGGAATACAGAAGTGATGATTGTTGAACCACCGGGTGTACCAACAACCATGAAAAGATCCCCGTCTTTTTCCAGTATGGTGGGGGTCATGGAACTCAGCATCCGTTTACGGGGCTCAATTGCGTTGGCTTCACCGCCGATCAAACCGAACATATTCGGATACCCCGGCTTGATGCTGAAATCATCCATTTCATTGTTCATAATAAATCCTGCACCCGGGACAACAACAAAATTACCAAAAGAGCGGTTAAGGGTTACTGTGCCTGCAACAGCATTGCGTTCACTGTCAACTATTGAATAGTGTGTTGTTTCCTCACTTTCCCGGTATGCGATTTCGCCCGGAGAAACATCTTCGGAAGGTGTTGCTGCATCCATTGAGAAACTGCTCATTCGCTCCAGCAGATAATCCCTGTCAATAAGCTGTTCTACAGGAACAGGATAAAAATCGGGGTCTCCCAGATGTTCTGACCTGTCAGCATAAACCCTTCTTTCAGCTTCAGCCATCAGATGGGTTGTTCTGACCGTATTGTGTCCCCATTCCGACAGCGGGTATGGCTCAACCTTGCCAAGCAGCTGAAGAAGAGCGATTCCGCCGCTTGAAGGAGGAGACATTGATATAACCCTGTAATCCCTGTATTTGCCGGTAACAGGTTTTCTCCATACTGGTCTGTAATTCTCCAAATCATCGTGGGTGATTATTCCGCCTCCTCTTTCCATCTCTTTGATGATGTAGTCTGCCACTTCTCCTTTGTAAAATCCATCCCTCCCCTTCTCCGCAATCAGTTGCAATGTATGCGCCAGTTCGGTCTGCACGAGTGTATCTCCCTCTGTCCATGGAGTATCTTTAACAAATGCAGGAGGAACAGCATTCACTTCAAGAAATCTTTCACGGTTGCTGTTGAATGCTGATGCCTGGTTTTCCGTCACGGGAAATCCGTGCAGTGCCAGTTTAATTGCAGGTTCAACAAGTGTATGGAAAGGCATTGACCCATACCTGCCATGCAACTCCGCCATCCCCGCCACCGTCCCGGGAACGCCTGATGCTTTGTGGCTGTTGATTGACAAGTTTTCTATCACTTCCCCATCCTCATCAAGGAACATATCGCGATGTGCATTTGCCGGAGCCATCTCCCTGTAATCTATTGCGTCAACTGCTCCGTTGCTGTTGCGATATACAACGAAACCTCCCCCGCCAATGTTCCCGGCGCGCGGGTAACAGACAGCCAGTGCAAACTCTACTGCTACTGCCGCATCAACGGCATTCCCTCCTTTTTGAAGCACTTCAACACCAATTGAAGAAGCCTCGGGATGGGCGGTTACAACCATTCCCCCGTCAGCTATTTCCCCAGTGGTAACATCCGGAACACATGAAACAGTCGGATAACCAGAAATAATGATAATCAAGAAAAAACGGAATATTGTCTTCATCAGTTAAGATATATATTTAATTAATTAATAAAAATAATAAGCCCAAAAGCTGAAAGCACATCATTCAGCAACAATGGAACAGCTTTCGGATATAAACAGGTATGCCGGTTGTCAGCCGCCTCTTCAAAAGGGCTGGAACTGGTTGTAATTCAAGTTCTTACAACCCGGCAACAATGCCAAATCAACTTCGGCAATCTTTAAAACGGCCAGAACTGGTTGTCATTCCAGATCCTCTCTTTCAGGTCACTGTCGAGGTCGAAAAGAAGCTTGTGGTGACCCCTTTCCCAGTCAGCCAGCCACTTGTACAACTTCTTCTCATTGGGATCGGTTGCATGTTTTGCCCTGTCGGAGTAGACCTCAATTGCTTTGTTCTCCATATCTATTGCAGCAGAGATTGCTGCAGCTTCAAAACCTGCACCGGAGATTTGTTGTTTTATTTCATCTGTAAGAATTATTTCTGCAGCCGACTCATTATCGGTTTTGGGAAGTTTCGCCGGCGAAAACGTTTTATTCCTCACAAACTCTGCATACATGTCGCGCAATATCTTGGCGTGAAGCACCTCTTCCTTCGCCATGATGTCAAATATTTTTTTAACTCCGGAATTATTTGACTGTTCAGATACTTTCCGGTAAAAAGCCTCTCCCCTGCGCTCTATCAAAATCGCAGTTTTCAGGATTTCTATCGTTTTCAATTCTTCCATATTAACGTTTTTTAAGTTGTTATAAAAAATGGAGTATTTTAAACATTTCAGAGGAGCTGTCTTGTTGCATCAGACGGGTTTTCAGCTGTGAACCTGATAAGGGCCAGTTCCCGTCCGTCCCATGCCCCAGTAAAGCACCATGTAGAATCTATTTTCTCTTTCCACGCTCCTGTTATTGAAGATGATTCGTGTACATGCCCGTGAAGTGTTATATACGGAGAGCACTCCTCTATAAATCTTTTTATTGCAATACTCCCTATGTGTACATCCAGGGGTACATGATCAATCATCTTTCCGTCAAGTGCTGCTCGATCAAGACTTGTGCAGTACGGGGGAGAATGAAAAAGGAATATCGAAGCAGAAAGATCTTTTTCATCACACAGCTTTTGAAGGTCTTTCTGTATAGTTCCAAATTCTGCCTGTTCACCGGTATTTACTGATCGGCTGCCATCAGCCGGATGAATACATCCGGGGTCTGCATACCTGGAAACATCATACATTTCCCAGTCCTTCAGCATAAAAGGAGACGGGGGTATGCAGGAATACCCGTATATAATATACCTGCCGTTCAATTTTTTCTTAAAATGCATATAGCTGATAAGACCTTCCTTTTCCATTGAAATGAAAGCTTCCTCATATATCCTCGGGTCATCATTTCCCATTATGAGGAAAATTGAGGGATAGCGTTCTGCCAGCTCCCTCTTCAGTTTATAAAGTGCTCCACCAATGAAGCTCCTGATAAACTCACCGGCATCACCGGAAGAGTAAAACGACGGGAGAAGGTCTCCGCCCATAAAGACCATATCAGGCTTTTCTTCTTTTATTGCGGAAAAGAGTTTTGTAAACTTTTCCTGCCTGCCGTGCAGGTCTGAAACAAAAAAACATTTTGTGAGTTGTTTCACAGGTGTTATCTTGTTTTAAGTGGTCTGGCCCTGTCGTTCACCGAATTAATCAATACGGCATAGCTTGTTTTCTTCTCAATATCCTCATCGGTTAACAGATGAAGGTCAACAAGCCCCTCCTTTACCATGTAACCTGTCTTCAGGAAATTCATTTCTGCCAGGCAGTGACTCCATCCATCAAACCAGCATTTTATAAGCTCTTTCTTTTGCCCGTCGCCGTCAAAGTGTACCAGGAAATCCATATCGCTGGCGGGTCCGGCCGTAGCATTCTTACTGCTTCCTATAAGATATATCGCTTTTATTCCGAACTTATCCATATCTGTTTTTTCAGCAATCTTTTTGGCAAGCCTGAATCTCCATTTCCAGTGCTCATCTGATGCAGGCTCCGGCTCACTCTCCTCTTCACTAACGGCTTCCTCTTTTTTTCTGTCAAGCATTTCGAGAGACTTTTTGACACGCCTGACAAGAAGCCAGTTGGAAACCTGCTGTGCAATATGGTTGAGCAGCTTGTACTCTTCCGGCATAAACTGCGAATCGGCATTCTTTTCTATCGGTTGCGTGTAGACAACCCTGACCGAACCAACAACATTGTTGTCAACAACAAGTTCCACCTCCTGCATCCATTCAGTATCTTTGTAATCTTCAGAGGTAAAGACACTCTCTTCATATGTTATCTTTACTTCACATACCGTGGTGTGCTGCCACCCTCCGGGTATTATTTCTGTAAGCTTCCTGAAAAAATCTTCTGTAGACAAGTCCTGGCGGCGCATTAACTCCTCAATGCGATAAATACAGTTCAGCTCTTTGCTTCTTTCAAAGAACCTGCTTAATGCTTTGCTTATCTCCTGCATATCGGAACATGTTTTTTTGAATACTGAACAATCAGCCTATATGTTCTGGGCGTAACAGATCAAATATGGTCTTCACCGGATTGAAGGTAAGAAGGGGAACCTCAACAAAAATCGTGTTCCAGTCAGCCATCCCCCCGTTCCACAATCCGGGCAGCTCAAGCGCCTTTATCTCTTTTCCGTTGAACGACTTGATGGTTATTACCCCGTCATCAGGGTTGCGGTATTTCATCAGATCAAACTTCTTTCCCTTGTGGTCTTTAAGGGAGCAAAGTATGTCAACCGGATTGAAATGGGTAGCCCTGTTGAATATCTTTTTTACCTCAGGGTTGGAAAGTTCTATCTGCGAAGTTTCCACTATTTGAAGTGACACCGATTCGTCGCTGTTTTTAACCCAGAAAGGTCCGCCGCCGGGTTCACTTCTGTTTTCAACCATTCCGCATACCCTTAGCGGACGGTTAAGTTTATTCTTTAAATAATCCCTTATTTTTTCCGGGCTTGATGTTTTGATACCCGGCGGTGATATAATACACAACTCATTTTCCAGGAAATAGAGTATCTCCTCCAACTCCCCATCACCGGGCAACGGATTGTTTTCCAGGGTTTCTAAATAGTGGAATATTCGCTCACGCAGGGAGAGCATTATTCCTCCAAGCAGTTTTTTATACTTTATGGTAACATTCTTCAGTGCATCGGGAACTACATTGTCAATGTTTTTTATAAAAACAATGTCAGCATCGAGTGCATTGAGGTTTTCTATAAGCGCCCCGTGGCCGCCCGGCCTGAATACCAGCTTCCCCTCACTGTCTCTTACAGGATTATTGTTCAGGTCAACTGCAATAGTATCTGTTGACGAACTTTGTTGTGATAACTCAATATTCAGCTTGCATTTAAACTGGTTTTCATAAGAAGGCTTCACCCTGCCGGCCATCTCCCTGAAAACCTCCTGGTGTTCAGGGGAGACTGTCATATGGATATTTACGGTATTGTTGCCGCCTTTTGCATAGAAAGCTCCTTCAACAAGATGCTCCTCGAAAGCTGTGCGGTAATTATTGTTATACCTGTGAAAAGGGAGCAACCCTTTGGGCAGGTTGTTGAAATTCAATCCATCCTCTTTCAGGAGTGTTTCTATAATAACTTTGATATCCCCGGCATCTGCATTTGGTGAAATTCTAACACCTTTTTTTTCAATTTTTTCCTTTAGCGGCTCATAAAACGCAAATTTGTGGAGATTGTCCACAAACTCAGCAACAGCAGAAGAGACAGTTGTACCACCCTCTTTTTTCACATTTTTAAGGTAAGCATAAAACTCTCTGAACATTCGGGTTGCGGCTCCTGATGCAGGCACGAACTTTACTATTTTTTCCTTTTTGCAATGTTCATTATAAAGCTCTTTCAGGTCATCAAGAGTCTCTTCGCAAGGTTTCAGTACACCGTCTTTTATCATAGCAGGCTTAACCAAATCTGCATATGGTATCCCTTTTATGAACTGTTCAATCTGCTTTTCAACTTTGCGGGGATCCATGTTGCGTTTCCTGATCTCCCCGATATCCGTCTCATTTAACATTCTTTATAGGTTTTCTGTTTTGAATTTACTTCCTGTTTTGTGCAAATTCCCTTCCGGCATGCAGCGCCTTGAGGTTTGCATCCACAATTTCTTCTCCTTTCCTGTTGAAGATCCGGCGTATGCCTTCCTCAAACCTTTCAAAGGGAAGGTTTATGAAGGGGGAGGCTGCTCCAAGCATAACCATGTTAGATGACCTGGGCGAACCAATATCTTTTGCCACCTTGTCGGCATCAATTGCCACATGATTGGGAATAGCACGTATTTCTTTCATTATCTCTTCAATATCAGGATAATTTGGTATGTTAACAAAAGGGGTTGTATTTGTCACCAGCCACCCTTTTTCCGACAATAACGGGAGGTAACGCAAAGACTCCATCGGCTCGACCGAAAGTATGAGGTCTGCTTCACCTGAAGGTACAAGGTCTGACATTATCTCTCTGTCAGAGAGTCTCAAATTGGACTGCACGGCTCCTCCTCTCTGGCTCATTCCGTGAACTTCCGATTGCTTCAGGTTCAGGTTTTCTCCAATGGCAGCCATTCCAATGGTAGCGGCAATGGATACGATTCCCTGTCCGCCCACTCCTGATAAAATTATATCTATCTTCATATTGATAACAGTTTATTGTTTGCTTTTGTTGCCTTTTTTTCTTCTCATTGCTGTCTGAATACATTCTCTTTGTGCAATTATCACCGAAACTCCCTCGTATTGCAGCTCTTTCTTTATTATATCAGTATTCTCTCCGTGATGCTTTTTTAATGGGTTTATCAGCTTTACATGCTCAGGTTCCACTCCAACACCCCTGCATATATCAGCTATACGCCCTGTAGCAGATGATTGCTGACCACCTGTCATCCCTGTTGTAAGATTGTCTGATATAATAACTGTTACCGGAGAGCGGTCATTTACACAGTCGAGTAACCCGGTAATACCTGAATGGGTGTATGTTGAATCGCCTATAACGGCAACCGACGGGAAAAGACCTGCATCAGCAGCACCTTTGGCCATGGTAACCGAAGCACCCATATCCACACATGAATTTATTGCGTTGAACGGTTCAAGCGCTCCAAGTGTGTAACAGCCGATATCGGAAAATACGCGTCCCTTGCTGTATTTTTCAAGTGCTTCCAGTAGTGCATTATAAACGTCTATGTGACTGCATCCTTTGCACATAGCAGGTGGTCTGTTCGCAACAACCGATGGAATATCCTTTCCGGCTTTCACCTGCAGTCCCACAGCCCTTGCAACATGGTCAGGGTTAAGCTCCCCGTCACGCGGAAGAGTTCCGTCAAGCCTTCCTTTTACCTTTATCCCTCTTTCCAGAAAACCTTTAAGCGCTTCTTCAACTAACGGGTACCCGTCCTCCAGCACCAGCAGTTCGTCACAATCGGATGCTATCTTTTCTACAAGCTTTCGGGGCAGAGGGTACTGACATACTTTCAGTACAGGGTTTTTGAGAGGCGTGTCCCTGAAATTTTCCAGAAGGTAGTTCCATGCAAGTCCGCAGGCAATGAAACCAACCGACTTGTCTTCGCCGGGGAGGTAACGGTTGAAATCCGATTTGTCAGATTCAAGTTCAAGACCATCCTGGTTTGAAAGGAGTATCTTATATCTTTTTCTTGCAATAGCAGGCAAAAGAACAAACTGTCTCGGATCTTCGGGCAATTTCAGGTTGTTTTGCTCCCGCGCTTTCCCTTTTGCAACACCCGACCTTGAATGCGCCAGTCTTGTTGTAAGTCTCAGCATTACAGGCACACCATATTTTTCCGACAGGTCAAAACCACTTAAAGCCATATCATAAGCTTCCTGCTGGCTTGATGGTTCCAGGACTGGAACAAGCGCAAACTTACCGTAAAAGCGTGAATCCTGCTCATTCTGTGATGAATGCATTGACGGGTCATCCGCCACAACAACTACCATACCGCCGTTTACACCGGTGATAGCTGCGTTCATAAATGGATCGGCCGCCACATTCAAACCAACGTGCTTCATGCATACCATTGAACGTTTGCCGGCATATGACATTCCGAGAGCTGCTTCCATTGCGGTTTTCTCATTTACCGACCATCTGCGGAAAACGTTACGCTCTTCAGCCATCTTAGACATTTGCACATACTCCATTATTTCGGTGGATGGTGTTCCGGGATATGCATAAATACCAGAAATACCTGCATCCAGACCGCCCTGGGCAATGGCTTCGTCACCTAACAACAATAGTTTACTCATATTTGTATGTAAATTTTGTTTAATTACTGCTTCTTATCTTTCAAAGGTATGAATATTTTAAAGTAAAAAAAATGACATTAGCCGTTGGTGTGGCATCACAGAGCTTCACAGAGGTTAAGATGAAACAGTTATATTAACATTACCGGATGATTTACAGAATTCCCTGCCGGGAAATCATATTTGCTATAGAGGAATAAAAAGTTATTTTTGTTCTGCTGACTTATTGATTCTCTTACTTCACAAATTCCGGCATATTAATGGAAGGTGTAATATTTGACATAAGGCATTTCTCAGTACATGACGGCCCCGGAATCAGAACCACCGTTTTCTTCAAGGGTTGTCCGCTTCGTTGTATCTGGTGCCATAATCCAGAAGGACAGGAATTTGATCCGCAAACTTATACCCGCGTCAACAGGCTTGATGGCAGGGAATTTAAAGTTACCGGCTATGCAGGAAAACATGTGACTGCAGATGAAGTAATGGAAGAGATAGAAAAAGACATTGTATTTTATGAAGAGTCCGGTGGCGGTGTCACATTTTCAGGTGGCGAGCCTCTTGCCCGCCCTGTTTTTCTGGCTGAATTGCTGGAAAGATGCAACATTGCCGGCATTCACACTGCCGTTGATACATGCGGGTATGCAGACAATGAAGAGCTGCAAAGGATTATTCCGCTTACTCATCTTTTCCTGTTTGACCTTAAGCTTGCCTTCAATGATGATCATGAAAAATTTACTGCTGTTTCGAACAAAAACATACTGAAAAACCTTAAGACTGTATCATCGGCAGGAAAAGAGATTATTATCAGAATACCCCTTGTTGAAGATATTACAGATACACAGGAAAACCTTGCCGGACTGAGGAATATAATTAATGAACTTAAAGGCATTACAAGAGTTGAGCTGCTTCCCTTCCATAATATTGCACAATCGAAATACAGGCGTTTTGGAAGAAGCGGATTTCAGGAGCAGGTAGAACGTTATGACATAAGCAAAGCAGTGAAGATCATGGATTTTTTCCTGGAAAGTTTTCCTGATGTCACAATAGGAGGTTAGATATAATACGTTTACAGTTAAAGGATAGTTATGAACAGCAGGATCAGAAAACTCAGAAAAGAAAGCCTTGAAGCCCCGTATTCACTTTCAGCTGAAAGGGCTTCACTTGTCACATCTTTTTACAGCATTGGGGATCATGAAAAGTACTCCAGGGCTGTCCAAAGAGCTTTGTGCTTCAGATATATCTTGTCAAACAAAACCATATGCATAAATCCCGGGGAGCTTATAGCAGGTGAACGCGGTCCGTCACCAAAAGCAGTACCTACTTACCCCGAAATATGTCTTCACTCCCTGGAAGACCTGGATATAATCGATACAAGGAAAAAAGTCTCTTTCAGTGTGGATAACGAGTTCAAACAAGTCTACGAAGGAACTGTAATCCCTTTCTGGGAAGGACGGACACAAAGGGACAGGATATTCGGAAATATGAGTAACAGGTGGGTTGAAGCTTACCGTGCGGGTGTTTTCACAGAGTTCATGGAGCAGCGTGCTCCAGGTCATACCGTTGCCGGAAAAAATGTTTTCCTTAAAGGTATGCGCGATTACAGGGAAGAGATCCATGAGGCACTTTCCCGGCTTGACTTTCACAACGACCCCCTTGCATTTGAAAAGCGTGAAGAACTTAAAGCAATGGATATTGCTGCATTGGCTCTAATGGAATATGCCTTCCGTTACGCATCCGAAATAGAAAATCTTTCCGAAAAGGAAAAAGACCCTGCCAGGGCAGAGGAGCTTCATGAAATGGCCATTATCTGCAAAAGAGTGCCGGCCGGGGCACCGTCAACATTCCATGAAGCGTTGCAGCATTACTGGTTTATACACCTTGGGGTTATTACAGAGCTCAATCCGTGGGATTCATTTAATCCCGGCAGACTTGATCGGCACCTGTACCCCTTTTACCGGGAAGGGATAGATTCTGGGACACTTACAAAAGAAAGGGCAAAGGAGCTTCTCCAGGCTTTCTGGATCAAGTTCAACAACCACCCCTCCCCTCCGAAAACCGGAGTAACGGCACAGGAAAGCAGCACCTATTCAGACTTCACACTGATTAACCTGGGGGGTGTAAATGAAGACGGAAGTGATGCGGTAAATGAACTCACTTATCTTATACTGGATGTCATAGAGGAAATGCGTCTCATTCAGCCCGGCACAATGGTGCAGGTAAGCAAAAAGAATCCTGACAGGTTCGTTAAAAGAGCTCTCGATATAGTAAAAACCGGTTTCGGCCAGCCCTCATTTTTTAACACCGATGCAATTATTCAGCAACTGCTCGGACAGGGAAAATCCATAACAGACGCACGCAACGGCGGAGCAAGCGGATGCGTGGAAACCGGGGCTTTCGGAACCGAAGCATATATACTCACAGGTTACTTCAACCTGAACAAAGTCCTTGAGATAACCCTCAATAACGGCACTGACCCTTCAACCGGCAAGGAAATCGGGGTGAAAAGCGGAGATCCCGGTTCCTTCAGGACTTTTGACGATCTTTACGATGCATTTGAAAATCAACTAAGGTATTTTACAGGTATAAAAACGGAAGGGAACAACATAATAGAAAAGCTTTATTCGTCATACATGCCTGCTCCTCTTCTTTCAGTTATAACCGAAGATTGTATCCGGAAAGGCAGGGATTACAATTCGGGGGGTGCGCGATACAACACGAGGTATGTACAGGGGGTCGGACTGGGAAGTTTGACAGACAACCTGGCTTCCCTCCATAAGAACGTTTTTGATGAGAAGACGGTTTCAATGAATGAAATGATAAAAGCCCTGAAAGCCAACTTTAAAAAACATGAAAAACTGCGGCACGACCTTGTCTACAATACTCCCAAATGGGGGAACAACGACGATTATGCCGACCGGTTTGCTGTAATGGTCTTCAACAGTTTTTACAATGCAATAAACGGAAAGAAATCCTCCTGCGGAGGCACCTTCAGGATAAATCTCCTTCCTACAACCTGTCATATTTATTTCGGCAGCGTAACGGGAGCAATGCCCGACGGCAGGTTGGCCGGAGAGTCCCTGAGCGAAGGTATAAGTCCGGTGCAGGGTGCCGACACAAAAGGTCCTACAGCAGTTATCAATTCAGCAGCCAAAATAGACCACATAAGAACAGGAGGTACACTTCTGAACCAGAAGTTCTCCCCTGCCTTTTTCTCTAACAGCGACAGCAAAAAAAAGATGGTGTCACTGGTAAGGACATATTTCAGGCTTGACGGCCACCATATCCAGTTTAATGTAACCGACGCCAAAACACTCAGCGATGCAAAGGAAAACCCTGAAAAATACCGCGACCTGATAGTGCGTGTTGCAGGTTATTCCGATTATTTCAACGATCTTGGGGAGACTTTGCAGGATGAGATAATAAAAAGGACCGAACACGAAGGGGTTTAATATTCAGAAAGTAACATTGCAGGCCGGTTTGTGTCTGTCATTTTACATGTAATCCGGAATGTGAAGACTAACCGTAAACCGTAGCAACTATCTTCCGGCTGCCGCCCCGGTTGCGGAACTCGCAAAGGTATATCCCCTGCCATGTTCCAAGATTGAGCTGCCCGCCGGTTACCGGTATTGTAACCGAAACACCCGTCATACTGGTTTTTGCATGGGCTGGCATGTCGTCTGCCCCTTCTGCAGTATGAATATAGTTGTTATCTTTTTCGGGAACAACACTGTTCATTATATATTCCATGTCCTGAAGCACAGCGGGATCGGCATTCTCATTCAGTGTCAGTGCAGCCGAAGTGTGTTTTATGAAAAGATTCACCATTCCTTTATCCGGCAGTGGAGGCAGTTTCTGTTTTATTAATCCGGTTATAAGGTGATACCCCCTTCCGAAAGGGGGTAAGGTAATTTCGGTTTGCTTTACCATCTTATGTTGTTTATATTATTTTTACAGTAAACATAACTTTTTAGTTAAAAATCAGTTTTAATATATACAAAAATAAGCTTATTTTGCAGTCCGAAAATACGGACGGGTGAATTATTGTCAGCAAATACTGAAAAATTCTATTAATGCCGCGAACAAAAAACATAATATACACTTCACTTATTTTTCTTCTCTTCTTTGGGAAATTCATGTCCTCTGAGCTGCAAGCCCAGGATCCGGTTCAGGTCAGCGGCATTGTCCGTGACGAAGCGAGGAACCCCCTCCCCTTTGCACACATTATTGTAGTAAACAGGCAAAAGGGAACGGTATCAGACAGGAGAGGGATGTTCTCATTTATCGGTTATCCGAACGACACCATACAGGTCTCCTCAATGGGTTTCAAGACCAGGCAGATTGTTATACCTGACAAAATTGATGTAATACATTACCCGGTTGACGTCACTTTGGAGAAAGACACAATTTTGATAGAGGAGGTAACAATTTTCCCCTGGAAAGATTACGAGGAATTCAAGGAGGTTTTCCTGGCTCTGGACCTGCCGATGGATGACTATGACAGGGCAATGGCCAATATTGCACTTATAAAACTCTGGATAGAGATGGATGATGGTGCGGATCCTGCAGCCAGTTTCAGGCATGCCATGAGGCAGCACCACAACCGCACAATATATGCAGGTCAGTTACCTCCTACCAACATACTCAATCCTGTTGCATGGGCAAGGTTCATCAAGGCACTGCGTGAAGG
>SL_3KL_010_SEDDRAFT_10000200_pt1 | contig 44034 bp, 41 predicted proteins | sample SodLakKL_010_SED_2_FD_10381 | JGI IMG/M metagenome (IMG submission 10381) | reverse complement strand
GATGACCTCCGGTGATCCCACCTGTGCTCTCTGTCCGCTTAACAATACAACTCAAATTATATAGTCTTTTCTACATTCCAGCCTCGCGGAAAGGGTGGGATTCGAACCCACGGTACCCGTAGGTACACGCGCTTTCCAGGCGCGCCAGTTCAGCCACTCCTGCACCTTTCCGTGTACTCTTGTATAATGGTAAGGTATAAAGATTTACTTTGAAAATCAACGGAATTTTTTAGGGTATTTTACCACATATGTGTATTTGCTGAAATGTAGAAAATATTGTATTATTGAAATTGTAATACTCAAACTGAATTTATCATTCACTCCAGGAGGAATATAATGCGCGTCCAAGATGAACTTCGCGGTGATATTGTTATTATTAAACTAAAGGGAGATATGATGGGTGAACCGGATACTGCTGCTTTTCGTGAAAAAATCCGGGAATTACTCGAGAAAGGTATGGTAAAAATAATTCTCGATCTCTCGGGTGTGAAGTGGATGAATAGTTTGGGTTTGGGTGCTCTTATTTCGGCATTTACTTCCGTTAAGAATCATAACGGAGATATGGTCATAACCAATGTGACGAAAAAAGTTGAGAGTTTGTTTATGATAACTCAATTAATTAAGGTTTTTAAACACTACGATACAGTTGACGAGGCGATTGCTGCCTTAGAATGAAATATGACGATGAAGTTGTATGTTTTTGGTGCAAGTGCATTATTTATTATTATTGCTCTTTTTTCTTGTGTGCCGATTGATGAGGGAGAGGGAATTCCGTTCGGGCAGGAATTCAGAGTAGAATACGGGCAGGCTGTTACCCTGGAGGATGGCATTGAATTAACCTTTCTGGAATTAAAACGTGAGGCTCGTTGTCCTGATGATGCTATATGCACCTGGGACGGTGAAGCCGTAATTGCTGTTGCATTGGGATATGAGGATGAATTAGGTTCTGTTATTGAGCTTACGATCCCCGGTCAGGTAGACGCTCAAAGCAGGGAAGGGCATATATATAAAAAACACAGAAACTACCGTCTATCTTTGCGGCAATTAGATCCGTATCCACTGGTAGATCACGTGGAATCAAAACACCGGTATGTAGCGAGAGTTATAGTGGATAAAATAAATGAAGAGGAGTAGCCGATATCTCCACTCCTCTTATACAGAAAAATTTTTCTACTGCCGTTCTATTGATTCTATCAACTGAAAGAATTCCTGTTCAGCTTTATTGACCGTAGCTTCGGGACCTGTAAACTTATAAAATACCGCACCTTCCGGTCCCTCAGCTATTGCACCTATTAATTTATATCCGGGCCGAATGTCCTCACGCGGTGCCATCGGTCCTGCAGCGGCATTGTAGATACCGGTTGTCCGAACTATAGTGATCGGGATACCGTTAACTTCAATTGATTCACGGGTTGCGACTTCTGAAGTCGGTCTTCCATCGGGTTGATCAAACTGACCGAACCAGCGGTTCACGTTTGCTTCGACACTTCCCCCTTCACCGGGACCGAAGTAAAATATTGCAACCTCACCCGTATCATCATCCCCTTCGGCTGCCGGGGTTGCATACGTTGCAACACGCATCTGTCGTTGAGCTTCAACTTCCCAGGTATCGGGAATTTCCCAGCGCAATCCGGCTATTGCATTATTCACCGCTTCGCGCATCGTAGGGGCCGGCTCGTGACGCGGCTGTTCTTCATCTTGTGAACAACCCGCCACCAGTAGTAAAAGTACAATCAGTAGTGCTGACAATAGGTAAATTTTATTTTTCATTGTATCCCTTCGTTTTGAATTATGCTGTTTGAATTTAAACATGTGATAAAGAAAAAACCTGCAAACGGTTTAAAGAGTTCCATCACCGATGATCTGATATTGCGGGATATCAATTTCGCTATCGCCGATGATTTGCCGCAACTGATTCTTGGCCCGTCGGGGTCGGGGAAGACAACATTATTGCGATTGTGCAATCGTCTCAGCGATCCGGATGAGGGGGAGATATATTTTAAAGGTGAAAATATCACGAACTATGATATCATTAAACTCCGTACGCAGGTTGGGTATGTGGCACAAATTCCGGTAATGCTCGAAGGAACAGTGTTGGATAATTTTGTCTATGCGGCACGACACGCATATAAACCAAAAACTGAAAAACAGGAATTTAAAAACGAGTGTGCAGGGTTGCTTCAATATCTGAATGTTCCCGAACGCTATTTACACCAACCTGCGGAAAATTTATCTGTGGGTGAGAAGCAGCGTGTGGCGTTGGCGCGGGTACTTATACGAAAACCGGATGTGTTGTTGCTCGATGAGCCAACATCAGCACTCGATCCGACTGCAACAGCCCGTTTTCTGGATATACTTCAAAAGTTACAAAAAGAAATGAATATAAAGTTTATTATGGTAACGCACAGTATTGAGCAAGCCGAACGCATCGGCGGGAATGCGATTGTGTTAGTGGATGGAAAAATAATAGAACAGGGTCCGGTTTCGAAGATTATACATGCTCCGGAAAATGAGATTTCCAAAAAATTTGTAAAGGGATCACTTGATAATTGAATTAACGTATATCGACCTGGGACTCGGAATTGGGCTGGTAATACTGTCAATAGGATTGTCTATTTTAGGACGCATTCAGCTTGAGAAGGATCTACTGATTGGGGCTGTGCGTACATTTGTTCAATTGATCGCAGTAGGATATGTTTTAAATTTGGTGTTCGCTGTTGAACAATGGTATGCAATTATCCCGTTGTTGTTGTTGATGATAGGAGTTGCAATACACACAATTATCGGTCGGCAGACTTATAAATTTAAGAATATTGTACCGATTATTACTATCTCACTCGTGATCGGAACCGGCAGCACGCTCATTCTGGTGATTGTGGTTATAATCAATGTCGATCCCTGGTATACGCCGCAGTATATTATACCTATAATGGGAATGATACTCGGTAACTCAATGAATGGTGTGGCCCTTGCAGCCGAACGCCTTTCCTCGGAAATCATTGGAAAACGGCAACTTATTGAAACACGGCTGTCGCTCGGTGCTACGTCCCGTGAAGCAGTTTCCGATATCGTTACGGCATCGGTGCGGGCGGCAATGATACCGACAATTAATACGCTTATGACTGTCGGAATTGTGAGTTTGCCGGGAATGATGACGGGGCAGATTCTTGCGGGCACCAGCCCGATACTTGCGGTGAAGTATCAGATTATTGTGATGTATATGATTACGGCAAGTGTAATGATTTCATCTGTACTTATAGTATATCGTGGATACAAACAATTTTTTACGGAATCACATCAGTTTAAAGAATGATGATATTTTGAGGATGAGGTAGTACAGAAAATACCGGAATTTATTTGCAGTACTCCGCTATCTTTTGTATATTACTTCCCCTTTACGCTCGCGTTTTTCTCGAGGTTTGATTCATATTATTAATAAACTATGGCAAAAGTATACTGCACGTCTTTTGAATCCAAAATCGGGATCATCTATGTAGCTTCAACGGAACGAGGAGTTTGCAAAATAAGTATTCCCAAGGAAACGAAAAAGAATTTTTTTGGTTGGTTACACAAGCACTTTAACGAGGATGAGGTAGAGGAAAACCGTTCCAGAAATAAACAAGTTATTGATGAGATTAACCGGTACTTTAATCGTCGCCTGACGAAATTCAACAGCCCATTGCACCAGATCGGTACGCCGTTTCAGAAGAAGGTGTGGAGATATGTACGTCGAATACATTACGGCTCAACGATGACCTACAAGGACATTGCCGTCAAGATCGGGAATCCCCGTGGATATCAGGCAGTTGCCAGGGCGAATGCCTCGAATCCTATTCCGATTGTTGTTCCGTGCCACCGTGTCATAGGGGCAAACGGTTCGCTCGTCGGTTACAGTGCAGGTGTAAAAACAAAAGAGTTCTTACTGGGACTTGAAGGAGCAATAATAATTTAGCAGGTAAGGTGAAAGACGTCCCACGATTATCAGGTTATCAAATCCGTTTTATTGCCGGTATGGCACTTGTGGTGTCATTCCGGATACTTGGTTTATCGCTACTCATTCCCATTATCGCTCTACACGGTAAGAACCTTAGCGACTCGACCATTCTTATCGGGTTAGCAGTCGGTGGTTACGGTGCAACACAAGCACTTTTTCAAATCCCATACGGCATGGCATCCGACCGGTTTGGCCGTAAACGAATGATTATAACGGGCATGCTTATCTTCAGTGCCGGATCATTCCTCGGTGGATTTGCCCAAACCATTGAAGCCCTTATCATTGCCCGTATCTTACAGGGCGGGGGAGCAGTGACCGCAACAGTGTTTGCCTTTATCAACGATGTCATCGATATCCGTCACAGAAATTTTGTCACTGCCATCATTGGTGCACCGATCGGGATATTTTTTAGCATCGGTGTAATAGCCGGTCCAATACTCGCTCACCTGTATGGTATCGATCTCTTATTCTTCCTGAGCGGAGCTCTGGGAATCATTATTACTGTGTATCTCGTATTTTTTATTCACGAAAGAAATCCTGAAGAGAAACGGGAGACGATTTCCTGGTCACAGATTGGCTCGGTATTTAGAGACCGAGCCCTGCTGAAAGTTGATGTGGCAGGACTACTGATGTATTCATCCATTAATGCCATCTTCTTTATCCTCCCTTTAATAATGGCCGAACGTTTCGGCCTGAATATGAATGAATTCACGTACATTTATTTTCCGATGATTATGGTCGCGATTGTTCTCATGCTCCTGTTTTCGAAGATCGCAGACAGGGGATATACCCGGGAGAGTATAATGATAAGTTTTACACTTATTGCAATCGGGTCAATAGGTATGATATTCAGTGACGGGATAGTATTGCTGGCTGTGACTGCGACAGTAGTATTTGCCGGTGCGAATGTGATGGAACCAATTCTCCCAATTCTTGTTGGTAAAGTAGCGCGACAGCAAGTTGTCGGTACAGCGATGGGGGCATACAGCACAATACAATTTGCAGGATCTCTCGTCGGTGCTCTGATTGTCGGTTTCTTGCTACCGTATGGATTTACCGCTGCCATATTATTTCTTACTGTGGTAGGTTGTACCGGGTTTTTGCTGGCAGTGACAATAAAAAACCCACCTCCGGCGACATAAACTATGGATAACATTACACATACATTAACGGGCGCCATTGCCTCGAAAGCAGGCCCGGGGCACCATCATACTCGTCTCGTCTTCTGGATATTGATCCTGGCGGCCAATATTCCGGATATAGATTTCTTATTGCAATTTTTTGGCGACCGTATTTTTTATATGGAGCAGCACAGGGCTCTTAGTCATTCGTTTATTTTTGCACCGTTCTTTGCGGCATTTATTGCATATATTCTCAAACTTACTGTCAAGGGAATTGATTTCCGGCTGGTGTTTATGTACACCTTTATCGGAATTATTATTCACATTTTCTTTGATCTCATTACCTCCTTCGGGACAATGATTTTTTATCCCATCACTAACGCGCGTTATACTCTCGATTTAATATTCATCATCGATCCATGGCTGACAGGCTCTTTAATTGTTTTTTTAATTTTCGGCAGGAAGTTTAAACAACACAGACGAAAAATAATCTGGGGCGGGATAGCGTTTGTTCTTGTTTATTTTATACTTGCATTTACGAATCGTGAGATCGTACGAACTAATGTCGAAGATTATTTTGCAGGTTACGGTATTCAGTATAATAAGATGATTGTGCTTCCCCAGCCGTTTGCCATCACCAACTGGATGGTTGCCGTCGAAACAGATGATGCGGCATACCAAATATTTACCAACTCTTTCGAAAGTCCCGATAATTACGTGCTGCTCGATTATCCATTGCCTGAACCGAATCAATTTATTCATGCCGCGAAAGAAACTGATGAAGTGGAGTTTTTTAAATGGTTTGCCCGTATGCCGGTGTATGATTATTATAATGACAACAACGGTAGTCACATTGTTGAATTTTATGATTTACAATTTGTCTTCAATCCTGAACTTGCCAGGCGTTTTAACGCTCCATCGCGGGCACCGTTCGTATTACAGCTTACCTTTGACGACGATGCCAATTTGATCGACAGCGAATTTTGATTTTGTAAAAATTCGCTGTTGCATTCATCAGAGATTTTCCCTACCTTATTATCCCTTGTGTTTCAACGATCCGTATTGTTAACCTCTTCAATTATTAATGAACGAATGACGTTACTTCAGGAGCTAAACCCTTCACAACAAGATGCAGTTAAGGCGACCGGCGGTCCGGTTATGATTATTGCCGGAGCCGGGAGTGGCAAGACACGCGTGCTCACGTACAGGATTGCATATCTGTTGCAGCAGGGTGTTCATTCTGGTAGAATTCTCGCGCTAACGTTTACGAACAAAGCCGCAAATGAAATGAAGGAGCGAATTAATTCGTTATTACAAACGCTGCATGCTATTCCATGGATGGGTACCTTTCATTCCGTGTTTGCCCGTATTCTGAGACAGGAGGCACATCTGCTCGGATATGAACGTTCTTACTCAATATATGATACCGAGGATTCACTTTCGCTGGTCAAGACGATAATGCAGGATCTGAATATCACCCAACAGCAGTTTCACCCGAAAGCAATTCTGAAAACGATCAGTAATGTAAAAAACAAACTCCAGACCCCGGATCAGCTTGCAAACAACACACATTCGATATTTGACGAGAAAGCCGCCCTCATATATGGCGAATATTACAAACGCCTGAAACAAAATAACGCGATGGATTTTGACGACCTCATTACACTCCCGATAAGGTTGTTCGAAAAAAATCCGGAAATACTCGAAAAGTGGCAATCCCGATTTGAGTATATTCTCGTCGATGAATATCAGGATACCAATCACGCACAATACCGGTTGTTGAATTTGCTTGCGAAAAAACAGAAAAATATTTGTGTCGTCGGCGATGATGCACAAAGCATCTATGCGTTTCGCGGTGCTGATATAAGGAATATTCTCGATTTTGAACACGATTACCCCGGATGCAATATATTCCGCCTGGAGCAAAATTACCGTTCGACGCAGAAAATATTGCAGGCAGCCGATAGCGTTATAACGAATAATAATCAACGTATTCCGAAGTCGCTCTGGACGCAGAATAGTGAAGGAGAGCCGGTGCATGTAATTGAATGTGAAAATGAACAGGATGAGGGACTTCGGATTGCACGGCTTATCCAGGATGAAATTCACAAATCTAAACGTGATTTTAACGATTATGTCGTTCTATACCGGACGAATGCACAGTCACGCTCGATTGAGGACGGATTGAGGCGCTCGGGTATTCCGTACACAATCGTTGGTGGCGTTGAATTTTACAAACGAAAAGAGATAAAAGATGTTATTGCTTATCTACGGGTTGTTGTCAATCCAGCCGATGATGAAAGCCTTATCCGTATCTTTAATTTCCCCCATCGCGGCATTGGTGAAATTACAATCGGACGAATGCGGAAGATTGCACAGGAGCATGATATTATGCTTGTCGATGCAATGAAGATGATTGATGAAATTCCGCGTGTTAATCGAAAAACCCGGCAGGGAATTCAAGAGCTTTTCAAGCTGATTGAAAAGTACAGGACGCTTCATAACAAGCAGCAAATGTCGGCCAGTGAGCTGGCGCGTTCGTTTATCGAGGAAACCGGTATATTGACATTGTTTAAACAGGAAGGCTCACACGAATCTCTTTCCCGCTGGGAGAATATCCAGGAGTTGCTCTCAGCGGTAACGGAGTTCTGTGAAGAAAATCCCGATAAAGGTTTGGCGGATTTCCTGGAGTCAATTTCACTCATTGCCGATGTCGATAAATGGAATGATTCGAGGAATACAGTAACCTTGATGACATTGCACAGTGCAAAAGGGCTTGAGTTCCCGGTTGTGATAATGGCGGGAATGGAGGATGGTTTATTTCCGTTGTATAACAGCCACCCGGATGACGATGAAATAGAAGAGGAGCGTCGCTTATGTTATGTTGGTATGACGCGGGCGCAGGAGAAATTATTTATGACATACACCCGCTTTCGATACCGGTTTGGTGAGGGCTACTACCCGACAATTTCCAGATTTGTTGACGAAATCAAACCATCTTTGGTTGTACAACACCAAAGTTCATCAAATACCGGGTGGACGAATGGTTCACGATCGCGTGCAGAACGCCGTGCTTTTCTAGGCACCACAACCGATAATACCGTCAAGCGGAAACGAAAGCGACAACAAAAGCCAACAGCACATTTTGCGTATGAAGATGAATCGCAGGATGTGCCGCAACTTCGTACCGGTTCACTTGTGGAACATCAGGAGTTCGGTAAAGGCAGAGTGCTTGCGTTGAGCGGAAGAGGAGACACGATGAAAGCAGTGGTGGATTTTGATTCAGCCGGACAAAAGAGTCTGATGCTGAAGTTTGCTAACCTGAAAATATTATAATGTATGGCTGCGAAACAAAACAGCATTCAGGAATCCTTTCGGGGTTTTCCGGCTGATTTATTTCAATTCCTTGATGACATTTCTAAAAATAATAATCAAAAGTGGTTCCATAAACAGTACGACCGATATCAACAATCGCTTGTCATTCCTGCCAAACAATTTGTCACAACTATCGGAGACTTTGTAACGTTTCTGAATCCCCGGTTTGAAATTCAGCCAAAGTTCAATAAAACATTAATGCGAATTGCACGAGACGCGCGGTTTGCTAAAGGTAAACCATACCGCGATTATTTTCTCATAGGTTTTCATCGGTGGAAGTGGGACTCGGAATTGTTCGTATATTTCGACACGCACGGTATGGAGATCGGGCTGTTTGTAAATAACAAGAAAAAGCAAAACGAATCCTCATTGAGCAAGTATGTTACTGCAAAAGAATGGGTTCTCTACGAAATCTGTGATGAATACGGAATCGGGAAGCAATACGCACTCTCTGAATTGGGCAAGGGAATAAACTATTTGAGTAAACGTTTTGATGTCCGGAAGCATAAGGGCTATTTACAGGACGTGCAGTTTATTATTATTAGCAAAATCTATTCAAGGAAAGCAACGGTCCGGCTCAGAGACAAAGTCGTCGCTGAAGCTATTAAACACTTCAGCACATTATATCCGCTCTGGATATTATCTGAGTCTGTTCAGCCGGAAAGAGACCTTAGAAAACACGCTGAAAAATTAGGGCCGGTTCGGGATGTATCTTGATGCATTGCCGGTGATAAAAATAGTGTATAAAATTCGGTACCTTTTTGTAACCTGCTGCTTCTTTCTGTAGTCTAATATATAAACAATTCATCTACAGAAAGGAGATTAAAAATGGAATATTTTATTCCGATTATAATTTCAGTGGCGTTTTTTGCCGCAGTTGCTGTTCCCATCTATGAAAACATCCGGTCTCGTCATCGTGAGCGGATGGCGTTGATAGAAAAAGGTATTGTTACCGAGGATGTTAAATATCTATATACCGGTACCGCGGCAAAAAGTAATCCATATGGCGCATTAAAATGGGGATTGATTTTAGTATTTGTTGGTGCGGGAATCCTTTTAGCTCAAATATTATCACCGATCGTTGCTGAAGAACAACCATTGTACTTTGCGCTTGTTTCAATAGGTGCCGGAGCTGCATTGCTTATTTTTTACAGAATTGCATTAAAACGGCAAAAAGAAGGTGGACTTGTATAGATCTATCCATACTGTATTACTAATTGGTTCATTATTATTTATTGGATGCGGTAAGAACGAGATACCGTTTGAGATAGACAAACAACGCGCGTTCGAGCATGTCTCGTTCCTTGCTGATTCAATCGGACCGCGTGTGCCGGGGACTATAGAAGATGAGAGAGCACGTAACTATATTGCAGCTGAAATGGAACGAGTTGGCCTCGATGTGGAACGTCAGTATGTACCATCGGTCTGGGCTGGTGGAACCTACATACCACAGGAGCGTGAGGTGAGGGTGGACTCGGAAAATATTATCGGTCGAATTCCGGGAAAAAGTGATCGAACGATACTTATCAGCGGTCACTTCGATTCATCGGGAAGGTCGGTGCCGGGAGCTAACGACAACGCATCGTCGATCGGTGTTTTATTGGAGGTTGCCCGTGCAATTGTGGACTATGACTGGAATATGAACATCGTGTTTGCCGCTTTTGGTGCTGAAGAGCGCGGTTTGCTTGGCTCAAAATATTATGTTGAAAATACCGATTTGCGCGACCTGATTCTTGCGATCAATATGGATCCGGTTGGCTATGATAAACTGTATATATCTCCGATGCCGGATGTGCCGCCGCTTCCATATCAACGTGAACTTGTACGGTTAGCACGCACCTACGGTCTCGATAGGGTTGCTGTCGATCCTATGCAGATTCTTGTACCGCGTTATCTTCCGCTCGGATTTGGCGCCGATCATATGTCGTTTCTCGATGCCGGCTACCCTGCGATTTCTATTAATAACACTCTTGCAGGATGGAATTATCACACCACCCATGATAAAACAAAGTATATTGAACCCGAAACATTACAAGCAGCCGCAGAATTAGTTATTGCATTTTTACTGGAATATGATGATAATAAAGAACCGCCGGTTGTTGAGTCTCCGGTGTATGTCGCACAACCAGTCATAGGTAATATTTACGTGTTCATAACAGATCTTTATTTACTTATTCTTGTCGGTGGGTCATTGCTTGCATTTTTATATTTCGGGTTTACCGAACGGCACTCAATTAAGACTCTAAAACTGTTCGGATTTATCATACTTTTTCTGAAAATGCTATTCCTGGCATTTATCCAGGTTCTTTTCATCTTCCTGCCGGTGTTTGGCGGTATGATCCTTGAACGCACCCTTTATCCGTGGATGGCAAATCCCTTGCTCTATATGGCAATGGGTATAGCCTCCGGTATGGTTGGATTATTTTTTATACTTCAGATTGCCGCTCTACTGAAACTCGAACCTGAAATGAAACATTTAAAATATTGGGCAATCCTCATTTTGTTATTGTATACCGTCGTAGCTTTTAGCTTTTTGGGGATCGATGTTGCCTATTACTTTGCTGCGCCGATGTTGTTATTTTTGATCACGCTCCGTATAAACAGTACTTTATGGTCGCTGCTTATTGGCGGGGTGGGGATATTTCCATTGCTCGGCTCTGTGGGCCCGTCGCAAATATCAATGGCTATAACTCTGCTTGGTGTCACCATCCCGGTTTTCTCATTGATGGTTACCGTTTATGTATTATCATTACCGTTTATTTTTTACTTTGCCGCTGCATTGCAGGGAGATGATGCAACAGGGGAAACTATCAGGGAGGTGGTATCACACCCGGGTACACCTGCTGCGGCACTATTGCTCTTTATTGGACTATATTACTGGTCCTATACGATGGATGTATATACCGGTGAAAATCCGCAGCTTATTAATCAATCTGCCGTGTTTGATTTAAATACGGAAGAGGGAACGCTATTTCTATCATCATATGATTATTTGCCATTGATGCAGGATGAAATTTCAGGTCAGTTTATTGAGCCCGATGATATAATGGTCAGCTATCCGCTGGAAGTAGAGCCCGGATTGACGGATCTTGTTATAGAGAGTGAGACGATTGCTGATACACTTATGCTTTTTGCTTCATTCTCTATACCGGCGTTCCGGGATTATGTCAGTATCGAATTAAACAGTACTGAACCGTTTGAGGTTCTAAACAGCGAATATGACGTTCGGCGGGAAAATAGAAATCAATATGTGCTTGATGTACTCTCGGCGGAAGGTGATTTTACAGATACACTGATTGTCAGACGTAATGCACCCGTACGGGTTCAATTTGATATACATACATTTGATGCATCAGAGCAACCACAATTTACTGAAATTACTCATCCACTTTCTTTCAGGTATCATCAGCGAATGCGTGCGATGGTTGCAATAGAATAACTGGATGAGATGAGAAATTATTCGAATGTCTGCACGGTCTATCAGCGATGCGGAACTTGTCAAACAAACAAAGGACGGTCTCGTCAGTGGATTTGAAGTACTGGTGAGGCGCTATCATCCGCGCTGTATGCATTTTGCAATGGGTATATTAAATAATAAGGAGGAGGCGGAAGAAGCGGTGCAGGATGCTTTTATTAAGGTGCATTCAAATATAGATTCGTTTCGGGGCGACTCGAAATTCTCAACCTGGTTGTATAAAATAGTATACAATGTATGCTATACACGCCTTCGAAACAAAAGGTCGTTTGTTGATATTTCGGTAGTCGAAGATCGGTATGAATACCGTTTGTTGCAAACAAAAGACAGTGAGCTGCACACACAACAATTTGAAACAAAGGATTTGGCGGAAAATATTAACCGGGTACTACAAGAATTGCCCGAACGATATTTAACAGTGGTGCACTTATTTTATGTGGAAGAGTTGACCGTTGAAGAGATTGCACGGATTATGAATATCAGCCAGAACAGCGTTAAAGTAAGATTATACCGCGGACGAATGTTGTTGCGTGATATAGTTACAAAACGGTTTGGAAATGAGGTATCTTTATGAAAAGTTCACATCTTTCTGAGTTTGCCATACAACGGCTGGTAGACCTGCCGGCCGAGCAGCGAGAAGCTGAAGAGGCATTCAGACATGTGCAGGAATGCACATTGTGTAAAGCCCGACTGCAACGACTCGAAAGGATTCATATCGCACTCCAAAAACAGCAATTTGAGCCGGCTGATGAAATCCAGATTGAAAGAATTATTAACCGGATACGTTCACGTTCTACCGAATCGATGCTGGTTCCGGTTCTTCAACGGTTTGCATATGTTTTTGCATTACTGCTTGTGCTTGGTATTATCGGAGTGGTTTTTTACCAATTCGATGTAATCGATTATACTGCCTTCCAGCTACCGGCTGATGATTCAATTAGAATTTTCGGGGGTTGGTTTAATGCTGTGCAAGAACAATTTACAATGTACAGCAGTTTTCTCATAAACGTCTATGACCGGCTGTTTGGTGTGGAAACGTTTCCGATTTTTTCGTTCACAGTAATAGTGTTGGTGTTTCTTGCTGTGCTCGACCGGTGGCTCCTGCTACCGATGCTGCGACGAAGCAGTTGAGCTCAAAAGGAACCATACAGCTTATGTTACCGGTTCCATAATTTGTTCGTAATGTTTTTCGTAGAGCGGAACGATTGTATCCATCTCAAAATTTTCAACCGCGCGCCGCCGTGCGGCTTCGGAGAAAATTCTATATTTATTATCATCCCGTAATAGATCTACCGTATATCTTGCCATACGATCGATATCGCCTATCTCCGCAATAAAGCCGGTTTCGCCGTGAACCTGAAGTTCTGGTAAACCGCCAACGCTTGATGATATAACCGGCAAGCTGCATGCCATGGCTTCAAGTGCCGAAAGACCAAAGCTCTCCGATTGACTTGGCATTAAAAATATATCCGATGCAGAATAAATTTCCACCAGTTCTGATTGTTTGCCGAGAAATATAACATCATTACAAATACCAAGATCACGGCATAATTGCTCGGTGTTCGAACGATCGGGACCGTCACCAACGAGCACGAGGCGGCTGGGAATTTCTTTCCGGACTTCATTAAAAATGCGAACCGTATCCGGCACGCGTTTTACTTTCCGGAAATTGCTCACATGTACGAGAATTTTCTCATTATTGGGCGATATCTGTTTCCTGAAGTTACTTGCCTCGGATTTCTTGTATTTCTTTGTGTCGACAAAATTTGGAATAACCTCGATATCTTTTGTGATTGCGTAATTGGAAAGGGTTTTTTCTTTCAAGTGGCGTGAAACAGCGGTAACGCCGTTGCTTTTTTCGATACTGAATTTTACCGCATACAGATAGCTTGGTTCAAGTCCAACCAGAGTAATATCGGTACCGTGGAGTGTGGTTGTAAATGGGATTCCGCTATCGCCTAAGATCTGCTGGGCGAGAAATGCACTTGTAGCGTGCGGTATGGCATAGTGTACGTGAAGAATATCAAGTTTCTCATATTTTACCACATCAACCATCTTACTTGCAAGCGCTACAGTGTAGAGCGGAAAATCGAATAACGGGTAATTACTCATTTCGACTTCATGAAAAAAGACATTTTCAATAAAGCCGTCCAGACGCGTCGGTAACGCATAACTAATAAAATGGACTTTATGACCGCGTTTTGCAAGTGCTTTACCCAATTCGGTCGCTACAATACCGCTGCCGCCGTATGTCGGATAACATGTAATTCCTATATTCATAAACGTGAGGCTTCTCCTTTCAATATAGAAAAGATACAGTAAATACCTATGAATCTCAACAATACAGGATTTTTGATTTTACCATTGCAATGGGCTATCTTTACTGCTATGGAAACCGAAGAATATAAAACTGTATCGGAATACAGTAAAATTGAGCTCAAAATAAAAGGATCACGATTTATCGGACAAGTGTTTCCGGTTGAATCCGCGAACGAAGCGGAGGGAATACTTGAACAATGCAGAAAAGAGTATCACGATGCTACACATCGTTGTTATGCTTACCGAATCGGTATCGACGGCAGTATAGCAAGGTTTTCCGATGACGGTGAGCCATCCGGTACCGCCGGTAAACCGATAGCATCGATTCTTGAACATAATGAAGTAACGAATGTGTTGCTTATCGTGATTCGCTATTTCGGAGGCATAAAATTAGGAACCGGTGGACTGGTCCGGGCATATACCGAGACGACGCAGGAGGTACTTGCTTCTGCAAAAATCATAACCATACCGGTTTTACAGGACATTCGGCTTACATTTCCGTATGATTATACAAGTTCGGTGATGCGTGTTATTGCACACTATAATATTAAAATACAGGATACCGATTATAGTGAAGATGTGACGTTATTGCTCGGTATACAGCCCTCACTGCTGCAGACTATTCAAACTCAGTTGCGGGATGCAACCTCGGGCAACATAGCCATAAAACATTTATAATAGATTGTTGCAAGTTTTTGTAATCCTCACTATATTTTAGAGACCCAATGATGTGATTAACAAATACTTGATGCCGCATTCCATGAATTATAACCAGTCTATGAGTCTTCCCTATGAGTTTATTTGATAAATTAGTTGTTAAAACACTTCCCCTTGTACCCAAGCCCATTGTTCGTTATTTTTCGAAACGTTATATTGCCGGTGAACATCTGTTCGATGCAGTTCGAGTTGTCCGGGACTTAAATGAACGGAAGTTTATTGCGACGATGGACGTGCTCGGTGAATCGGTTACAGAGAAAGACCTCGCAAGCAATATGCTTGGTGAGTGCAAGGAGGTTCTCGATATAATTACAAGCGAGAAGCTCGATTCAAATCTTTCGATCAAGTTGACACAGCTTGGTCTTGAAATCGATTATGACTTTACCCTAAAAAATGTTCGTGAAATAGTTGAACACGCCCAATCGCTCGATAACTTTGTTCGAATAGATATGGAGGATTCGTCTACTACCGACCAGACGATAGATATCTATAAAACCCTGCGTCAGGAATTTCCAAATGTGGGGCTTGCCGTCCAGTCGTATCTTCGAAGAACTGTTGACGATGTGGGAGAATTGTTAAAAGAGAAATCAAACTTTCGTGTATGTAAAGGTATTTATATAGAACCTGAAAAGATTGCATATAAGACACGTAAGGAAATCAACGACAGTTTCATGAAGCTTATCGAAATGATCTTCGAGGCAGGGAGCTATGTCGGTATTGCTACCCACGACGATGACCTCATCACCAGATCATACGAGCTCATCGAAAAATACGATATGAAACCTGATCAGTATGAATTCCAGGTGCTGTTGGGTGTACGGCCGGAGTTGCGTGATCAAATATTACGCGACGGACACCGGATGCGTATCTATGTTCCATTTGGAACCCATTGGTATCAATATTCGGTCAGACGTTTGAAGGAAAACCCGAAAATGGCAGGCATGGTCTTTAAAGCGATCCTCACTCGAAAAAACAGTAAGTAGTATCCAAGGAAAATCTATGACACAATCGACAACAAAAAAATCATTACTCCCCGAACCAACCCCATTGTATCGCTGGACTGTACTTGTTTTTATAAGTCTGGCAATGTTTGGTAATTATTATGTGTTCGATTCGATCGGTCCGGTATTTGATTTGCTTTCAGAACAACTGGGTTACACCGATCAACAGCTCGGTCTTTTGTATTCGCTTATGAGTGTTGCGGCGATTATCTTTCTGCTCGTCGGCGGTTATCTGATAGACCGGTGGGGTATACGTAAATCATTGTTATTGTTTGCAGCCATATGTGTACTTGGTGCAGCAATTACCGCTTCTTCACCATTATTTGGTATCATGGCCAGCGGTCGATTTATTTTTGGTCTGGGTGCGGAACCGCTTATCGTAGCCGTCACGACAGCGCTCGCGAAATGGTTTAAGGGGAAGGACCTTAGTTTTGCATTCGGTATTAACCTTACGATCTCACGGCTTGGCTCAGCATCGGCTGACTGGTCAACCTCCTGGGCACGACCGTTGTATGATAACTGGCAGGATCCGCTTTTCCTCGCAACGGCAATCGGCGGTATCTCACTCGCAGGTGCTTTCTTATACTGGATTATGGAACGGCGTGCAGAGGACCGCTACCAATTGGGCGAAGCTGAAGAAACAGAGAAACTTGAGTTTAAAGAGTTATATCGTTTTGATAGATCCTACTGGTATGTTGTCGCATTATGCGTTGTATTTTACTCGACGGTATTTCCGTTCCGCGCATTTGCAATTTATTATTTCCAGCAAGCGCACGGATTGGAACGTGATGCAGCAGGATTGTTGAATAGCTTATTGCCGATCTCGGCAATGATCGCAACGCCGTTGTTCGGATTACTTGTCGATAAGATAGGCAAACGATCGTTCTTTATGGCAGTCGGTTCACTGATTCTGTTACCGCTTTTCCTTATCGTTACGTACGCACCGCCGGGTCCCGAGATAAATGTGGTACTGCCTTTCCTTGGCAGTGCTGAAATCCCCTTAACGTTGCTTGCAGTCATGCTGCTGCTCGGCGTATCATTCTCGCTCATACCTGCAGTGATGTGGCCATCGGTTGCATATATTGTTGAGGAAAGGAGATTGGGCACCGGCTACGCCCTGATGACGCTCTGCCAACAAGTAGGTATGGCACTTGTACCCTGGCTTATCGGATTCACCAATGATCTTGTCGGAGCGAGTGCCGATCAACCTGAATTGTATGCATACGGTATGTGGATATTTACCGCGCTTGCGTCACTTGGTTTATTCTTCTCGTTTATGCTCTGGCGCACTGAACGGGGACCGCACGCACATGGTCTTGAAACGATCACGACGAAAACCGGAATGGATGTTCCGGAGCAGCGAAGAAGGAGAGGGGAAGAGTAGAGCTAATAAGAAAGTTTGGAATAATGGAGTAATGGATTGATGGACATATCCCCGCCGGCAAACTACCGGCGGGGATTTTTTGTATTTAGTATTGATTATTGTTTATCCCCTCTTGCACTTCTCAAAAATATTTTCCAAATTCCACCAATCGCTAATAACCGGTACAGACGAACAGGTATACCTGATACTTAATTGCCGCGCTTAAAAAGATAAGCCACTAAAACTCTAAAACACAAAAATATTATTTAAAAATTTCGTGTTTTTGTGCTTGCCCCGTGCTTTGTGCCGGGATTTCGTGGTGATCAATGTCATTTTACATCTACAACATAAAGGAACCATCCTATGCAAACCTCCGGACAAATCTCACCGAGAACCGGCAATGTGCTTTTAATGATCGGTACGATGAAAGGAGTATTTCTATTATCATCCAATTCAACGCGATCCCGGTGGAAGGTATCCGGTCCGCATTTTACCGGACAGGTTGTATATGCGCTGGCATATGACGGCAGGGCAGGAAAGCAGCGTATTTGGGCTTCGCCGCAAAGCTGGTTTTACGGAACCGTGCTTGCTCACAGTGATGACTTCGGCAGTAACTGGTCGGTTCCCGAGACGGCAAATGTGAAATTTCCTGAAGATACCGGACTGTCCCTTAAACAGATTTGGCAGATCGAACCGGGCCGCGATGATGAGCCGGATGTTCTATACTGTGGTGTCGAACCGGCATCATTGTTTAAGTCGACCGATGCCGGCGAGACATGGTCGCTTGTGCGTGGGCTGCACGATCATCCTCACCGTCCGCGATGGGAACCGGGCGGTGGAGGGTTATGCTTGCATACAATTTTACTTCATCCGACGGATCGAAACAAAATGTATGTTGCCATTTCTACCGGCGGTGTTTACAAGACCGATGATGGCGGGAGTACCTGGCGTGCAGTCAACAAAGGAGTAAGTGCAGAGTTCCTTCCCGATAAATATCCCGAGTTCGGTCAGTGTGTTCATAAAGTTGCAATGCATACGTCGCAACCCGACCGGCTGTTTCTTCAGAATCACGGCGGACTTTTCCGGAGCTTTAATGGTGGTGAGTCGTGGGAGAGCATGGCAAACGGAGTGCCGTCCGATTTCGGTTTTCCGATCGTGTCACATCCGCACGAACCGGATACGTTTTATATTGTTCCGCTCGATTATGAAATGCGCTGTGTGCCTGAAGCCAAACTACGGGTATATCGGACACAAGATGCAGGGAAAACCTGGAAACCGCTTACGCGAGGCTTGCCCCAAAAGAGAGCTTACGAAACTATTCTGAGAGACAGTATGACTGCCGATCAACTCGATCCCGCCGGCATTTATTTCGGTACACGAAGCGGGAAAATCTATGGTTCGGCAAATAACGGCAACTCATGGAAGCTTATACTCGATGACCTTCCGCCGGTTACGTGTGTGAAAGCTGCGGTAGTCGGCGGTGAGATACAGACAAAGAAATCAACATCTAAAAAGAAGACGGGTACGAAGCGGGCGACGAAAAAACCGGCACGGGCCACTCGCAAGGGAAAATAAATGTCGATAGTATGTATCATTCCCGGGCCATTAAAAGCATTTGCTGATGGAAAGAGCGATGTCGTACTCAATGTACCGGTGCATACCGTCGGCGAGGCGTTGAATATATTATGGGAACGATATCCCGGTTTAAAAGACAGAGTGATAACGGAGCAGGGAAAAGTCAGGGAACATATTAATATTTTTGCCGGTGATGAAAATATTAAGTATACCGGCGGTTTTAATACGCCGTTGAAAAGTGAGATTGAAATTTACATAATTCCGGCGGTGAGCGGAGGGATTAATTGAAAATATTATTATGATTTCCCCGAAGGGGAAAGATCTATCAGCCGGGGCAACGCCCCTGGAAAGAAGTGCTTGCACTTTTACCCCGAATTTTTATATTTACCCTATCAGTCACAGAGATAAACAAAATCCCATGCAATCGACAGATACATCCTTACTGCCGGTACTGAAGCAGTACTTTGGTTTTACCTCGTTTCGTCCACTGCAGGAGCAGATCATTATTGACTCGCTTGCGGGAAAGGATGTCTTTGCGCTTCTTCCGACGGGCGGAGGGAAATCTCTCTGCTATCAGCTTACTGCTCTTATCCGTCCCGGACTGACCATTGTCATATCGCCGCTTATCTCTTTAATGAAAGATCAGGTCGATGCGTTACTGGCAAGTGGTATCGATGCAACGTATCTCAATTCATCGCTGAGTTCTGCGGAATCCCGGAAACGCATCAGCGATTTACATGACAATAAATACCGGTTACTTTATGTTGCTCCGGAGCGTGCATTGCTTTCCCATTTTCTGAAAGATGTCGTCAACTGGAACGTTAATCTCATAGCAGTCGATGAAGCGCATTGCATCAGCGAATGGGGACACGATTTTCGCCCTGAGTACAGACAGCTTGTAAAGCTGCGAAAGCTGATGCCCGATGTTCCGGTGATGGCATTGACCGCTACGGCAACAAAGCGAGTGCGTGAAGATATTATTAAACATTTACACCTCCGTAATGTCAGCAGTTATATTGCTAGTTTTAACCGCCCCAACCTGAGTTACACGGTTATTCCAAAATCCGATCCGTATCAACAGTTAGTATCGTTTCTCGATCAGCGAAAAGATGAAAGCGGAATAGTTTATTGCCAGAGCAGAAGGACTACCGAGTCCCTCGCTGAGAGACTTGTTAGTGATGGATTTTCAGCGGCACCGTATCACGCGGGTATGGATTCCATCGAACGAACCCACAATCAGGAATTGTTTCTTCGTGATGAGATAAAGATTATTTGCGCAACCATCGCTTTCGGTATGGGAATTAATAAATCGAATGTCAGATTTGTCGTGCATTATGATCTCCCGAAGAACATCGAGGGATATTACCAGGAAACAGGACGTGCCGGCCGGGACGGACTTCCATCCGATTGTTTGCTTCTGTTCAGCGGCGGCGATGTGGTTAAACAGATGTACTTCATAAACGAAAAAGAGAATCCACACGAACGGAACGTAGCAAAAGCACAGCTTCGAAAGATGGTTCAGTATGCCGAGAGCAGCGAATGCCGTCGCAAGCTGCTGCTTCACTACTTCGGTGAACAATACGCCAAGCCGAATTGTGACGGTTGCGATAATTGTCAGATTCCCCGGGAAAAATATGATGGTACAGTAGATGCACAAAAGTTTCTTTCTTGCGTTTACCGGATCTATGAGAAGAGCGGTTTCAATGTTGGCTTACGATATATTACCGAGGTTCTTACCGGTGGTGATACGGAGAAAATCCGCCGATGGAATCATAACGATCTATCGACATACGGCATCGGAAAAGATCGCAGCCGTGAGGAATGGATGGATATCGGCAGGGAATTGATCCGGCTGCAACTATTGAGACAGCAGGATAACGGCGGTTTTACGGTCATCGAAGTAACGCCGGAGGGAATGGAAGCATTAAAACAACGTGCACCCATTAAACTAACGAAACCCGTTCAAACCGGTGATGCAGTGAAAGTGCGTGAAGAAGATGGCTACGACCGCACGTTGTTCAACCGCCTGAGAACGCTGCGAAAGCAGATAGCCGACAGACGTGATGTTCCGGCTTTTGTTATTTTTTCCGATGTTGCACTCCGCCAAATGGCACGTGAATTCCCGGTCTCAACGGAAGCATTTAAGAGGATTAGCGGTGTGGGTGAGCAGAAGTTGAGGGATTTTGGAATAGTATTTATTAATGATATTAAAGATTATCTTGAAGAGAATCCCCGGGCTCAAAAACGCCGCAGGAAAACAAAAAAGCCGGGGACAAAAAGTAGTAGAATGAACGATACGACCCGGGAAACGTTGCAGCTCTTCCGTGCGGGGAAGTCGGTGGAAGAAATCGCCGCCGCTCGAAATCTCAAAAGCGGAACAATTTACTCCCACCTCGAAAGAGCTGCCAATGCGGGAGAAGAGATCGACCTCAATCGTTTTGTAACTCCTGATGAGCTGCGGGAAATCCGCGCGGCATTTAAGAAAATCGGATACGGCAATCTCACGGGTGTGTTTGAATTGCTTGGCAAACGTTTCGATTATGAAATTTTACGGATTGTACGGGCTATGGATTGATCTATACATAGTTTCCGGTTTACGGTTGTCAGTTTCCAGTTTTTCTAAATATCCGAATATCTATTGTTGAGAACAGTATGATCAAAGCTAAACCGGCAACCGTAAACCATAAACTGCAAACTGTAAACTGGAGACTGTAGACCCGGTTCACTCCACAATAGCTCCTGCAACCACATTTGCAACCAAACTGCGCAACCGCACAATACTCGTGCTGTCATCCGGGTGCACACGGTTTGTCAGCAAGATCACTGCAACTCTGGTATCTGGATCGATTACAAGCGATGTGCCTGTGTAACCGGTGTGACCAAATGTCGCCTCACCGAAAAGATCACCCTGATTTGAGGCAAATGAAGAGTGGATGTCCCAACCGGGTGAACGACCGAATGATTCGTATCCTAATGGGAGAGTAGTTAATGTAGATATACTTAACGGATTGAGAATGCGATTTCCGCGTAATAAACCATTATTTAAAAGCATAGCGGAAAAAATAGCAAGATCATCACCGTTCGAAAATAATCCGGCGTTACCCGATATGCCTCCCATCAACCTCCGTGCAAATGGATCGTGAACAACACCGATTAGCAACTCATCATTCAAATATGTTGTCGGGGCAATTCTATCTAACATTTCTTTTGGGGGATTGTACATTGTGTTTTCCATCCCGAGTGGTTCGAAAATGTTTTCACGACAAAATTCTGCCAGTGTTTTCCCGGTGACTTTTTCTACTATTTGTTGAAGTATTACAAAATTGGGGCAGCTATATCGAAATGAGGTGCCCGGTTTAAAGGACCGGTCCACTTTCTTCAGATAATCCGCAACCGCATCGGGTGCGGGAGAGCCGTACTCATCAACAAGTTTGTCAACGGGCGGATACGAGGGGAGTCCTGATGTGTGTGTAAGCAGGTGTTTAATACGAATATCGCCTTCGTTATACGTTTCCGTATCAACCCAGGGCTGAAAATCCGGAATATAATGCTGTACGGGATCAAGGAGTCGTAGTTCTCCTCTTTCAACAAGCATAAATATAGCCGTAGCCGTGACGATGGGTTTCGTGAGTGATGCAAGATCGAAAATGGTCGACAACTTCATTTCCCTTGTTTCCGGGACCAGTTGTTTTACGCCGTACGCTTTTTGATATACAATTGCGGTATCCCGCATTACAATGAGAACGGCGCCCGGCGTTTCATTGTTATGTATTGACGAGCGGATAACTTTATCGACTCTCTGCAGCCGGTGGGGGTCGAAGCCGGCATCCTCAGGGGCAATAACCGGTAGCGGTTGTGAATACACCGGTATGGAGAAGAATACAATGATTGCGATCAATACTAGCATATGGTTTTTCCTATTACGTTTACCAATAAATTCTTGATTGATAATATAATTATTTCTGTATTGATTTTCGTATATATTAATAAGAAATTATATATATAATACTAAACTATCAACCAGACACTAAAATCTGTTAACTGAATATGTATTATCACAAAAAACATTTTACACTCGAGGAAGCCAAAAAAACACTTGATACGATACGTCCCGACATCGAGCGGATGGTGGAATTAAAACAAGAGCTTGATGAGATGGGGTATGATATGTATAAACACACTTTTTTCGGCGGTGTGGGGCCGAACGGTGAGGGATTTCATCCGCCGGAACTTGAGGAGCTTGTCGATATCATTCAATCGATTGTGGAACAGGGTGTCGAAATCAAGGGGATCGACGAAGGGTTAATCGATTTCCCGCACATCCGGGATAACGGAGAAGAAGTATATCTTTGCTGGAAAGCGGATGAACCCGGTATTGAATACTGGCATCCGATCCCCGATGGATTCAGGGGGCGGCGGCACATTAGTAAGTTATAATTTCTGTTTCAAATGACAGATACTAAATAATCAATAAACAATTATCAATTGCATGTACAAGCTTGTTTCATCTTATAAACCTGCCGGCGATCAGCCCGAAGCTATACGGCAGCTTGTTGAAGGACTCAAACGGGGTGATACATTTCAAACATTGCTCGGGGTGACGGGAAGCGGCAAGACGTTTACGATGTCGCATGTTATCGCAGAATATGACCGGCCTGTGCTTGTGATGTCACATAACAAGACCCTTGCGGCGCAATTGTATGCGGAATTGAAAGGATTTTTTCCGGAAAATAAAGTTGAGTATTTTATCAGTTATTATGACTATTATCAACCTGAAGCGTATATCCCCACAACCGATACCTACATTGCCAAAGATGCATCGATAAATGATGAGATCGACCGTCTGCGCCTGAAGGCAACCAGTGCACTTTTAAGCGGTGATAGAAATGTGATCGTTGTGGCAAGTGTGAGTTCGATTTACGGTATCGGCGCTCCGGAAGAGTGGGCAAGTCAAATTGTGACGATAAAGCAGGGTGAACAGATCGAGCGGAATGTTTTACTCCGTAAGTTTATCGATATTGGCTATGCACGTAACGATTTCGAATTTAGCCGCGGAAACTTCAGAGTCAGAGGTGATATTGTCGAACTCATTCCTGCGTATGAGGATCGGGAAGCTCTGCGTATTGAATTTTTCGGAGATGAGGTAGATCGCATCAGTATCATCGATAAAAATACCGGATCTCCCATAAAAAACAGTGAATATGAAGCAATCTTTCCGGCAAAGCATTTTATCACCTCGCGACCGACACTTGAGCGCGCAATTGAATCGATTGAAGAGGAACTCGAGAGTCGTTTAAAACAACTTCGGGGCCAGGGTAAATTGCTCGAAGCACAGCGGCTGGAACAGCGTACACGGTTTGATATTGAAATGTTGAACGAAATCGGATATTGCAGCGGCATAGAGAACTATGCCCGGCATATCGCCGGCAGGCCGCCGGGATCCCGACCGCATTGTTTGTTTGATTATTTCCCCGATGATTTTCTTCTCATCATTGATGAATCGCACGTCAGTGTGCCCCAGATCGGCGGTATGTATCACGGCGACCGGTCACGTAAACAAACGCTTGTCGATCACGGCTTTCGTCTGCCATCGGCGCTCGATAACAGACCGCTCACGTTTGAAGAGTGGGAACAAATGGTAAATCAGGTCATTTTTGTCAGCGCCACACCGGGTCCGTATGAACTTGAAAAGTGTAAAGGAGTTGTCGTTGAACAGGTTATACGCCCGACCGGACTGGTAGATCCTGAAGTTGAAGTACGGCCTGCAAGAAATCAGGTGGATGATTTGCTTGCAGAAATCCGAAAACGCATCGAACGGAAAGAACGCGTTCTCGTTACAACGTTAACCAAGCGAATGGCCGAAGATCTGACAGAGTACCTTGAAGGGTTGTCAATTAAAGTCCGTTATATACACTCAGAGATCGATGCACTTGAAAGGGTCACAATATTACGTAATCTCCGAATCGGTGAGTTTGATGTGCTGGTTGGCGTAAACTTACTGCGTGAGGGCCTGGATCTTCCCGAAGTTTCGCTTGTTGCTATAATGGATGCCGATAAAGAAGGTTTTCTAAGGTCGGATCGATCGCTCATTCAGACTGCCGGACGAACGGCACGAAATGTTCACGGTAAAGTAATTCTGTATGCTGATATTGTTACCGGGTCAATGGAAAGGATGCTTGAAGAAACGAACCGGCGCCGCGAGAAACAACTGGAGTATAATGCCAAGCATGGCATTGTACCTCAAACCATTTATAAAAGTCTTGAAGAAATTATGGCCGGCACGGCAGTTGCCGATGTGCGAAAATTCCGCGAACGTTCGAAGGTGAAAATGCCGATTACTGCTGAGCGCACCGTTAAGTATCTGACAAAAGAACAACGGCAGGATCTCATAGAAGAGCTTGAGCAAGAAATGCGAAAAGCGGCTAAAGACCTCGAGTTTGAACGGGCAGCTGAACTCCGCGATGAATTGTTTCATTTGAAGAATGAAGTCGGGGAGGAAAAGTGAAATTATCCGGGAGTTTACCGGTACAATCCGTTAAACGGATGCTTATCGATCCGCTTATTGATTTCATTTATTCTCCGGTGTGTTTTCACTGCAATGATGCAGTTTCACCGCAAGAATATTGGTGTGCGCGCTGCGATAATACCCTTCAGGTAATACAAACCGGTTCAGAGTCACATAAATATTTACGTGATGAAATACTTACCCAGAATGAAAATCTGCGCGATGTGTTCGCATTGTATGAATTTTTACCGGGCGGAGTGTTGCAAACACTTCTCCACGAGTTGAAATACCAGCAGAAACCGGATGTCGGGGTTTGGTTGGGCAGGCGTCTCGGTAATACAGTTAAAAATATTTATGGTGTCGATGCATCGTGGCTTTTGATCCCGATTCCTTTGCACCCCGCTAAAGAACGTGAGCGGGGATATAACCAATCATATTATATTGCCCGCGGAGTGTACGAAATGACCGGTGCACGCATCGTTACAAACCTTATAGAAAGAAAACGTAATACCCGAACCCAGACTAAGCTCTCGAAATCTGAACGAAAGCAAAACGTCTCAGAAGCCTTCCTTCTTAATGCATCAAAATCAGACCTCAGTTCTCATCCGGTTGCATTAATCGATGATGTCATAACGACAGGTGCCACTGTTCTATCTATCGCGAAGATATTACCGGAAGATGCACAGATATATGCATTTTCAATAGGGAATGCTCCCCTTCACATTCAATCGGCAATATGACCAATTCTTGACTTTACTGCAATATATTGGTAAATTGCTTGTCTAAGTGTTTTTACAAATTTGTATGTAGTACCCATCAAAAGAAAACAACAGCAGGTATCTCTCGATCCTGACATTTAGAGAAAACTATTTTCCAGTTAAGGAGGAAATATGGCAATTAAAGTAGCAATTAACGGATTCGGACGAATCGGCAGACTTGTCTTTCGCAGAGGACTGGAAGTGGGTGGAGTTGAATTTGTAGCAATCAATGACCTTACTGACGCAAAAACATTAGGACATTTATTAAAATATGATTCAGTGCACGGTAAATTTAACGGCGATGTGAAAGTTGAAGGCGATAACATAATAGTAGATGGTAAGAATTATAAAGTATCGGCAGAGAAAGATCCTGCCAAATTACCCTGGAAGGATCTCGGTGTTGATGTCGTAGTTGAAGGAACCGGTGTTTTTACAAAAGCTGAACAAATGCAAATGCATATAGATGCCGGAGCAAAGAAAGTGTTGCTCACCGCGCCCGCAAAGGGAGATATCGATTCGACAATCGTGCTTGGTGTTAACGACGATATGTTAAAACCGGATCATAAGCTGGTATCGAATGCATCGTGTACCACAAATTGTCTTGCACCGATGGTTAAAGTGCTGCAAGATAGCTTTGGCGTGAAAAAAGGATTTATGACAACTGTTCATGCCTATACAAACGATCAAAGGTTACTCGATTTACCGCATAAAGATTTACGTCGTGCACGAGCTGCTGCACAGGCAATAATTCCCACCACAACGGGTGCTGCCAAGACAGTTACGAAGGCGATTCCGGAACTTGAAGGACGCCTCGACGGATTTGCACTTCGTGTACCGGTTGCCAATGGATCGATCACTGACTTTGTATGTGAGCTTGAAAAAGATGTCACTGCAGAACAGGTGAATGAAGCAATGAAAAAAGCAGCAGATGGACCGATGAAAGGTATTCTGGAGTACGAGACCGATCCGATTGTGTCGATTGACATCATCGGCAATCCTCATTCATGTATATTGGATTCTATATCGACGATGGCAAAAGATAATCTCGTCAAAGTTGTCGGATGGTATGACAACGAGTGGGGGTATTCATGCCGCACTGTCGATTTACTGCTTAAGATGGCAAAGTAAAACTAAAATCAAAGAGCAGGGGCAAGGATGGATTTGTCCCTGTTTTTTTATAAGTAGAACACACTACCCGCATACAAGATGATATTCCCAAACATTCCATATGTAGAGAGGTAAAGATATGAAAAAATTAAGTATCGAAGATCTGGAACTCAGCGGGAAACGTGTGCTGGTTCGGGTTGATTTCAACGTTCCATTAGATGATAATCAAAATGTAACCGATGCGAAACGCATTGTTGAAACATTGCCAACGATCAAGAAGATTATTGATGCCGGCGGCCGGGCTATATTGATGAGTCACCTCGGTCGCCCGAAGGGACAACCGAAACCCGAATTCAGTCTGCGCCCCGTTGCACAAAAATTAGAAGAGCTTGTCGGTAAGCCGGTTCAGTTTGCAAATGATTGTGTCGGCAAGGAAGTTGAGGAGCAGGCAGCGAAATTACAAAACGGTGATGTCCTTTTACTTGAGAATTTGCGCTATCACGCAGAAGAAGAAAAGAATGATCCCGACTTTTCGGCAAAGCTTGCCCGTCTTGGTGAGATATATGTTAACGATGCATTTGGTAGTGCACATCGTGCGCACGCATCAACTGAGGGAGTGACAAAACACTTCCAGCAGTGTGCTGCCGGTTATTTAATGCAGAAAGAATTGGCGTATCTTGGTAAGGCTGTCGGCCAACCCGAACGTCCGTACGTTGCTGTACTCGGCGGAGCCAAGATATCCGGAAAGATCGACGTTATTTCCAATCTATTGGATAAAGTGGATTCATTGCTGATCGGTGGTGGTATGGCCTATACCTTCTTTAAAGCAGAGGGAATGGAGATTGGCAAATCCCTGCTTGAAGAAGACAAGATAGATCTCGCGAAAGAGATTATTCAAAAAGCAAAAGAGAAAAATATTAAAATTCTCTTCCCGGTGGATTGTGTTATTGCCGACAAATTTGAGAAAGACGCCGCGACAGAAATTGTCGATTCCAGCAATATCAAAGCCGACTGGATGGCCCTCGACATCGGTCCGAAAACAATAGAGCTGTTTAAGAACGAGTTGTTGAATGCGAAAACCGTTGTTTGGAATGGGCCGATGGGTGTCTTCGAGATGGAGAAGTTCGCTAAAGGTACAAACGATATAGCGAAACTCCTTGCTGAGACTACCAAAAAGGGTGCCACCACTATTATCGGCGGAGGCGACTCGGCAGCAGCAATAGCGAAAATGGGACTTGAAAAAGAAGTCTCGCATGTTTCGACCGGTGGTGGTGCATCGCTGGAATTCCTTGAAGGCAAGGAATTACCCGGCGTTGCCGCATTGACCGATAAGTCGTAGTTTAAAAGGTGTAGTCCAATTTCAAATTGGACTACACCTTATCTTAATTCAATAGAACTATTTCCGGGTGAAATCTGTTGAAGTTGAAATAATCGATATTCCTTATTAATTTATTTACCTTATGCGATATTCAAATTACGGCGGCGGCCAACAATATTACAGACCGAGCTTTTTTGGTGGAGGATTTAGCTTTTTTCCCCCCGTTATTAAAACTCTGATCATCACCAATGTGGTTGTCTTTCTCTTAATGATGGTTGGAGGGGCGTATACTATCGGTGATACCCGGCTATCCAATATTATTATGCGGTTTTTTGCATTGATGCCGTTGGGATGGGGATTCCTGCCATGGCAGCTGGTTACCTACCTGTTTATGCATGGTGGATTTTTCCATCTGTTTTTTAATATGTTTATCCTCTGGATGTTTGGAATGGAGCTTGAGAATATGTGGGGCTCCAAAAAATTTCTTACTTTTTATCTGATTTGTGGAGTGGGAGCCGGCTTGATTCATATGTTTGTCAGTCCTATTTTTGCCGGCGTTGCCCCCACAATCGGAGCCTCCGGTGCCGTATATGGTGTTTTGCTTGCTTTTGCAATGATGTTCCCGGACAGGTTGATCTTCCTGTATTTTCTATTTCCGGTCAAAGCAAAGTACTTCGTCGGTTTTTTAATAATTCTCGGTTTATTTATGGGTATTTCTGGAACACGCGACGGTATTGCACACTTTGCCCATCTCGGCGGTGCGTTTGTTGCTTTTTTATATATCCTCTCAGACCGTGGAAAATTGCCATTTAAACAATGGTTTGCCGGCTTTAAGCAAAAAACGAGTTCAAGCAATTTGCGCTATCATCGCGGTCAGCAGGATATTCAGGATGCAAAATATTACGATATCAAAGAAGATAAAAGTAAACGCGAGCAGATGAAAGAAGATCCCGGCATCGATCAAGACCGTATCGACGAGATACTGGATAAGATCAGTAAGTCGGGATATCAGAATTTAACAGAAGAGGAGAAACGAATATTATTCGAAGCAAGTCAGAGACTCAAATGAACGACCCCGTATTGCCCATAGTGAAAGATGCCAACAACGGTGAGCAGCCTATTACAACTGCACCGTTCAGGCGAAGAAAAACACGTCTGGTTCATGTCGGCTCAATACCGGTCGGCGGAGGTTCACCGGTATCGGTTCAGACAATGACCAAAACGAAGACATCCGATATCGATGCGACGGTTGCACAGATCAACCGTTGTGAGGAAGCGGGTGTGGATATCGTACGTGTTACCGTTAATGATAAAGAAGCCGCCGAAGCAATGTACGAGATTGTCAAACAAACAAATATCCCCATTGTGGCGGATATACATTTTAATCATGTGTTCGCACTTGAAGCTATAAAGGCAAATGTTGCTAAGGTTCGTATTAACCCGGGTAATATCGGTAAAGTCGATCGAATACATCAGGTGCTCGGTGCAGCAAAAGAAAACAACACACCGATACGTATCGGCGTGAATAGCGGTTCACTCGAAGAGGATATCCTTGATAAGTACGGTTATCCGACACCGGAAGCACTTTACGAGAGTGCAATGCGTCACGCCGGGATATGTGAAGATTTCGGATTTACCGATGTGATAATTTCTGTCAAATCAACTGATGTGCGGTTAATGATCGAGGCGTATCGTTTAATTGCAGAAAGAACTGATTATCCGTTGCATCTCGGTGTAACCGAAGCAGGCACCACCCGTATCGGCACTATTAAATCTTCGGTCGGTATCGGCACATTACTTGCAGAAGGTATCGGCGATACAATACGTGTATCGCTTACCGATCAACCTGAAAAAGAAGTCGAAGTCGGCAAAGATATTTTACGTTCACTCGGACTTGCATCCCGTAATGTGGAACTTATAGCATGTCCGACATGTGGAAGACTCGAAGTAGATCTTTTTGGTATAATGGAGCAGCTTGAGAATGCACTCGGTCACCTCAAAAAACCGGTCAAGGTTGCGGTGTTAGGGTGTGTGGTAAATGGACCGGGTGAGGCAAGCGAAGCCGATATAGGGGTTGCTGCGGGTAAAGGTGTCGCAATCCTTTATCGCAAAGGCGAAGTCATTCGACGGGTAAAAGAAGAAGATATTGTCCCGGCAGTTATTGAAGAAGTAACAAATTTTCAGCCCGATGAGGGTGAGAAACAAACTGAAATTTCTGTGTAATCATTAAACATTGAAAAACATAAAGCACCTCGGAATGTTCCGGGTGCTTTTATTTTTCAGCAACATCCCGCGGATTCAATCAATGAAACATACAAGTGTTTCTCTCTTAATAATTTTCGTAGTATCGGTATTTTCTCTTACCGGACAGGATATTCCCGTTGAATACCGGAGTGGAACATATATTGTCGACAGGAGTCCGCTTGAAGAATATCAGAAACGCCGCCAGGAGCTCATGGATCGTGCAGGTGACGGTATCATTGTATTGGTCGGACGCGGTGATGACCGCGGCTATGGTGATGTAGGTACATTCTCACAGGAGAAAAATTTCTTCTACTTTACCGGTGTGGAGATCCCGAATGCTGTGTTGATGTTACTGCCTGACAGAGATAAGGAAATTTTGTTTATTCCTGAACGTAATATACATATTGAACGCTGGACCGGCCCGAAACTCGGACCGGGTGAGGATGCAGTGTCCTATACCGGTATTGAAGATATTCGACCTGTAGACGGCGGTGAAACGGTAATCGATCATCGACGTCGTCCGGTACCGTCATGGCAAGAGTTGCTCATATCGTATCTGCAAGAGGGAAACCGGCTGCATTTGATTTTACGGGGAACTGATTCGTTCGAGCACGACCTGGCTGCATCACTTCGTGAGAGCGTGCCTATCTTGTCGGTAAACAATCTGTACGATGATCTCGTCGATATGCGGCGGAAGAAATCAGACGATGAGATTCGACTCCTTCAGAAAGCCGTCGATATCACCCTCGATGCACATCGCAATCTGGCTCGCGTTATACGCCCCGGTGTGTATGAATATGAGGTTGAAGCGATGGCGAAATATACATTTAGAAAAAATGGTGCGGAAGATATTGCCTTTCCACCAATTGTCGGCTCAGGTTTCTTCTCAACGGTGCTGCATTACGACCAAAACATCAGACAAATGCACGATGGTGATGTTGTAGTTGTGGATATCGGCGCAAAGTATGGATTTTATTGTGCCGACATTACAAGGACCTACCCTGTTAATGGTTCGTTTACTGAACGACAGCGGGAAATATATAATATCGTACTTGGAGCGCAGGAAGCGGTTATGGAGGAGCTTCGTCCGGGTTTATCTATTTTCGATTTGCGAAAAATTGCGTATAATTATATCGACTCACAGGGGACGGATAAGGAAGGCCGTTCGTTGGGGCGTTATTTTATACATGGAATAAGTCATTTTGTGGGACTTGAAGTACATGATGTTGGTTCAGAACATGTACCGCTTCGTGCAGGGGATGTTATTACCATCGAACCGGGAATTTATATACCGGAAGAAGAAATAGGCGTGCGTATTGAGGATATGTTTCTGGTAACCGATGACGGTTCCATTCAAATGTCAGAGGCATTGCCGCGAACGGCAGACGAAATCGAACGATTGATGAAAAACGGTACTGCAAAACAATAAATAGATAAATAATCTCCAAGCCACATCATCAATCAATCAAAAAAAAGGAGGAATGTATGGCTACAAAAAGCTTAAACAAGGTGATGCTACTCGGCCATCTTGGCAAGGACCCTGAACTACGATATACATCGAACGGGGTTGCAGTTGCGAACTTCAGTGTAGCAACAAATGAAACATGGAAGGATCAGGATGGCAATCTGCAAGAACGAACCGAATGGCATAACATTGTCATGTGGGCGAAACTTGCTGAAATCGCGGGAGAATGGTTGAAGAAGGGTAAGCAGGTGTACCTTGAAGGTCGTATACAGACGCGTAGTTACGACGATAAAAATGGTGTCAAGCGGTATGTAACCGAAGTTGTGGCTACCGATCTGATAATGTTAGGAGGGCCCGGTGGTGCAGGTGCTTCAGGTGGAGGTGGTTCAGCACAGGCATCCACTGTGAATGAACCTTCTCAACAACCGGAAAAAGAAGACGATCTGCCATTTTAATTTTATTGCATACGTATTTCAATATCCGGCTTGGAGATCCGACAACCGATGATAATTAGGGAACGTCTGGCACAATGTACAGTATGATATACCACTTACATCGTGTGCAGACACGATACCCAACAGAGTAACTTGGAAACAGATATCCTCATATCAATAATTGTTATTGTTGTACTGCTCGTAGTGTCCGGGTTTTTTTCCGGTTCCGAGGTGGCTTTTTTTTCACTCAAGAAGCAGCATTTGCAGTTGAGTGACTCCCGGTACCGGAAAGCCGATAAGAGGATCCGTGTATTGCTTGAACGACCGCGCAAACTTCTGGTAACGATACTCATTAGTAATACTATTGTGAATGTTGGGATAGCAATCACGGCCGCAGTGCTTGCACTGCGGCTGGCTGATATTTGGGGAATCAATCCAGCGATTACAATCACCGTCGAAGTTATTGTTATTACCTTTCTCATTCTTCTCTTTAGTGAAATTACACCCAAAGTGCTCGCTTCAAAACGATCGCTTGAATTTGCCCGTGCTGCTTCATATCCGATGAGTGCAATGTATTCAATTTTATTTCCGGTTTCCGATTTTTTAACATGGATTGCGGTTTTTACCCAGAAAGTCTTTCGGACAGAAAAACTCCGGAAAGCGATTTCCGGTGACGAATTAAAAACACTCGCAGAATTAGGAACGGAACACGGTACTCTGAAACATGACGAGAGTAGTATGATCCAGAGCGTAGTCGATTTCGGGGATACGACCGTGCGTGAAATAATGGGTTCGCGTGTCGATATGGTCACGCTGAAAGCCGACACATCGATCAGCGATGCAATGGAGTTGATACGCGAGAGCGGGCATTCACGCATTCCGGTATATGATGAACACCCCGACGATATTAAAGGTATTTTATATGCAAAGGACCTTTTACCGTTTTTAAGAAAAGGCAAGAAAAAAGGGAAAACTACGTTAAAGTCTCTCGTGCGTGAAGCACTTTTCGTACCTGAAAGCAAACAAGTTGAAGATTTATTGCGGGAATTCCAGCTCAAGAAAACTCATATTGCACTTGTTGTTGATGAATATGGGGGTGTGTCAGGTCTCGTGACACTTGAAGATATCATCGAAGAGATCGTCGGTGATATTCGGGATGAACACGACCGGGAAACCCCGTATTATAAAAAAGTCAGGGATCGTGAATACCTGTTTAATCCGACAATCGGAATTCATGAGGTTGAAGAACTCTTTGATCTCCAGCTCACCCGTGAGGATGTGGATTATGATACCCTCGGAGGTTTTCTGTTTACTCATTTGGGTAAAATTCCGGAGAAAGGGCAACGCTTTAATTTTTTCGGACTGGAGTTTATCATTGAGCGGGTGCGTGACCGTCGCATTACCCGGGTGCGTGTTATCGATAAACGTGAATTTGTATCTGAGCAAAAGGAAGAGGTATAGAATAATGTATGCTATGCGTAATGGTTTATTAGTATTTTTAGTTGTTGTTTTTACATCCGCATTGTTTGCACAGGGGCTTGGAGAATCAGGCACATCCGGCAATGCCATGGTTGCCAGTGAACACAGGCTGGCATCCGATGTGGGTGTACAGATATTACAAAACGGTGGTAATGCTGTCGATGCTGCAGTTGCCGTTGGTTTCGCGCTTGCAGTTGTGTATCCCGAAGCGGGAAACATAGGTGGTGGTGGTTTTATGGTGATCAGATTACCCGATGGAACCGCAACAACAATTGATTATCGTGAAACAGCACCCGCGGCTGCTCACGAAGATGTGTACATTGATGAAGATGGAGAACTGCGGCGTGACTGGAGTCTTGCCGGAGCACGTGCTGCCGGTGTGCCCGGCAGCGTTGCCGGTATGCTTAAAGCATGGGAAAACTACGGCAGTCTTCCACTTGAAGCCATAATAAATCCTGCAATAAATATTGCCCGTAATGGATTTGAACTGCAGACGGTTGATGTCCGGCCGATCCATTCGCTTCGTCGTCAGCTTGCTCGATTCGATGAAACAGCAGAAATATTCCTCCCCGAAGATAGGATACTACAAGCGGGTGACAGATTTGTTCAGCCGGAACTGGCCCGGACTCTTGAACGAATACGCAACAACGGCCGCGATGGATTTTATACGGGCGAAACTGCCGATCATATAGTCGAAACAATGGAACAGCACGACGGCTGGATCACACACGATGATCTGGCAAACTACGAAGCTGTAGAACGGGAACCCTTGCAAACTACATACCGCGGTTATGAGATGATTACCATGGGGCCGCCAAGCAGCGGTGGTGTTGCAATGATTCAAATGTTGCAGATGCTTGAAAATACCGAGCTCTCCCGACATCCTCACAGCTCGATTGAACATGTCCACCTGCTTGCAGAAGTTATGAAGCATGTATTTGCCGACCGCAATGCCTATATTGGGGATCCCGATTTTGTTACTATACCATTAGATATGCTGCTTTCTGCTGATTATAACGCACTACACTATCAGTCAATTGATCCAAACCGTGCTTCAGAAGCCGAACAAATACAGCTTACGGATGGAGGGACAGAAACAACGCACTATAGTGTGATAGATTCTGAAGGAATGGCAGTTAGTGTTACTACAACTATTAACAGTTTATTCGGATCAAAACTTGTAGTTCGGGGAGCCGGTTTTTTCCTGAATAACGAGATGAATGATTTCTCATTACAACCGGATGGCCGCGATCAGTTTGGTTTACGTGCATCTGAAGCAAATATGATCGAACCCGGGAAACGAATGGTCAGTTCAATGACTCCTACGATAGTTGTTCAAAATGATCAGCCGGTTCTGACACTTGGTGCCCGTGGCGGACCAAGAATTATTAGTGCTGTATTTCAGGTGATTATAAACACAATCGATTACGATATGCCGCTTGATGATGCGGTTGCTGCCCGCTTCTTTCATCACCAGTGGCAACCCGATCGGCTTGAATACTTGCCGCGCGCACTTTCATTCAGGCAGCTACGGCATTTACGGCGTATGGGACATAATCCGGTTATTCGCCGGAATTCAGGCAGAGTAGTTGCAATCTCCCGCATAAACGAAGAACTTGTTGGAGCAACCACCCTGTATAGCGGCGGTGGTATACGGGGATATTAAACTATGGGTGGAGTCGAATATGCCGTCCCTATAGGGATAGTAATCTTGTTATACCTGCTTTTTCCCGCATATTTGAAGAACCGGCAACAGCGGCTGGTAGAACACTTTCGCGATGAATTTCGGGGGACTTTAATTCGTGCGGGTGAAGTCCGGCTCGTCGGAAAGTATTTTACATTTCCGGCAGCGATAGCACTTACCTCGGATTATATTATTGTTCACAATGCGTGGTCGTTATACCGTGATGAGGTTCCGCTTGAACGCCTCCGTAATCTTGCGTTACAATATAAATTTACCAGAACTACCCCGCATCCTGAAGACGATGTAGCCGGTGAACCGGGAAATTTACTGATCATTACAACATCTGAACAAACCTATCGCCTCATTTTCGAAGATCCCGGGGAGGCACCCGAGTGGAAAGAATCTATTGAGCGGGCAGTTTGAGTGATTTGACTTCTTGGTTATTATTGGCCAGTTCAAACAGTCTAATACGACAACGCACTCTTTTTTGGCCGGATGTTATGTGTATCACAGCGGATGAATTATGCATATTTTATATTAGAGCAGAGATAGAGATAGTCAAGTTTAGTATGGAATGACGACCCCCGGAAAACGATAGATACTGATATTTTTTGAAGAATAAAGGACATTTGAATTGCCATGACCTCTCAATCAACATTATTGTTCCTCAAAGGATTGCACCTGAATAACCGCATACTGGAGCTTACAAAAAATGTACATACTAAAAGCCCGGGTAAACAGAAAATCAAACTATCGTTTGATTTGTTCTGTGTTTTGATTGAATATTTTGTCATTATTAATAATGATGAAGAAAATATTGATCTAACCATCGAGGAACTCTTGTCTCAAGATAGTCTCCAGGTGGAAGTCGGTGCTGTTACGTATACACTCGAGGTGAACTTCTTCTCACCATCCAATACGCTCATTGTTGGCTGACATTGAGTGAAAACCCCGTTTTCATTTCTTGGTAAAAATAAGTAATTTAGCTACCTTCTTAGTATTGCTGTAAAATATCATTTTAGGAATGACCTTGGCTGGCAAAGAAGATAAAATCAAGTTGTTTTTAGCTGACGATCACACTATCGTGCGGGAAGGTTTTAAACGATTACTTTCACTTGAGGATTCTTTCGATGTAATTGGAGAAGCTGAAGATGGAAAAGATGCAGTCGGGCAGGTTTTAGAAATTCAACCTGATATTGTTCTCATGGATATCGGAATGCCTGTTCTGAACGGGTTGGAAGCAACGAGACGTATTAAAGAAAATAGCTCCGATATCAAGATCCTCATACTTACAGCGTATGATAATGAACAATATATTTACCGGGTTGTGCAGGCCGGTGCCCACGGCTATCTTATGAAAAATATCGATTCTGCCGACTTGTTCCGTGCAATCCATTCTGTATATCGGGATGAATATGTCTTTCCGGAATCAGTCAGATCTATTTTAGAAGACGAGATTGACAGCTTACCCGGGAATTTTCATTCGTTAACCGACCGCGAGCGCGAGATACTCCAGCTCATAGCGGAAGGGAATAATCACCAGAAAATTGCAGAAAAACTCAATATCAGCGTCAGAACCGTCGATACCCACCGAAATAATATCATCAAAAAGCTTGATGTGCACGATACTGCAAATCTTGTTCTGTATGCCATTAAAAACGGTATTACAATCCTCCCCCGGTAATGTCCTCTTAGTGTTGGCTGGATCACAAAATTGCGAAATACACGTTATAACGTATTGCCAGCAGTGGTTAATATTAGTACATTGGCTAATACAGCAACGAATCATCCATTGAATGAAAATGTACTATGACTGCATCCGATAAAGGTTCTTCTACGAAAATTTTTAAAATACTTCACGTAGATGATGCTCAGGAAAATATTGACCTGGTGAAGGAATATTTCACAGATTACGGATATACTGTAATCTCGGCAGGGAATGGTGTTGAGGCATTAGATCTGTTAGAACAGGAAGATGTCCATCTTATAATCTCGGATGCTATGATGCCCAAAATGGATGGATTTCAATTCTGCCGAAAAGTAAAGGGTTTGTCGGAATATGCACATATCCCATTTTTTATTTATACCGGTGATTATCTTGATCAGGAAGACAGAGAATTAGCAAAAAGTATCGGTGTTGAAAGATATATTCTTAAAAGTGACGGACTTAATGAGCTGTCAGAGGCAGTTAACGAAATCGCGAATCAGTGGTATGGATACAGGCCCGAAGATCTTGCCGGTGAAAATGATACAATAGATGATAGTGCATTTCTTGAAAAACACCATCAGGTGATAATTAAAAAACTCGAGGAAAAGATGCATGACCTCGAGCAATATGCTGAAACATTGAATAAAAAGAATCTTGAATTACAGGAATCCGAAGCACGCTATCGCAGCTTATTTGAAAATGCAAATATCGGCATTGTCATTCTCGACCGCGAGACGAGACGCATTCTCGATGTTAATAAACAAGCTGTTAATCTATTTAAATATGATAAAGATGAATTGCTTGCGCTGGGAAGTTTACCGATTGAAGACGACCAACAAATGACCCCGCAATTACTCTATACAGAGCAATTCTTCAGCGGAGATGCCTCGATTAAAAATAAGGATGGAAAAAGCATTGAAGTAAAGATTAATTCAGTTCCGATAGCACGTGCACATGATCCTCGTATTATTGTTTACATACGTGATGTATCCGAACAGGCAAAGATACAGCAGAAATTATTACAGATTGAGAATATGACCCTGATGGGAAGGCTTGCTGCCGGGATTGCGCATGAAATCCGTAATCCGCTTGCGGCCGTGACGGTAAATCTGCAGTATTTACTCAAGCGATTTACCGGCAATGATGAGATACGCAGCACCGTTGAAATGGCAATGGAGGGTTCGAAACGTGCAGAACAGGTCATTGAGAAAACGCTTAATCTTGCGCGGGCAAAACCGCCCCAGGCAAAATTAGAAGATGTACACGATATTATTGATCAGGTATTGTGGTTTATGAGAATTCCCATGAAACAAAAAAATATTTCTGTTGAAAAAACATTCTCATCGGACTTGCCAAAGATATCGGTCGACGGTAAACAGATCCAGCAGGTGTTACTGAATGTTTTACAAAACGCTGTCGATGTCACCCATACCAATGGCTCGGTTGGAATACATACATTTCAATTTGATGATGGCGATATCAAAAAAGTATGTATCGAAATCGTTGATAATGGACCCGGTATTCCCGAAGAATTGCAGAAACACCTGTTCGAACCCTTTAATACGACAAAGAGGGGAGGAACAGGACTCGGCCTTGCTATATCAAAATATATAATGGACAGGCATAATGCCGATATTCAGGTTTCATCGCGTCCCGGACGGGGAAGCACTATTCGATTACAGTTTCCGGTTTACCAACCAATTTCTGGAGAAAAAAATGATACGCGGTAAAATAGTACTCGCCGATGACGATCTCAATCTTACAAATTCACTGAAAAATATTTTAGAAGCTGAAAAATATTCTGTCGAGATTTGTAACAACGGATCATCGCTCAATGAAACAATCGGTAAATTTAACCCGGATGTCGTATTTCTTGATATTTACTACGGTGAATACAACGGTATAGACCTTCTGAAACAATTGAAATACAATCATCCTGAAATACCGCTGATTATGATTACTGCCCACTCCGATGTTTCGGTTGCAGTTGAGGCTATGCGCGAAGGAGCGGAAGACTTTGTCGTCAAACCGTTTGATATTGATCATTTGCTTGCGATTACCGAACGTGCAATACAACGAGGTAGGTTGCAGAAGAAAGTGACTATACTGCAGGAGGAATTAGATGAGCAACGTTCACAGAGCGGTATAATAGGAAATAGCGATACGATTAAAAACATACTAACTACAGCAGAACGGCTTGCGTTAAGCGATAATACGACGGTATTGATTGAGGGAGAAAGCGGGACAGGGAAAGAATTGCTTGCGCGATATATTTACCTGAATAGTCCGCGATCGGATAAAGCTTTTATAACGCTCAATTGCGCGGCTATCCCTAAGGAACTTGCCGAAAGTGAATTCTTCGGGTATGAGCGTGGAGCGTTTACCGGAGCCGTAGAAAAAATGAAAAAAGGAAAATTTGAGCTTGCCGACGGCGGGATAATTTTTCTTGATGAAATAGGTGAATTATCGCTCGCTATGCAGGTTAAGTTGCTGCGGTTGCTTGAAGAAAAGCGGTTCTACCGGCTCGGAGGATCACACGAAATTTCCGTTGACGTTCGTGTCATGGCGGCAACTAATCGTGATTTACGTCGCGAGGTGGAAGAAGGGAGATTCCGTGAGGATTTATATTACAGACTCAACGTTGCGATGCTTCAGATACCACCGCTTCGTGAACGCAGAGATGATATACCGCCGCTTGTATACTCTTTCTTGAAAGAGTTCAGTGATAAATTTAAAAAACCGGTGCCGGATATAACACCGGAAGCAATGCAATATTTGCAAAGATTATCCTGGAAAGGAAATGTGCGGGAATTGAGAAATACTATCGAGCGCGTAATACTTCTGAATGATGATTCACTATTACAAAAAGAACATTTTTCATTTTTAATTGGTGAAAAGAAAAACGAACCGGTACCCGAAGAAAAAAACGGACAACATTTTGTACTTGAAATTCCGGAAGAAGGGATTCAAATGCATGAGGTCGTTCGCGATCTTATAATTAAAACCTTATCGATAACAAATGGTAACCAGGTCCAGGCCGCAAAAGTGCTGGGATTGTCGCGTTCAAAATTGCGATACCGGATGGAGCAGCTTGGTATAAAACCTGAACGTCGTTCATATAGCGTTACTCAATAATTATTTTTATTCTTCAGGGGGATGTAATTACTATGAGTAAGTATGTATCAATTCGCGATATCGCCGTCGGTGCTGTACTTGCTGAACCGATCCTGAACAGATATGGTCATCTTATAATACCATCCGGAACAAAGATAGAAGAATACCATCTGGCTTTTTTAGAAAAATGGGGAATCACTAAAATTAATGTCGAAGACGAAGCAGCACCGGAGATTGATCCGGCTTTACTTCACATTGCCAAAGAGCGTGTTGCGGAGCGATCGGATTGGAAACCGAGTAATCCGCTCGAGGAGGATATGATCAATGCAGCAGCCAAGTATGTAGCACAATTATTATCTCCGTTAAAGGCTGTTCATGAATCTTATTGACAGAATTTACGATGGTATTCATAGCTTACCAGTGTTACCTACAATATGTTATGCGCCCAATGACATAGTAGACAATCCGAAATTAACAGAAAAAGATGCAGCTCGTATCATCAGCACCGATCAGGTTTTGACGGCAAAAATAGTGCGCGCGGCTAATGCAATCTGCTGTGATAATAACGGTCAGATAGATTCGATTACACAGGCAATAGAACGTCTTGGAATTACCGATGTAAAAAATCTCATCGCTGCCTTTTCAATTATAGATATGTTCTCAAAAAATAAATCACTCGAATATTTTAGCCCGATCGATTTTTGGTCACATAGTATCGGTGTTGGATTGATGTCAAGACATATCGGTAAATCTATGGGTATAAAAAATGTCGAGAACTTCTTTCTTGCGGGTATTCTTCATGATATCGGTAAATTACTTTTTTTTGAATATGCTCGTGTTGAATATTCCCAAGCCCTGCAACTGGCGCAGGAAAAAAATATGCTGATAAGGAATGCGGAAATGGAAGTACTCGGCATTGATCACTCATTTGCCGGTGAATTGCTTGCTGAATACTGGAAACTACCTCGTACGTTCAAACACGCAATCCGGTATCATCATAGCGGATTGGTAGAAGATAAATATAATATAATAGTTGCATCGGTACACATAGCTGATATAATGACCCGGTTGTTGAGCATAGGATTTCCCGGAGATTCGGGTGTTCCTCAACCAAATAAAAAAGTTTGGGCGATACTCAAACTTCCCCCGGCAGCGTTTTCGTCAATTACCCCGAAATTTTTAGAAAATTACAGAAGTACAACAGCTCTTTTTCTTGATCATTAGACAGAAATGTGTATAACGAGATATAAATTCATCACCAGTTGGTCAATAATAACCAATATCTGCTCAATCAAACAATTCCCAAAAAGGCAACCGGATACTTATATGGCCTAAAAATGAAAGATTGTGGATTTATGGTGAGTGGCATACATTTTGATATCATTTATAGAAACACTTTCTAAAATATACACAACGATGAGAGCAACGATGATCAGTACTAAAAAAAGTGTTCGCTCGGTAATATTGATAGAAGATGACGATCTGCTTCGCCTGTCAATTGGCAGATTTTTGGCATTATATGATCTCGATGTGAAAATATATGCATCGGGGGAGGAAGCACTACGAGCTATCTGTGATGATACCTGTGACATTATTATTACCGATTTTAATTTGCCGGGAATGAATGGCCTTGAGCTTGTAAAAATCATGCGTAATAGAAACATTACTACACCCGTAATACTGGTATCGGCAATTCAGGGAAGTGATTTTGAGACAACAGCATTAACACTCGGAATTGCAGCTGTATTTACGAAACCGCTCAACATTGAAGAATTGAAAGAACAAATTGATCGCCTTATCTGACATGACTATATCTTACCTGTGGTAATCAGAATAAGTTTTCCGTACTTCTCCAAATATTCCAATCTATTGTAAGTCAGCTTTTTTTATTCTATCCTATATTTCTTATATTCTGAATAGTAATTTATTTGATGAAATAATGTACCTCTTACTGAAACAATGAATTGGCAACAACTATTCTCAAGCAATCGGTATGGGAAAGAGGGTGAACCTGCATCCACTCACCACGCCGGTAGGACAGAGTATCAGCGGGATTTTGACCGAATAATCTTTTCATCGGCTTTCAGACGCCTACAGAATAAAACGCAGGTCGTTCCGTTGCCCGAATCTGATTACGTCCGTAATCGGCTCACACACTCACTTGAAACTTCGTGTGTCGGCAGATCGCTCGGCCGGATTGTCGGGCAGCGTTTGGATGAAAAATACGAAGGTCTATTTACGGAACTCGGTATAACTCCGGAAGATTTCGGATCGGTGGTAGCTGCCGCATGCCTTGCTCACGACCTCGGCAATCCGCCGTTCGGTCATGCAGGTGAAGATATAATCTCAGAATATTTCTCGTTACATAATGGAACGCAATTTATACAGGGTTTACCGGAAGCACAGCAGCAAGACCTCAAAAACTTCGAAGGAAACGCTGCAGGTTTCAGAATATTGACCTATACGTTTCCATCACAGTCGATGCATACCGGTGGCTTACGATTGACCTATACAACCCTGGCAACATTTACAAAATATCCGAAGGCAAGTTTGCCCGTTATAAATACTACAGAAAATGCAAGCGAGAAGAAATACGGATTTTTTCAGGCACAGAAGAATGATTTTAAAACTATTGCGAAGGGATTGAACCTTAAACAGGTGGGTGACGACACGACGTATCAATGGAAGCGTCATCCGCTGGCGTTTCTGGTAGAAGCCGCCGATGATATCTGTTATCATATAATAGATATAGAAGACGCGGCAAAGATGAAGATCGTGTCGTTCGTTGAAGTTGAATCATTTCTGACCGGAATATTTCCAGTAGAAAATGAGGATAAGCGGATTTATGACGGCATCCATGATGAAGGAGAACGCATCGGATATCTGCGGAGTAAAGTGATCAACCGGCTGATTTATGAGGTGATTGATCTCTTTATCCGTGAGGAAGAGAACGTGCTCAATGGAACGTTTGACATATCGCTGACCAAACATATTCCATCAGGTGAGAAGCTTGCCAGTATCAAGAAGTTTTCCGTTGATCGTGTATATAAAAGCAGGCAAAATCTTGAGATAGAAGCGGCTGGATATGAAGTGATCACCGGTTTGCTCGATGTGTTCATTACCGCACTGCTCGACAATAAATCGCGGTACGGGCAAAAGATGATCGAGCTTTTGCCGAAACAATATCTGGATAAAGACGGTAGACCGTTCGATAATCCCTATCTAAATATCCTTAATGTCGCCGCATTCATCTCCGGTATGACCGATACGTATGCGAT